>ULUZ01036458.1_pt1 | contig 74679 bp, 64 predicted proteins | sample 1958881 | NCBI WGS metagenome assembly ULUZ01 (sample SAMEA4835771, study PRJEB28245) | human gut metagenome | biome: gut microbiome; material: fecal sample | place: Denmark | collected 2008
GGGCGGAATGCATTACTTCGATAAGGATGGCAAGATGTTGAATGCCTAAAGTGTGAATTTGGCTTTACAAATAAATACTCCTCCGCATTTGCGGACTTGACTTACAGGTGCGAATGCGAGAGGAGCGTTTGAAAAAATACTGTTCATAAAACGGGAAAGGAATGGTAAAATGCAAAAATCACGGACAGCAAAAGTTATATCGCTAATTTTAGCGATAATCATGCTCGTCGGCATTTTTCCGGCGTCTGTTCTGGCAGATACCGGAGACAAAGTCAACAGTTATGACGAATTCATAACCGACCTGACCTGTCTTGAGGAATATGCCAACGAGTATGTCGGCGAGCATCCCAATGAGGATACTGCGGCACTTGTAATCAACTATGTTCGCAGTGGAGTGGAAAAATATACCTCAGGCACATGGACTACGTTCTGTGGCCCGGAAAACACTGCGTTCGTTAACTTCGTTGCACAGCAGGATGAAGCCAACGGCACATTTGCCGCAAAGCTTCGCAGCCTTGATAAGTTCATCCTGCCGAACGGTGACGAGGTTGAATTTGCGCATATGTTCGGCGCAATGGATATGGCATATCATACCGGAAACCAAAAAACCGCAGATCTCGGCAGCTGGGCGGGCGATATATGCGACCTTGTTCAGCTCACCACCAATGCGGAAATAAGCGGTACGGTTGAAGAGATGGCCGAGGAAATACGTACGAAAAACGATAGATATTTCCTTTATGATCATCCCGATCCGGAGGTTCATTCTTTCGGTATTCTCGATCTGTACGGAGATCTTGATGCTTTCTATATTCTCAGAAAGCTTAGCTTAAACGGCTCGATAAGTTCCGTGATGAAAAACTATTTCACGAAGAATCTCAATGACGGACTTCGCGCCAAGTTCTTCCTCGACAACAGATTTGACGGCCTGTCTCAGAAGGATGATATCAGAGACGCCGTTTATGAGACGTATTGCGCCAATGAGGGCGTAAGGACTCTCGAGGGAACATATCTCCCCAACGGAGTTAATTCGGATATAAGAAAGGCCTGCTGCTATGCTTTTGCAGATTATCTTTACGAGACGGCAAAGAATCTGCTCAGCAACTCCTATTATAAGGTGGTGTCAAGCAAAAAGTCTAACATTGCTCCCGGAGTTACGCAGGAGATAAAATACGCAACATCCAAAGATAACAAACAGCTTGTTTATTATCTTGCCACAGCGGATATTACGAGAGACGACGTCAATGTCTATACGAACTACAACGACAACAATCCGGCTGCCGGATGGAAGATGTCTCGCGTCAGCGACCAGGTGAATGCGGCGCAGAAAAGGCATTCAAACCCCGACGATCCCGATAATTACATCGAAAACTATAATGCGGTCGTGGGTGTAAATGCGGACTTCTATGACATGAGCAATGGCGTACCGCACGGTGCTTTGATTATGGAGGGTATTGTATACCATGATCTTGGCAGTGAGAACTTCTTCGGTATTCTTAAGGACGGTACACCGATAATAGGCGGAAGAAAAGAGTGGAATGCCAACAGCGATAATATACAGGATGCGGTTGGCGCAGATGTATATCTCGTCAAAGACGGGAAAATAGTATCTGAAGCCGGCAACAACTACTACTCAAGCCGAGCACCCCGTACCTGTGTCGGCATTACCTATGACGGTCAGATAGTGCTTATGACGCTCGACGGACGCCAGGAGCCGTTCTCGGCGGGCGGCAGCTTCGTTGAGATAGCCCAAATAATGTACGACGCAGGCTGCGTTGTGGCGGTCAACCTTGACGGCGGCGGATCAACGACCTTTGCCGCAAAATCGGAGGGCGCCGAAAATGTATCTGTTGTTAACAGACCTTCTGACGGATATGAGAGATCGGTCAGCTCGTCGCTGCTGGTAGTCTCGACTGCCAAGCCGTCAAATGTATTTGATCATGCGGTAGTTTCGGCAGATTATGATTATCTTACAGTCGGCACGGAGCTTGACATCGATGTCAGGGGCGTTACTGCTACCGGCGGGGCGATTTCCATCCCGGAAGGCGCAACTCTTAAAATCTCGGATGAGAGCATAGGAACTATATCTGCCGGCGGCACGTTCACTGCAAAAAATCTCGGTGATGTGAAAATACAGCTTGTGGCGCAGGACGGAACGGTTCTCGGCTCGAAAACCTTACATGTTGTTGAACCGACAGATCTTAAATTTAAAAGAGAGAGCGTAAATGCTATATTCGGAAAAGCCGAAGAGCTTCCGCTTGAGGCGTCTTATAACGGAAATGTTGTTAAGATAAACCCCGGTGACGTTCAGTTTGGCTTTGTAAAAATAACGCTTGTGTCTATCGGTCAGGTTGAAGGCGGAAGCGTCAATACGACAAAAACGGAGTTGGTCTTCGATTATCCTGAAGCTGGCACCGTTAACGGCTTTAATTTTACTCCTAAGGAAGACAGCACTTTGCGCACACTGACCATCGGCGCGGTGCTGAAAAGCAAGCTCCCCGAATTTCAGAATGCGATAAACAGCGAGTACGCAAGAGTATACCAGGAGGCATTGTCAAAGGGCTACACGAAAGAAGAGGCTGCTATTCAGGCTCAAACTGCCGGAATAAATAAGGCTCTCAGCATAGCTGCCAAGCTCACGGTTTACCTCTATAGCGAAGACGAGGCGAGCTTCGATTTTTCGGAGGCTACCGGCGGAAGCGCTCTGGTGGCATGGAAACGCAATGTTTCAAATTCTTACTATAACGAAACTGAAAATGCATATTATGCGATAGATTCTAACACCCAGTCAGAAATATCATATACATTTGCAGTCGATATGTCAAAGGTGTCTATACCGGAGAAGCTCACGGGGCTGTTATATATGCTCCCGGGAGGAGATCAGGAAGGCCGCACTGCATGGGATTTCCTGCTTCAGTTGGCCGAGCGTATAAGCCCGCTGACTACCGTTTCAATAAGCATAACTGTTCCGGAAGGCTTTACTGTGGATACCTCAAAGCTCAGACTTGCAAACGAGTATTTCACTCTTACCTCCGCTAAGGTTGAGGGCAACAAGCTTACTATAGTATGTAACTTTAAAGAGCAGTCCGAGCCGATAAATCCGACAACCGCAAATCCGCTCTGCGTTCTTACCGGACTTAAATTTATACCTAAGGACGGTGCTGCATGGTCTGAGGACGGAAAGCTTGACTTTACACTCAACGGACAGCTTGACTACGATATCTATGCACATTTCCATGTTCTCAAGACACTTGCTCAGCAGGAAGAGTATCAGCAAAAATACGGACTGTATCCCTATGACAACAGTGCAAACATCAACGGCGATTACGGTGCTCATTTCATGGATACGGCAGACAGCTTTTCTGACAAGTTTGTTTTCGTGAAGAAAAGCAAGGACGGCTGGAGCAGAGAAAACGGTCTCTGGTCTTTCTACCGCAACGGCAACACCTTGACCGGTATTCAGAAGCTTCCCAGCCATGTTGAAGGCGAGACCGGAGAGTATTGGTATGATCTCGGCACTCAGGGTCACTGCACCGATAAGTTGACAGGACTGTTTGAATATGAGGGCGAGCACTATTACGCCCGTTTCGGAGAGCTTGTTTCCGGATGGCAGTCCATTGAAGCGTCCGACGGCGAGTCGTATTTCTATTATTTTGATCCTGTTGATTATACCATGTATACCGGGGTGCAAACAATAAAGGGACTTACCTACACCTTCAATGATGATGGCGTTATGGTCAGAGGCGCATTCCGCACAGACGAAAGAGGAACAAAATATTTTGTTGCCGGCGAGTCGGTGTATCGCAGATTTGTTACCCTTGAAGAGGGTACATATTGGCTCGATGTCAATGGCTATGTCGCTTACGGAAACGACCATACCGTTACTACAAATGTAAAGGATGTTACATGGTATCATTTCGATGAAAAAACCGGACTTATGACCGGACTGTGCAACGGATTTATTGACTATCACGGTGAGCTTTACTACTGTGATGAGAACGGAAAGGTCTTTTACGGACTCATCAAAACTGACGGCGGAATAATTTTCACCGCGACTCTCGGCAAGGTCTACGTCAATACGGGCTGTTATGTTGATTCTGCCACCGCAACCAGAGGCTGTAAGCTCGAGAACGGAAAATACTGGTGCGGCGATGACGGCTTCATAGTTGCAAACGGATTTGCCGATATCGACGGCGAAACATATTACTTTGAAAATTATAATCACGCCAAGGGCTTTACAAAGATAGGCGACGACTATTATATCTTCAATGCCGCAAACGGAAGAATGTATAAGGATGCCAATATGTGGGTCGGCGACAATCCGTACGGCATAGAGGGCGGAATGCATTATTTCGGCAAGGACGGAAAGATGTTCATTCCGGATCTTGAAAACGGCGAGAAGAAGATAGTCAACGAAAACGGAAAGCTCTACTACACTGTTGACGGCGTAAAAGTGTCCGAAGGTCTCTATGAGCTTGACGGCGAGTACTACTATGTTCAGGGCAACAAAGAGATTGCTGTCAATAAAGATATCTATGTTACAACTCAGCTCCTCGACGGAACCGGTTGGTACAGATTTGACGGCGAAGGTAAGCTTATAAAGAACGGCTTTGTCGACTGCGGCGGATTTACCTTCTATTTCACTGACGGTATACGTGCAAAGGGCTTCACAAAGATAGGCGATGACTACTATATCTTCAATGCCGCAAACGGAAGAATGTATAAGGATGCCAATATGTGGGTCGGCGACAATCCGTACGGCATAGAGGGCGGAATGCATTACTTCGGCAAGGACGGCAAAATGGCGGGCTGATAAGATACAGCTTCTGCTATGATTTCTGCGGGACTTCCGCGATTTTCGGAAGTCCCGCTTGAGGTTTTTATTTTATGAGTATTGAAACTTTGATAGTTACGGTTGACCGTGACAGCGATGCTGTTGTTCGGGAAATGAATGTCCAGACCGATGCGATAGTCGGAAATCAGTGCGCTGAAAATTCGGTTTGGAGCTTTTATGAAAACGGCAGAAAAACCGTGTTTTATAATACGGCGGATCGCGGCATCGGAAAAAACAGAAATATCGTTTTGAAAAACTCTCAAGCTGATATCTGTGTTTTTGCCGATGACGATATGACGTTTCTGGACGGATATCCCGAAATCGTTCAGAAGGCGTTTGCGGAATGTTATGACGGAGATGTTCTCATCTTTAATCTTATCGAAAAATACCCGAGGCGCTATGTGAATCGGGAGAAGAAGAGAATACATAAATATAACTATGCAAAATACGGAGCTGCGCGCATGGCGATACGCCGCCAAAGCATAATCGATTCCGGAATAAGCTTCAGCACGGAGTTCGGCGGCGGAAGCGGATACGGCGCGGGCGAAGATACAATATTTCTCAAGGATTGTCTTGACAGGGGATTAAAAATTTATGCCGTTCCTTATGCGCTCGCCGAAATAGATCAGCAGGCGGTCTCTACGTGGTTTAACGGTTACAACGAAAAATATTTTTTTGACAAAGGGGCTTTGTATGCGCGGCTTTATCCGCGATTTTGGGAGCTGTTTTGCGTGCGGCTTTTGCTTCGCCACAGAAAAAAATATAAAGACAGCATGGACTTTTGGACAGCGTTGAAATCAATGCGTATCGGCGCAAAAGAATACCGGACGGAAGGGGAGAATCGGTAGTTGAGGTTCAGTGTTATAGTGCCTGTTTATAATGCGGCGGATTTTATTGGCAACTGTGTGATGTCAGTAATGAATCAGACCTTTGGCGACTGGGAGCTGATTATTGTCGACGACGGTTCGACTAATGAAAGCGGTATTTTAGTTGATCGCTTTGCCGCTAAAGACGGGCGCATCAGGGTGTTTCATCAGGAAAACAGGGGACAGTTTTTTGCAAGACGGTGCGGTATAGCAAATTCCAAAGGGGACTATCTGGTCTTTCTCGACAGCGATGACGAATTGACTCACAACTGTCTGAAAACTATCAATGCCGCAGCGTGCGAAAGCAATGCCGATATAATTCTTTATGTCGGCAGAATAGTCCGTGATGATTTGGAGACGGACAGATATATAGGAAATGTCGGCACAGAAAAATGCAGAATCCCCATAGATACGCTCAAGCGCAGCCTGATATCTTCAAATGATTTAAATTCTTTATGTTTAAAAGCATTCAGGCGAGATTTGTTTGATGGAGACGATACGGATTATTCGGCGTTTAGCGGGACACACTACGGCGAGGATAAGGCACAGCTTTTCTATCCTGTAACCAACGCTGCGTCTGTTTATTATATTCCTGATTATCTGTATAAATATAATTATCGGGCTGATAGCGTTGTTCATAATTTTGACATGAACTCAGCCTCTGCAAGGCTCACGAACGAGATGTTCTCACTAATGTATGAATATATGGAAAAGTGGAATATGACAGATTGCGCCTGCAAAAGGGCTGCGGCGGTGTATTATCTGAGAACCTTTCTTTCGGCTTATTATGGGCTTCGAAAGACAATGGCGGCTCGCGGAAAACTCAAGCAGTTCAGAGTATATAACTGGATGGAACATGTCAACAAAAGTGCTTTTCGCTATTGTATGAGCTGTGAACTTAGCATAAAGGAAAAACTGAAATTGTTGGTGGCAGTGATTGGTTTTTGATTTTAGGGGTACGTGATTGCGTGTGAAAAAAATCAGAATGAAAAAAGCCGAACTTAATATCGCAACAACGCTCATAAATCAGCTTGTCATGACGGCTTGCGGAATAGTTGTGCCGGGAATTTTTATCAATGCCTTCGGGTCCGAAGCATATGGAATATCAGTTTCGGTCACGCAGTTTTTGTCATACATAACATTGCTCGAAAGCGGAGTCGGCGGCGTTGCGAGAGCGATGCTTTACGGCCCGCTTGCACACGGCGACGAACGGGGAGTCAGCTCTGTCTACTATGCTGTGAAGAGATTTTTTGGTTATATAGCCGTTGCTTTCGCGGCTTACAGTGCAGCGGTCGGCTTGCTGTATCCGAAGCTTGCGCATGTTACGATTTTTTCGGGAACATATATTTTCTTCCTTGTTCTTGTTATCGGTATGTCCACCCTTGCAAAATATATGGGCGGGCTTGCAAATCTCACATTGATTGCGGCAGATCAGAGACAGTATGTAAACAATATTATATCTGTCGGAATAACGATAGCAAATACGCTGTCTATATTGATTTTGACCGAGCTTGATTGCGGTCTGCTGACGGTAAAGCTCGGCAGCAGCATCATTTTTGTTATACGCCCTTTGTTGTATATGCTCTATGTCAAAAAGCATTATCGCCTGAGCAGAGCGGAGAGTGAAAAAACAAAGCTTGAACAAAAGTGGACCGGTATCGGACAGCATCTCGCATACTTTTTGCATACAAATACGGATGTAGTGCTGCTGACCCTATTTGCCAACACGCGCCTCGTTGCCGTGTATTCGGTTTATAATCTTGTGATAAGCAGTATCAGGGCGATAACCGAATCCTTTTCCGGCGGAATGGAGGCGGCGTTTGGCGAAATGATAGCCAACGGAGAGACTGACAGGCTCAAGAAGTCGTATTTCAGATATAAAACATTGATAACTGCGGTTTCGTTTGGCCTTTTCAGCTGCGCAGGCATATTGATTGTTCCGTTTGTCAGATTGTACACAAAAGGAGTAACGGATGCGGATTATATTCAGCCGGCTTTTTCGTTTGTGCTTATGCTGGCTGAGGCGGTTAACTGTATAGTGCTTCCGTGCTCGAGCCTCCCTGTTGCGGCAAACCGCCTCAAGCAGACCAGATGGGGTGCTTACGGTGAGGCGATAATAAATATAGCGGTATCATGTATTCTTATCAAATGGAGTCCGCTTCTCGGCGTGGCTGTCGGAACCTTGGCGGCGACACTGTTCAGAGGGATTTTCTATATGACGTATTCGTCAAAGAAGCTTCTGCATATTCCGACACGGACGGTTATTGTAAAATTCATTGCCGCAGTGACCTGCCTGTGTATTGTGACGGCAGCGGGAAGATATATTACATTGCCGCTTGAAATTGAAAATTATTTTCAGTGGATACTGTGCGGCGCAGCGGTTTTCGCAGCCGTTTGCCTGCCCATTATGCTGATTGCGGGGCTTCGTATAAAGCGTCTCGGAATCGATAAAAAAGAAAACGGCGGGGATAAGCTTCCCGAAAATATATACTCGGAGTCGGAAGATGAACAGAGAGCGTATACTGATTGTAAATAATAACATGCACATCGGCGGAGTGCAGAAAGCGCTTGCAAATCTGCTTTGCGAAATACATTCCGACTATGATATTACACTTCTTTTGTTCTATAAAGGCGGAGAGCTTTTAAAAGATGTCCCGCCGGATGTGAAAGTTATGGATGCTGCCGCTCCGTTTCGGTATCTCGGAATGTCAAAAAGCGATGCCGTCAGAGTGTGTGACAAGCTTTTTAGATTTTTCTTTGCCGCCTTCACGCACATCTTCGGAATGAGAGCGGCAGTCAAACTCATGGGACTGACGCAAAAAAAGATACGCGGCTATGACACCGCGATATCATTTTTGCACAGCGGAAGAGAAAAAGTTTTTTATGGCGGATGCAACGAGTTTGTGCTGGATTTTACAGAGGCACAGCAGAAGATAACTTTTGTTCATTGTGACTTCGAAAAAATCGGCGCGGTATCAAAGAAAAACAGAAAAATATACAGTCGTTTTGACCGAATAGCGGCGTGCTCCGAGGGCTGTAAAATGTCATTGCTGAGATGTTTCCCCGAACTTTCGCAAAAGACTGGTGTAGTCAGAAATTGCCATAATTATGGGGAAATAAGGCGTATGGCACAGGTGTGTGCGGAGGAGTTTGAAGAAAGCGAATTTAATATTCTAACAGTTGCCAGATTCGGAAAGGAAAAAGGAATATCAAGGGCAGTGAGAGCTTTTGCTGGGATATGCAATGCTGAAAAAACTATTAGATACTACATAATCGGCGATGGTGCAGAACGGCGAGATGTAGAATTGTTGATATCCAATACTGTGCCAGTTGGCTCAGTTACATTGCTCGGAGAAAAAGAAAACCCTTACGGATATATGGCTAAAGCAGATATTTTGCTACTTCCGTCAATTTCAGAAGCAGCGCCTATGGTAATAAACGAGTCGGCATGCCTTGGAACGCCGGTACTCTCTACCGATACATCTTCCGCGGTTGAGATGATTTGCGAAACCGGGTTCGGCTGGGTTTGTGAAAACTCAGAAGACGGAATAAGAAAAGAGATTTTGAGACTTGCTGGGTCTCGAAACGAAGTGAAGTGCAAGAGGGAGTTCCTTCGTACTCAAAGATTTGACAATGCCGTAGCAATTAAACAATTTTCGGAGTTGATAAGTCAAGATGATAAAACAACAGATTGAAAAAGAAAAGAAAGCTACAATTTCGGATAATAAATATATTGTTGCTGCGCTTGGTTGTATATCACTTTCTGCACTCATATGTTTGGGCCAGATAACCACCAATATGGTACTTATAGCGACATCCTTTGTAGGTTTGCTCGCCATATGTGTGTGGGCGTGTATGAAAGAAATAATATTTCCAATTCTGCTATATCTTCTTCCATGGAGTCCACTGATGAAGTTCTACAAAGGTGGCATATCTTTTTTTACTATTATGCTGCTAGTTGTGAGCTTAGTATCACTGATAAAAAATAGAATGTCAATAAAAATATATCAAATAGTATTGACGGCGCTGATGGCAATTTCAACTGCTATAGCTAAAATAATACAGGAAAATGAGATAACATACTCATATCTATTTTTCTTTGTGATGCTTTTGATTCTCCCATGTATAACAAAATTTATCAACAGTAATTCATTTAATGAAACGACAATTTTTTTTGCTTTGGGAATAATTACTGCAGCATTGTCTGCACAACAGCTTGTTGTGTTTCATAATATAGCGCAATATATCACTGTCGATTCATATCTGACAATAACCAGACTTTCCGGATATTACGGAGATCCCAATTTTTATTCTGCCCATATCACGGCATGCCTTGCCGGAATTCTGATGCTGCTGAGCCGCGAAAAAGATAGGGTCAGGCAAGCAGTGCTTATTATTGCGGCAGTTCTTCTCGTTTATTGCGGAATGCTGTCTGCGTCAAAAATGTTTGTTATTGTTTTGGCGTGCCTCTTCTTGTTCTGGATACCGGTCCTCATGGAGAAAGGTGGAAGAGGAAATGCAAGAGTGAGAATGCTTGTCGGACTCATTTGCGCAGGGATAATATTCATTTCTTCATCGATGTTTAAAAAATTGCTGCAAATAATCGATGACAGATTTTCTTATGCGGCAAATGTTTCTCAGCTAACAACGGGACGGACTGACATCTGGAAAAACTATATAAATGAATTTTTAGAAAATATAGATATTACACTGTTGGGAGAAGGATACTCCACTGTTATAGTAGATGGACGAGCTTCCCACAATACGGTTATACAGGGGGTTTTTCAGTTCGGATTAATAGGACTTCCTCTGATTGCAGCATGGATGTATTTCTTTATTAAGAGTATATTAAAATCGGAGAAAAACACAAAAACGGATTGGAAATGTATAGCCTTGATGGCCGTTGGTGTGGTTTTACCATGGATGAGTTTGGATATACTTTTTTTTGATAAGTTCTTTCTTCTCCCCCTTTATGCTGCGCTTGGCGTTATATATATGTCTGAGTGTAATACTAAAAATAAGTTGTTAGCAGATACTTCTTTATATTAATATCGATACCTTCTTTAAACTCCTACATATAGCAAACCGCTGACCCAAGTGTCACCACGCAGGTGCTTGAGGTCGGCGGTTTGTCATATATAACAGTTATTTATATATCTTCCGAAAATTCTGCAATGACTGCGAGGAAAACTTCTCCGTAGCGCTGGGATTTTGCCTGACCGACTCCGGAGACCTCCATAAATTCCTCCTGCGTTTTCGGCTTGAGGCGGCACATATCGATGAGCGTCGCGTCGGTGAAAACGACATAAGCCGGTATGCTCTGGCGCATGGCGAGACTTTTTCGCAGATCCTTGAGCGCGGCAAGGAGCTTTTCGTCCGCCGGCGGGAGCGGAGCGTCTTTTGCGGCGGCAGCTTTCTTTTTCTGCGGTATCTCAAGCATCATGCGCAGCGTCTCCTGACCCGTCAGAACTCCGCGGCTCTTCGACGCGAGTTTGAGTATCGGGTATTCGTCGCCCTGTGCGGTCATGTATCCGTTTTCGCAGAGATGGTCGATGATGTCGCGCAGCCGCTTTTCGGGGCAGTCCGCCATTATGCCGTAGGTCGATTGTCTGCTCAGCCCGGCGGATATCAGCCGCTCGTTTTTGCTCCCGCGCAGGATATCGCAAATTACTTTTTTGCCGTATCGCTGACCCGTCCGTGCGACGCATGACATTATCTTCTGCGCGTCAACCGTGATATCCGTGTTCTCGTGATTCGAGAGGCAGTTGGAGCACTTTTCGCACCGCTCGGGGCCCTTGTCGCCGAAATATTCGAGTATGAATTTACGCAGGCACTTGTGCGTCGTGCAGTAAAAAGTCATCTGCTTGAGCCGCTCTCTGTCGCGCCGTCTGACCTCTTCCTGCTCGTTCTCGGTGAGGTCGGGGTTCGGCTCGGAGTTGTTTATTAAGAACTGATTCGTCCGCACATCCTTTGCGCTGTAGAGCAGAATACAGTCCGCACTCCTGCCGTCGCGCCCGGCGCGTCCCGCCTCCTGATAGTAGCTCTCCATATTCTTCGGCATGTTGTAGTGGATGACGAACGAGACATTCGATTTGTCGATCCCCATGCCGAAGGCGTTTGTGGCGACCATTATCGCCGCGCGGTCATAGACAAAATCGTCCTGGTTGTGCCTGCGTTCATTTTCATCAAGCCCCGCGTGGTAGCGGGTAGCGGCAAATCCGTTTTTTTGAAGCAGTTCGCACACTTCCTCGACCGCCTTGCGCGTCGAGCAATAAACTATGCCGGATTCATTCTTGCGCTCTTTTATCAGCTTCATCAGCTCGATCGATTTGTTCTTCGGCTGCATGACAGAAAAGAACAGGTTCGGCCTGTCGAAGCCTGTTGTGACAACGAGCGGGGAGACGAGCCTGAGCAGCGTTTTTATATCATCTCTGACGGCTCCCGTGGCGGTAGCGGTAAACGCGCCGACAACGGGACGGGAGTTAAGAGCGTCGATAAAATCGGGTATTTTCAGATAGCTCGGGCGAAAATCCTGACCCCATTGCGAGACGCAGTGCGCCTCGTCGACCGCGACCATGGATATATTGAGATTGCGGCATATTCCGAGAAAAGCGGGCGCGCAGAGCCGCTCCGGTGCGACATAAATTATTTTATATTTGCCGCTCTCCGTGTTTTGCAGCACTTTCAGATACTGCGCGTGGGTCAATGAGCTGTTTATGTATGCGGCGGCGACGCCCGACTGGACGAGCGCGCTGACTTGATCTTTCATCAGAGAGATTAGCGGGGAGACGACAATAGTGATGCCGTCAAACATGAGTGCGGGCACCTGATAGCATATCGACTTCCCGGCGCCCGTGGGCATGATGCCGAGAACATCGCGCCCGCCGAGCAGGCTGTCCGTTATTCTGTCCTGCCCCTCGCGGAAAGAATCGTGACCGAAATATTCTTTTAATACGCTGAGCTTGTCCCTCACCGTTTGCACCTCAACAGAAATATTTATAAAATTAATTATACTCTGCGGCGCGAAAAACATCAAGAAAATAAAAATAACGGCGGGCGAAAAATCGCCGACCGCCTGAAATATTTATAACGCAGCGTTATCAATCAAATAACCAAAAGACGGAATTCTTTCCGTTATTTATCCGCCGCTCTGCCCGTAAAATGCCGCCTGCGGGTGCACAAAACGGAGATAATCCGACCGCAGGAAAAAGACGATGCCCGAAAGGTGGAAAAAGGTATCCCCGGCTTTTTGCGTGACAGGCTGGTGGCAGTCCCCATCAACGATTAATAACGCTGCGTTAATAATTAAAGCATATCATTGAAAAATATATTTTGCAATGTCGATTTTTGCCAAAAAGCCGCAGACAAAACGGGCGTAATATAGCCCGAACATGCAAAAGCAGCCGCGCGGGCGACTGCTTTTGCTTTAAATCTGATTTATTCCGCGACTTTCATCGTCAGTTCGAGTATGCGTCTGACGCTCGTCTCAAGGTCGGCGCGGGTTATCTTGCCGTTTTCAAATGCGGCTTTCAGCTCCTCGGGCTCGCCGTCGCCCATCTTGACATCGTTCCCGGCGAGAACCTCGTCGGAGTGGCTGCTGTGGACGCCCCAGTCTGTTGTGACCATGCCCTTGAAGCCCCACTCGTTGCGGAGCATCTCGGTGAGCAATTCATGGCTCACCGAAGTGTGGCAGCCGTTGATGAGATTGTAGGAGGACATAATTGTCCACGGGTCAGCCTCTTTGACGCATATCTCGAAGCCGCGCAGATATATCTCCCTGAGCGCGCGCTCGGAAACTCTGGAATCGCATTCAAAGCGGTTCGACTCCCTGTTGTTGCAGGCGAAGTGCTTTACGGATGCGGCGATTTTCTGCGACTGGATGCCGCGCACATCGGCGGCGCAGCATTTTCCGGCGAGGAGTGGATCCTCGGAGAAATACTCGAAGTTGCGTCCGCACAGGGGATTGCGGTGGATGTTCATCGCGGGCGCGAGCCATACGCCTAGATTGTTTTCTCGCAGCTCCGCGCCGCCTGCCGCGCCGACTTCTTCAATGAGCTCCGTGTTCCATGTGCACGCGAGAAGCGTTGCGCAGGGCCATGCCGTTGTGGGCACGCCCGTTGAAGCGTTGAGGCGCAGACCCGCAGGCCCGTCAGCAGTCGGGACGGGCGGCACATCGAGGCGTTTCATGCCGCCGAACGCGCCGGTGTTGCAGACGCCGGGCTGATTCTGATGCCCGCCGACAAAGTCGATAAGCTCGTCGACGGTGAACTGCTTTATAAATTCGTCGAGCGTTATATTTTCGCCGACTTCGTCAAACATGATCGTATCTTTGGGCGCGGTTGCTTCGATGGGAGCGTGCGTGCCGCGTGTGTAAACGGGTTCGCCCATCGAGAGATTTTCAAAGCTGCCGTCCGCGAGCAGACGCTTTTCGAGCTTGAACGGTCTGCAGAGCGGCTTTGATTCTTTTGTGATTATATCCTCGCTCAGCACGAAGTCGTAGCGGAGCTTTTCAGTCGCTCTGACGGAATTTCCGAGGTAAAATGAATATGTGCCTTTTTCGAGCACGAATGCTGATTTCTTTATCTTGCCGAGATCGTCGAAGCTCGCCATGTCGCCGATATCAAAGCTCAGCGCGATTGCCTCTGATTCGCCGGGGGAGAGCAGCTTCGTCTTTTTGAACGCGGCGAGCTCTTTTGCGGGCTTGCCGAGCTTGCCTTGCGGCGCGCTGTAATAGAGCTGAACGACCTCTTTGCCGGGCACTTTGCCGATGTTTTTGACCGTCACCGCGGCGACTATCTTTCCGTCGCTCTCGCCGCAGAATGCGCCGCTGAACTCGAAATCGGTATAAGAGAGACCGAAGCCGAACGGATAGCGAACTTTTTCGGCGGCGCCGGGAATCGTCTCGAAATAGCGGTAGCCAACATATATATCATCGAAATAATCGAGATGCTCGAAGCCTGTCAGGAACTCCTGCGCGTTCTGATATGAGTCGTAGGAGTCGGGGATAGTGTCTGCCAATTTGCCGGAGGGGTTGACATCGCCGCAGATAATATCTGCAATCGCCATGCCGCCCTCGAGTCCGCCCTGCCAGCCGGAGATTATCGCGCCGACTTTTTCGTTGTCCGCGAAATACTCGCAGTCAACGACTGCGCCTGAGTTCAGGACTATAACCGTGTTCGGAAAAGCGGCGGTGACGCGGTCGATGAGGCTCTTTTCCGTGTCCGAAAGATAGTAGTCGCCGGGTATGGCCTTTCTGTCAACGCCCTCCGCGGAGAAGCGGCTGAGAGTTATTATTGCAATATCCGCATTTGCGGCAGCCTCGGCTATGAGCTCGTCGGGCATATGCGCCTCGGCAACATGCATGCTCGCGAAGGTGTCGTAGATTATATCGTCTTTCTCTTTGCAGAAGGACATGGCGTTGACCTTGTCCCATATCTTCTCAATCTGGGCGCGGGTCGGGATGCGCTTGCTCGCCTCCTTGACGTATTCTTTGTAGAACTCGACGGTCGGCTTGAACACGCTGACCTTGCCCTCGGCTTCCTTCTGACTGAATCCGTCATAGACATTGCGAGTGTAGGCGCAGAAAACGTCGCCGCTTCCGCCGCCGCCCTTTATGTATTCGATAGTCGCCTTGCCGAAGAGTGCGACTCTTGTTCCGCGCGTGAGCGGCAGAGTGTGAAGCCTGTTTTTGAGCAGAACCATACCCTCGCCGGCGGCCTTTCTCGAGAGCGCGGCGTGCTCGGGTGAACCCGTGACCTTTCTGCCGTCCGCGCCGAGCGGGATGCAGGGCTGATATCTGAATCTTGCGTATTTGTCCATAGCTGTTCTCCGTCCTTTATTTGAATTTATTTAAGCTCACCTTGTGTTATTCTGTCGATGAAAATGCATTCCGACTCATACGAATCCGGCTTGTTTTCGTCTATTATAATCAGTCTGCCGCCGCGTTTGTCGCCGTAGGAGTGGTAGCCCGCGCCTGGGCTCTGAACGAGCTTTATGCCGTCGACTTCCATTGTGAATGTGTTCACATGGTCGTGGCCGAAGAATGCGGCGACTATATCGCCCGTTTTCTTCCAGCGCTCGAATTCGTCTCCGTTTTCGAGCGGCGGGCATGGGGATTCGTGAATCTCGCCCTCGAGCAGTGCGCCGTCCGGGACGGAATAGTGCTGCGCGCCGAGGCTGTATTCGCCATCCGGGTCTTTTTTGAGTTTTTTGTATTCCTGAATGACGGGAATATGCTGAAACAGCAGCGATGGCACGGCGTTTCCGCCGTTCTGCGCCTTGAGTTCGGCGGCGCGTCTTTCGTACCATGCTATCTGATCTTTTTTTACAAAGCCGTATCCGGCGTCGTCTATAACATTGAACTCATCGTCCCTGACATAGTCACCCGAGTCGATGCACCAGATGTTCCAGGCGATATGCTTGCCGTCGGAAGACAAAATAGGCAAACTGCAATTCGCACAGCCGGAGACATCCTCGTCGTTCATCGTGCTCCTGAAATTCTCGTATTCGGCGTATATACAGATCTGATTCTCTTTCGCGAGAAACGGCAATTTGGGCTGAGCCTCGGCATCGTGGTTGCCGAAAACTATGGCGAGCGGAATATTTTTCTCCGCAATCGGCACGACTATCTTTTTGATAGTATTATACATATATTCATATGTGAACTCCTGCCAGTAGCCGCTGATGTTGTCGCCGCCGAAAACGACAAGATCGGGATTTGCAATTTCGATGCATCGGCGAATGACATTTATCGTCTCTTTGCTCTTATTTATCGGTATCTGCCTGTCCTCTTCGTCGTCCATCTCCGGGTCGACTTCGTGGATATCCGTCAGATGCAAAATGCGGAATTTTCCGTCCGCGCCGAAGCGCAGGGGAGCCTGCTTTTCTTTTATATATTTCTTTGAATCCGGCAGCCCTTTTGCCATGCTGTTCCCTCCGATATTTGATACTGAAATTATATACTTGCTTCGACACTGTGTCAATAATTGTGTTGCATTCGCGATTCTGCGTTGTTTACTGTGCATAATTTAAAAAGTCCGTTTTTGGCAAAAGTGCATATTGCGAAAAGCAGAACGCGGTGATATAATTGATTTAATAATACGGTTTTCTAATTTGCAGATGAGGGGCGCGCTTTTTGAAAAATACACTTGATTCATCCATAGTCAAGCTGACGAATTACCGCTCTGTGTGGGGATACATACACAAAAACAAGCAGGCGACAATTCCGCAGATAGCCAAAAGCATCGGGCTGAGCCTGCCGACCGTGACGCGAGCTATTGATTACGGTGTTGCGGAGGGAATTATTAATCCGGACGGAGTTATAGGTGCGGAACGCGGGCGCAAGGCGCAGGTATATAAGCTTAACGCGGACTATATGCATTTTCTGCTGATTTATCTTGACTCCGATGTTCTTTCATACAGAATCCATGATTTCAAAAGCCGTACTATCGGCAGCGGAAATATACCGATTTGTGACGAAAAAGTACTTTCGACGCTTGAGAATCTTGTTATGACAAGCGTTGCGGCCGATCCGCTCATAGCCATGACGGCGATAGCCGTTTCGGGCGTTGTCTGCAAGGGTGTTGTTATGGACTCGGCGGCATTCCCGTCGCTCAACCATATCGATGTTGCAAAGAGGCTGAATGAAAAATTCGGACTGACGGTTCTTATTGACAACGACCTGCATGTCGCAACGAATGTGGCAAGAAAATATTCGAATTATCAGGAGGGTATAACCGTTCTCTATGCCTACGGCAAGCGCAAGAGCGGCTCGGGAATAATCGCAAACGGCGAGGTGCTCTGCGGCGCGTCGGGCGCTGCCGGCGAGGTCGAAAACATCCCGCTGCACACTCCGGACATTGAATCCGAGCGCATAGCTTTTTGCAGCGAACGCCTCCAGGCGATAATCGCGCTGATGAATCCGGGCAGGGTAGTTATATATGAGCTCGATGAGGGCATGGATACGGACAAGCTCATAGGTTTGATAAAGAGCAAAATGAAGCCTTATCTTCTGCCGGAGTTCAAGCTCGGTCGCGATTTCTTTGAGGACTGCTTCCTCGGGCTTAGCGTTGTGTGTGAGGTTGGGATAAAACAGAGCCTACGGGAGAGACTTGATTTTTAAACAACGAGGGGAATTTCAACAATTCCCCTTATATCTCAAATAATTAATAACACTTTTTTAAGATATAACTTTACTTATTTGTAAATATAGTGTATAATATTGCGATGGTTCTGAATTATTTTATGAATACTGCGGTACTTTGTCGGTGCCGCATATTAAAAGCTGAATTTATAACTTGACGTTATAATATAAATTGCTGCAAAGGAGCAAAAAGAAGCAAAGAATAACAATGTCTATAATGTTTTCACAAAAACGAAAGGAGAACAGAGTAAATGAAACATTTAAAAAAACGCTGAGCGTTATGCTCTGCCTGTGCATGCTTATGTCTGCCGTGGCGGTCGGTCTTAACGTCTTTGCGCAGGAAAAGTCAGAAGCCGTTGCAAGGTTTGAAGCGAATGTCGAAACTTTCGACGGCGATGTTACCAAAGCCGAGCCTTCGGCAGAGGATCTTGCGGCTTACGAGAAGCTCGTTGCCGAGTACAAGGCTCTCAGCAACTCCGATAAGGAAAGCATCGATGTCCTTGTTTTCGACGTATTCTATCACCATGTCGTGATGAGAGAGCGCCAGATCTCCATCAAGAACCATCCCGAAATTTCCGGCTCTAAGAAGGATCACTATGTCAATGCCGCGGCTCAGGCTGTCACTACTCTCGGCTATGTTCCGGCTTATATCGACAACGCCGTTGCGCTTGCAAAGACTATTGCCGACAGAAAGACCTCTGTTGATGCCAAGAAAGCCGCTTGAGAAGCCGCCGATTACAACACCCGCGTTATGGCGGGCGGCTATGGCTCGACCCACGGCATCATCAGCGGCTCTGTAAAGGGCGATGCTTTCAAGGGCTTCAAGCTGATGTCGGATGTTATCTACAACGATCTTCTCAAGGCTAACCCCGCGCCCACAAAGCCGAAGAGCCCCGGCCTTGCACCGAAACCCGGCAGCTATGCAGAGGGTGAGAACGATCCTCAGTACATCGCAGATTTTGCGGCATGGCTCGAAAAGGCAGAGGCTTACAACAAGGCTTACGCCGCAGAGTATACCTACAAGGGCAATCTCTATATAGAGGCTCTCGAGTGGCTTGCATCCGCGGAATCCTCGTTCCCGTGTTCAATCTTATCGACACCATCGCCTCCGCCGAGTCTCCGCTCACCGAGGTTGTCAAGCTCCTTCCGAAGGTCGCTTATGCAGTCGATTCCGGTATTCTCAACACCCAGATTCAGAGACTCATCGGCAAGCTCGGCATGGGTCTGGGCAGCAGTATCAATGTCGACCTCACCACCGAGGGTCTCTACAATATCCTCGCTCCCAAGCTCAAGGATATCAAGCTTCAGGCTGCCAAGACTGACGAGAACGGCGAAGAGACCGCCCCCGCAGTCACCCTTTCAATAAGCCTCGATAAGGACAAGCTTGTCTCCGCTATCAAGGATCTCTCCGGCTGCGGCGTTTATACCGCAAACGAGAGCATCGCACGCGGCAAGAACTGGTTCGTCAGCATCGACGGCGACGCGGCAGACGCATTTGTCGTTCTGTTCAGATATCTCCACTCCGAGCTCACTTCCGAGAGCAACGCAGCAGCCATAAAGACCGCTGTCAAGGCTCTTGACATGAACTTTGCTCAGAGAATAGCTGTCAACTTCCTTGTTTCGATCGTGCTCTCGTCCTCTGCTGACGGCGCTCTCAGAACGCTCGTCTTCATGATTCCGATAGTCAAGGTCGGCGTTAAAATTGCAAGTTGGTTCGGCGCATTCAAGAAATAAACCGAACGTCAAAAGGTAAAAACACAATTTCATAAAAGCAAGGAGCGGCGGAGCGTCATACGGCGTTCCGCCGCTTCTTTTTGCCAATTATAAATCAAACTGTTAAATCAACTAAAAACAGGGCTGTTTTTTCGGCATTTCGTACAACCCGCCGCTCTTGTTTTTTGTTTCACCTTATGTTAAAATCAAATTGTAAGATGTATAGACGCTTGATTTATAGAAACGCATTAAAGAGGGGAGTCGGCTTCCCTCTGTGCTTTAAACGAATTAATAACGCTGTGTTAATAATTATTAACAAACGCTTAATTACAAATAAATAAGCAATTAAGGAATTTATAACCTTTTTATAAATTAATTTCAAGGCAGAGGAGGAGAAACCCAAAAGAGAGATGAGTTAACAGCCCCCCCGTTTTAAAAACGAAAGGAGAACAAGTTATGAAAGCATTAAAAAAGACATTCAGCGTTATACTTTGCCTGTGCATGATAATGTCCGTTATGGCGGCAGGGCTCAATGCCTTTGCGCAGGAGGAAGCGACCGCAGCGCTTGACGGCGCTGTCAGCGAAGCGGCTGCTCTTGCCGTATCCGATCCTACGGACGAAAAACCCGACGTTGACGCTATGGAGCGCACCAAGGTTAAGTATCCCATCGGCGCTTCCAAGAAGGCTGTCAACAGGTCTATCGGCAGAGTTGAAGATATTCTTTTCACCGTTTTGAAGGTTCCCGAGGGCGGAGTTCCCCAGGTGCTCAACGAGAAGGTATATACCAATGAAACCGTAGCTCTTGTTGCAAAGAAGCTGTTCCCGCTTGTCGGCGGACTCAGCAGTCTTGTTGCAAAGGGACCCAAGGACCTTGCCGCAAAGCTTGACAAGGAGACCTGCGCGGGTGCTATCGCGGCTCTTAACGCCGCAGCGGCTACGCTCGGCGAGGACGGCAAGCCCGTAGGCAAGCTTGACGCATGGCAGTATCTCACTGTTGTTGACGGCGACTTCGGTTTCGCTAACGGCGACAAGGAGGGCTTCCTCGACGCTGTTGCGTCGCTGTTCAGACCCCTTTCGCTGCTCACTACCGTTGTTTCCTTTGAGAACACAACCAGCTTATTTTACGGTCCGCAGCTGGGCATATACGAGGATCTCATCCCCATATTTGAGGCTCTCGGCATAAAGGACTTTATGACCTCCGACGAGTACACCGCATATGTTAAGAAGGGCGCCAACACAAACGAGAAGATGGATCGCCGTATCCGCGGCATCATCACTCCCATATTCACTCTTGTTGACGCAGTTGCCTCTGCGGAATCCCCGGTCGACGAGGTTCTGAAGCTTCTCCCGAATCTTGCCTCCGCTATTGACACGGGACTTATCGACACTCAGATACACAGTATGCTGGGCAAAATCAGTCTGGGTATCGGCAACAGCGTTAAGGTTGACCTCACCACCGGCGGCGTATACGATATGATCGCCCCCAAGCTCAAGGACATCGAGCTCCAGGCCGCCAAGGTTGACGAAAACGGCGAGGAGACCGCCCCCGCGGTCACGCTTACAATAAACCTTGACAAGGAGAAGTTTGCGGCTGCAATAAAGGATATCGCCGCCTGCGGAGTCTTCACCGCAAAAGAGAGCGCAGCCAAGACCAGAAACTGGTTTGTCGGCATAGAAGGCGACTCGGCGGATGCGTTTGTCGTTCTGTTCAGATATCTCCATTCCGAGCTTACCGAGGAGAACAACGCTGTGGCTATAAAGACCGCTGTTGCAGCTCTCGACATGAACGCCTCGCAGAAAATTGTTGTCAATTTCCTCGTTTCCTCCGTGCTCTCGTCCTCTGCTGACGGAGCGCTCAGAACCATAGTTGCTCTTCTTCCGCTTGCAAAGACCGGCGTGAAGATAGCAGCCCGCTTCGGCGCGTTTGATAAATAAGCTTTAATTTGCAAAACACAATTTCATAAAAGCAAGGAGCGACGGAGCGTCATAAGGCGTTCCGCCGTTCCGTTGTCAATCACAAATCAAATTGTTAAATCAACTAAAAATAAAGCTGTTTTTTCGGCATTTCGTACAGGTCGCCGCTCTTGTTTTTTATTTCTTGTTATGTTAAAATCAATTCGTATGAAATACATTTTTGGAGGTCTTTCTATGAAAAAATGGCGAGTAGGTATTATCGGTGTCGGCGGAATATTCAACGGTGCTCACCGCGAGCACTATCTTAAAGACGATCGCCTTGAGGTTGTTGCGCTCTGCGACATAATCGAGGAGAGGGCGGTCGAGTGCCGCGACGGGTTCTTCCCCGACGCGAAGGTATATACCGATTTCAACGAGCTGCTCAAGGACGAGACGATAGACTCTGTCGATATCTGCACCCCGAACTATCTCCACTCGATAATCGCGGTTGCCGCTTTCAAGGCGGGCAAGCACGTTTTCTGCGAGAAGCCGGACGCTGTCAATGTCGAAGAGGTCATGAAGATGAATGACGCCGCTAAGGCTGCGGGCAAGACGCTCATGGTCATGAGAAACAACCGCTTCACCGACGCGTCTAAGCTTGCGAAGAAGTTCATTGACGACGGCAAAATGGGCGAGATATACTGCGGACGCTGCGGCTGGCAGAGGAGACGCGGAATCCCCGGCAAGGGCGGCTGGTTCACCACCAAGGCGCAGTCCGGCGGCGGCCCGCTCATTGACCTCGGCGTTCACATGATAGACCTTGCGATATGGCTCATGGGCAGCCCGACTCCAGTCGCCGTGACCGGCAGCACATACTGCAAGTTTGCCGACAACGACGTCAGCGACTCCGTGAACTCCGACTTCGGCGACAAGGTCGAGGACGGCACATTTGACGTTGAGGATCTTGCGATGGGCACTATCCGCTTCGATAACGGGGCGCAGCTCCAGATAGAGTTCAGCTGGGCGTCGAACGTCAAGAAAGAGACACGCTTTGTCGAGCTTCGCGGCACGAAGGCGGGACTCAATTGGCAGGACGGCGAGGTCGAGTTCTACACCGAGGAATACGGCAAGTGCCTCGATGTTATCCCGACTAACTACGCTACCGACAGAGAGCACGCGAGAAATCTCAGGCACTTCTACGATGTGGTTATTGAGGGCGCCGAGCCGTGCTTCAAGCCGCAGCAGGGAATTGATATGATAAAGATTCTCTGCGCAGTTTACGAATCCGCCAGGACGGGCAGAGAAGTAGTGCTCTGATAAAATATTACGCTGGCTTTGAAAAAAGAGATTTGGCTGATGTGCGGGAATATCAATCGACAGCATTACGGTTGATATTCCCGCTAATGCGCATTTATAGAGGAAAATAAAATGAAATCTGAATACAAAAAGTCGATTCTGTTTTTGCAGGAGGTTGTTCTGTTTGCAATCGGTATAGGTATGGCGCTGCTGTTTTGGCGCGGACGCTATGATACCGACAGCTTTAAAAGGACACTTGTCGGCGGAATCGGATTGATGATTGCTTTCTTTGCAGTCTTTTTTGCCGAGTATTTTAACCGATATGTCGAACTCGGTGAGAGATGTGCAAAATTCAATTCATTCAGGGTCACAAAGGGCAAAAAGGCGATGAATATGAATGTTTGTTATGAAAATATTCTTGCTATAGATTCAAAGCGGATGCCTCTGCTCGGAATCTATAAAGTTGTGGTGCGTGCAAAGAATATGCCGGGCAGCATCCCGATTACCCCGGTTATGTCGCATTATTGGAAGCTTGTCACTCAACTTTGCGATTTGGCGAAAAAATATAACCCGCAGGTCAATATAAGCGATGATCTTCTTGAAGAGATCGAAAAAAAGCGGGATAAATAAAATGAAGAAAGTCAGAAATAAGAAGATATTATAGTATATATAATTATGGCGGTGTTTCTGTGCGATTTTTTTATATGTGATACTGTATTTGAAAGGCGGCATTCCGCCGAGGTTTAATTACATACCCGAATGTATAACTTCTGTTGAACGTCTGGGTGATTTGTGTCAATGAGCCTGTAGGGGTCGGCGACTCGACGACCCTATGCCGCCAACGGCGGCACGGAGTTTGGACAATGCTTTTTCGAGTCATTACAAATAGGAAAAACTATTGCTTTGTGCTGACTTCGTCAGCAGTGGGTCGGCGAGGTCGCCGACCCCTACAAGAGCGCGTAGTGTATATTATGTGGTAATATATTTTGCTCCGAGCTATTTAATGGTGCTCAGTATTCGGTCTTTGCCCAATAAACAAGAGCGGGTAAAGTGTATTTAAAAGCGCAAAACAATAAACCAAAAGGTCACAATCCGCATTGCTGCAAATTGTGACCTTTTTATCTGCTGTTTGTCTGCGCCGAGGATTATTTCTTCGACTTCTTGTCGTATCTTCCGCCGAGTCTTTCTTCGGCTTCGGCGCGGGTTATTTTGCCGCTGTTGCAGTCCGCCATGGTCTGAACATCCTTGTCGGTGAGCTTGTAGCGGGTCCAGATGATATAGGCTATGGCGTAGCCTATCGCCGTGAACATAACATAGATGAACCACAGAACGGCCTTCGCGTGGTCTGTCTGAGTGACACCCTGGAGGTCTGCGAAGTTCTGCGCGCCCTCAACAGAGACCCAGCCGGTGGACTTGAGACCGAGTATGAACATTCCGAGCGCGCCGGAGACGGCTGCGGTGAGCTTGCACATGAAGGTCTGGATTGCGAAGGTGATTCCCTTGGCCTCGATGCCGGAGGTGAATTTACCGAACTCCGCGCAGTCGGGCGTGAACATGAAGAGCATGACGCCGAGAATAGCCATGGGTACCGCGCGCAGTACCGAGATGATGATGAAGCCTATCATCGAGTTGTAGCCGATGAGCCACATGACAACGCTTAAAATAACGGTAGCCAAAGTGCAGACTCTGAACAGCTTCATCTTGTCAAATTTTCTGACCATGTGGGGCACGAGGAACGAGAATATCGCCGCGGGAACAAGGCTCAGAGCCTGAACGACGAGCGAGAACTGCGAGTTGTTAAAGAGATAGAACGAGACGAAAAGGTTGAGCGAGCCGGAGACGTTGGCGCTCGAATAGAAGAAGTAGCCTATGTAATAGATGAGCAGATACTTGTTCTGAACAAGGTAGCTGAACATCTTTTTGAGCGTGAAATCCTCATCCCTGTCTCCGCCGAAGCGCTCCTCAAGCTTGAAGCAGGCGGGGATCATCGTGATAATTGCGAACACGGCGCAGATTATTGCGACTACCGTGTAGTTGAGCTTGACCTGCTCGCCGACGAGGACGGTGCCGAGAATGAGCGCAACGCCCGAGCCCACGCCCGCCCAAATCTGCTTATAGGATATAATGCTGTTTCTTTCGTCAATGTTTTCGCTCATCGAGGTGATGATACCGAATATCGGCACGTCGCAGAGGGTGTAGGCGGTATCCCAAAGTATGTATGCGACGGTGAGCCAGGCGAGCTTCGCGTTTTCGCTGAAGTCGTTGGGAATGGCGAAGAGCATGACGGTGGTCAGCGGGATGAATACGAGCGATATCCTGAGCCACGGAATGAACTTCTTGCCGCTCTTGAATTTTACTTTGTCGAACAGTACGCCGAAAATAGCGTCGTTGACCGCGTCCCATACCTTGACCGCGAGCATGATTCCCGCGGTTTTGACAAGTCCGCCGATAGAGAGCATGAGGTAGGTCGTCAGGAAAGAGGCGACAAGGTTATATATCGCGTTCTGTCCGCAGAAGTAGAGATAGTAGCTCAGTCTCTCCTTCGGTTTTGTAGACCAGCCCTTCGGGGTGGATGTGATTTTTTTGATAAGATTCGGCATTTTTTGTAACCCCTCCGTTTTTTGTGGATTTCATATTGAAAATCCGTTTTCAGTCAAATAATACTGTAACATATTTACAATAATCAGTCAACAGTAATTTGCTTCAGAGACAAACCAAAAATTGAAAATTCTTGACCGTTCGCTTTACCGCAGAGGAATATGCCGCCTTTGACCGGTATTTGAAAATACCGTTATGAAAAAATAATGTTGCGAACTTCCGTTAAACCGCAAACAAGCCGTGTCTTGCAAATCGCAAAACACGGCTTTTCGCCTGCCGCGCCTATCCCGCGTAGAAGAAATCGTCTATCATCTCCTCCACATGGACGGGGGAGACATCGTTGCGCTCGAGCATGGAGACAAAGTCCCTCAGCTTTTTCCTGCTGAAAGAGATGTCGGGAAAACTTGTTGTTTCATTTAATCCGTTTTCCGTGACGGTCATCACTATGCCGTAGGAAATACGGCCGCTCGAGGCGGTTGAACTTTTTCTTGCTTCGGAGGCGCACTGAGCATCGGAGATTGCCGCATATCCGATGTCGTCCGTTTCGCATCCTGCCGGACGGCAGATGCCGTCGGTGATCTCAAATCTTACTTGCCGCATTTGTTCACCCTCAGTTACTACGCTGATTGAAAATAATTATATGTGATTTTGATTCACTTTGCAATAGTTTTTGTAAAGAAATTTTGATTTTTTATGATTTTTTATTGATTTTGTGCAATATTTTATGGTGTTCGACAAGAAAAAACAGGAAAGCGCGGCATATGTCGGCTTCCCTGCTTGATTTTCAGATGTCAAAAATGTTGAGCCCTGTCTGCTCGCTTATGCGCCTGCCCATGTCAATGTCGAAAATTTTGATGAACATTTCGCAGGTCGCGCTTATCACCGCTTCATTCAGGTGACCGCCGATGACGGCGCCTTTTTCATCCGCGAACGCGGCGTGGAGGTGGAGATAAGGCTCGCCGTCCTTGCGGCTGAGATTGCCGTTTAACGAGACAAGTTCGAGCGGCTGAACAAATGTCAGGCTGTGGTATTTCTGCTCTTCGAGGTCGTATAGCCCGAACACTGCGCGCCCTACCGCTCCGATAGCTGATATCTCGGCAAAGCGGATATCTTCGTCCTTTGCTATCTTCAGCACCGACGCGATTATTTCCTCGCCCGGGTCAAGCCTTACCGCGAGGACATTGCCTGTTTTTACATATTTCATGATATCCCTCCGTCAAATTTTATTCCCGCCGACTCGCGTATGCGCTGCATCGTGCGGCTCACAGAGAGCGCCGTTTCGCGCAGCTCTCTGTATTTTTCTCTGTTATTTTCCGGCTCTGTTATCAGCTTATAAAACGCGCGTGCCTCGTTGCCCATGAGCTCATCTTTCGGCGTGTCGCCGCAGATAACCCAGCTCGTTCCGTCGTTCATCACGAGTTCGATGTCCGTGAGCTTTGAAATTGAGCCGATTTTTATGCTGCCGCGCTCGCCGATTATCTGCGAGCCCGCGTGATCCTGCCCGGTTTTGCAGCTTGTCATTGTTATCGCGGTGTTTTTACTTAGCATCGAGACGGCGGTCGCCGCGTCCGCTCCGCTTTCGAGAAATGCGGATACTGCCGAGACGGTTTTCGGCTCGCCGAACAAATCGATTGCAGGATAGACGCAGTAAATGCCGAGATCCATGAGACTGCCCGTAGCCATGGCGGGGTTGAAAATATTCGGCAGCTCGCCGCGAAGATAGGCTGGATATTTTGACGAATACTGCGAAAAATCAAAATGCGCAGCCCAGACCTTGCCGATGTCCCCAAGAGCTTCTCTGAGCGCCGCGCGCACGGGCGAGTGCATATACATTATAGCTTCGATATATACGAGCTTATTTCCGTCCGCGATTTCGCAGAGCTCCGAAAATTCGTCGGGCGTTACGGTTATCGGCTTTTCGCAGATGACATGCTTTCCGCTCTCGAGCATTTTTTTGCTCTGAGTATAATGCAGGGCATTTGGGCTCGCGATATAGACGCACTCGGCAGGGGAGGCGGCGAGTTCGTCAAGCGAGGTGTATACTGTACTTATCCCGTTCTCTTTTGCGAATTTTTCTCCGCGCTCGCGCGAACGCGAATATACGGCGAAGAGTTCAAAATCGGGCGCGAACTTCAACCCGTCGATAAAGCTTTTGACTATCCAGCCCGTGCCGATGACGGCTAATTTCATATTTTTTCCTACTTTCTCAGACCCTGCGCGCCATGACCGTGCAGACGCGCAGAGGGAATATGATATCAAATTTGTTCTTTTTGTAGAAATTTATTGCGTTGGTGTTATATGAATCGACCACCAGCATAACGCCCTTGCAGCCGATCTCTCTGAGATGCTCGGTCAGAGCCGCGAACAGGCGGGTGCCGATGCCGCAGTGCTGATAGCCGGGCTTTATATTGATGTGCATATGCGCGGGATAACTTCTTGCGAATATAGCGGGACCGTTTACGGATGCCCATGATTCAATTATATCTCCCTTTTTGCATCCCTTGACGCGCGGGAGATATTCGGCTTTGAATATACGCTTGTATTTTTGATAGTCCGGCGCGCAGAAGATATAGCCGACCGCGCTGTCCGTGTCCTCATCGACGGCGATGAAGCAGTGCTCCGCCTCGCGGTCTATATAGTAGTCGCAGAAGGTCGCGAGCAAAAAGCGCATTGACTTTTCTTCGCGCGCGTTGCTGCCCGCCGTGTCAAGGCAGATATTGCGGACATCGTCCCGATATTTTTCGCTGTAATTTGTGATGATTATAGCCATATTTTACTCCTCGAAATCAATGTGGATATGGTTTTCGCCTTCCCAGAGTTCATATTCGCAGTCGCTGCCGTAAGTGAACCACGCCTTTTGCGGAACGGTTACATAGAAGTCCATCTCGCGCTCCGTTCTGATAAACGAGACGGCTATTTTGCTGCGCACCGTCGTTATGTGACCGCTCGCGCGGTTGAGCCCGTCGGGAATCTGCGGAGCAATGACAATTTTTTCATAGCCCGCCGAGTTTTTCTCCTGCGTGATGCCGAGAATGAACGAGAACAGATATCGCGTCACCGCGCCGAACATCGGGTGGCTGTGCGAGCGCTCGCCGTCCCAGTTCTCCCAGATGGTCGTCGCGCCCTGCTTTTTCATGTTATAGAACGAGCCTTTGCCCGTCGAAGTCAGCAGATGAAAAGCCGTGTCGGCGCAGCCGCGCTCAAACAGCACGCGGGTTAGAATATCCGTGCCGAAAATGCCGGTGTCGAAAGAGTCCGAGGCGTCGTATTTCTTCTTTGTATTATTGAACGCGCGCTCGCCGCCGAGACCGATATCAACAGCAAAGCTGTTCGCACCCTGCGCATCGCCGATAAACGAGCCGGTCTGCGGGCTGTAATATACGTTGAGAATAGCCTGTTTCTTTTCTTCTATGCGCTTTTCGAGCATGGCGGCAGTTTCGCTTTCGCCGATAGCCTCCGATGCTTCTTTTGTCATCATCATCTGCTTGACATAGAGCGCAGTGTTGACGAATGGCTCGCATATTGTTATTTGTTCGGGCGGGCACCAGTCGCCGAGGCACCAGCCGCCCTCTTCCTCGCGGCAGACGAGACCGCCGGAGCTTCGCGAGTCGAGATAATCAAAATACCGAAGAATCTTCGGCAGATAACGGCGGAAAGTCTCTTTGTCGCCGTATATTTTATACATCTCATACGGCACGACCGCTATCGCGCCGCCCCAGCCTGCGGGGCCTCCGCCGCCGCCCATGAAAGGCGCGGTGTGCTGGACATGACCGTTTTCGACGCTCTGGCAGTCTGAGATATCTTCGAGCCACTTTTTATAGAATTTCTGCGAATCCAAAAGCATCATCGCCGCTTCGCAGCAGAGCTGACCGTCGCCTGTGTAGCCGAGGCGCTCTATATGCGGGCAGTCCGAGGGCACGCCCGAATGCATGTTGCTCAGCTGCGTTCTGATATATGCGTCGTAAAGCCAGTTGAGCATCTCGCTGTCCGACTCGAACGACGAGGTCACGGCGCAGTCCGAGTGGACTACTTCGCAGCGCACGGGCTCGGCGTTGTTCGTCAGCTCGAAATACCGAAAGCCGTGCCAGGTAAACCACGGCATGCACTCTTCGCCCTTTTTCGCGTTGCGGTATTCATCTTTTTGAATCTGCCCGCGGTCGCAGGAGTCAAAATTCAGCGTGCCGTCCGGGTTTATTTCCTCGCTGCATCTGACGGTTATATTCGCGCCGTCAACCGTTGCCGAAACAACCGGGTAGCCGGAAATATTTTCGCCCATGTCATATATCGAAACTTCGCCGAGGTCAAAGAGCTTCGCGGGCTTTATCACGCGTTCCACTCTGTCCGCCGGGCAGTCCTGAACGAAAAACTGAGTCTCATGCGCCGGGGCTTTGATAACATTTTGAAAGCCGCTGTTCGCCGTCAGCTCGTCTGCAAGGCTCATGTCGTGAACCTCGCCGAAATATATATTATTTTCAATAATGCGGCTCTGCTTCCATTCAAGGCTCTCGTCGGAAACAAAAGTATATTTTTTGCTGCTTTTATTCTCGGCGTCGATTTTATAGCAGAGTTTTATGTCGCCGTATTTTGCGAACCCCTCGGCGCTACGCTTCTGCTGGGCGAACCAGCCGCAGCCGAGAATGACGCGGATATCATTTTCGCCGTCAATAACAAATTTGGATATGTCATATCTCACGGCGTATGTGCGGTAGGACAGCTCGTCTAAGATAGGATATTCAAACGCCGTCAGATCGCGCTTGCAGTACTGGCTGTTGACGGGGACGAATTTGTCCTTGGACACTTCACGCCCGTTTATCCACAGGCGAAAGAAACCGAGCCCGCAGATGGTTATCTCCGCTTTCTTCGGCTCTTTGATGAAGAAGCCGCCTTTTATAACCGGCGAAGTGCAGCCGCTGTCGCAGGTCACCCATTGAGCATTCCCGAAAAGTTCGCTGAAGTTCATGTTATTCCTCTTCCTCAAGTTGAGCTTTTCTGTTTTCGAGCTCTTCCCACTGCATCATGAGCTCGGTCTGCTCGTCGTTGAGCTTGCCGAGCGTTTCCGTCAGCTCCATGACGCGCGCGTAATCTGCCGCCGCTTCGGGGGTTGACATCTCTTCGTTGGTTTTTGCTATCAGCCCGTCGAGCTCGTTTATCCGCTCTTCGCATTTCTTTATCGCGGTTATCGTGCGGCGCAGCTCGCTCTCGCGCTCCTTGCGGCGCTTGTAGTCCTCGCCGCCCTTGCCCATGGTCTTTGTCGCTTTCGGCTTCTCCGCGCTCTGCTCGGCGATTTTCGCAGCATAGTCGTCGTATCCGCCCTCGAAGCTCTCCGCGCCGTTCATGCCTATCGACAGCACGCGGGTGGATAACTTATTTATAAAATATCTGTCATGGGACACGACGAGCATCGTGCCGCCGAAATCGAGCAGAGCCGCCTCGAGCGCCTCGCGCGAGGGAATATCAAGATGATTCGTCGGCTCGTCAAGCAGCAGGACATTTGCGCCCGAGAGCATCAGCTTTAAAAGCGAAAGCCGCGCTTTTTCGCCGCCGCTCAGAGTCTCTATCTTCTTGAAAACATCGTCCGCGCAGAACAGAAACTGCCCGAGCAGAGTGCGCACGTGCGCCTCGGTGAAATCTCGGTGCAGATTCCAGATTTCATCAAGTACTGTATTATTGTTATTGAGCGAGGAGAGCGTCTGGTCGAAATAACCGACCTGAACGCCTGCGCCGAAAAGATATGAGCCGGAGTCGGCTTTCTCATTGCCGATAAGTATTTTTAAAAGAGTCGTCTTTCCGCATCCGTTCGGCCCGAGCAAAAAAGCGCGGTCGGATCGGCGTATCTGGAACTCGACGCCGCTGAAAAGATGCTTGCTGCCGAATGACTTTGACAGCCCTCTGACATTCAGGACTTCGTTGCCGGTCGGTTCGACCTCGCCGAACGAAAAGCCGAGAGTTTTCGCCGAACGGTCGGGCGCGTCGATTTCCGCCAATTTTTTGTCGAGCATCTTTTGCTTGCTGTCCGCGGTTATGAAATGCCGCCAGCGGCGCTGCTGTTCGATTATGCCCTCGAGGCGATGAACCTCATCCATCTGCCGCTCGTAGTGGCGGCGTTCGATCTCGTCGCGCTCGGTTTTTTGCTCGAGAAAGCGGGAATAGCCGCCGTTGAACATCTCGATTCTGCCGTTTTCGAGCAGCATCGTTTTTGTCGTCACTTTGTCGAGAAAATAGCGGTCATGGCTTATAATTACCGCGCTGCCGCGGTAGTCGTTGATGAAGCTTTCGAGCCATTCGAGGCTTGTCAGGTCTATATGGTTCGTCGGCTCGTCGAGCAGAAGCAGATCGGGCGCGCTCAAAAGCAGCTTGCCCAGCGCGAGCTTTGACCGCTGACCGCCCGAAAGCAGGGAGCAGGGGAGAGAGAAGTCGCTCTCCGAGAATCCGAGACCTGTGAGCGCCGAGCGGGTGCGGCTTTTGTAGGTCAACCCGCCCTCGTCCTCAAACTCGGTGTGCAGTCTGTTCTGCTCGGCGATGAGCGCGTCGATGTCGCCATGCCCCGCTTCGATGAGATCCGCGAGCTCTTCGAGCCGCTTCTCTTTTTTCATAAGAGGCTCGAACACGCTCTCCATCTCGTCATAGACCGTCTTTTGGCTCCCCGCGCAGGCGTGCTGCTCGAGATAGCCTATCTTTATATTTTTGCCGGGATATACCCCGCCCAGGGTCGGCTCAAGCTCGCCGGTGATGAGCTTGAAGAGGGTCGTTTTGCCCGTTGCGTTCGAGCCGATGAAGCCTATCTTATCGCGCTCTCCGACTTCAAAGCTCACGCCCGAAAACAGCGTGCGCTCGCCGAACTCCATATCAAGATTCTGTACGCTTAAAACTGCCATTTGTAATATCAGACCCTTGTTTCAAGGATCTTTGCTTCTCCGTTTATTTTGTAGTCACCGCAGTTTGCGGGAATGAAAATGCTGCCGCCCTTTGAAAATTCAAGAGTCTCGCCCGCGCATTCGAGTGAACCCGAGCCGTCAAGAATAAGAAGTGACACAAAAGATTTTTCGTCCGCAGTGCCGTCAAAAGAGCCGTTAACATCGAGAACGCGCTCCGTAAAGAACGGGCAGGCGACAAGATTCGTGACATTGCCGTCTTTTTTCGGCGTGCAGGGATTTTTGTATACGCCGGTGTGCGTGACATTCACCGCGTCCTCAACATGGAGCTCGCGCGGCTTGCCGTCGAAGCCCAGGCGGCCGTAGTCATATATTCTGTAGGTCGTGTCCGAGTTCTGCTGAACCTCGGCGAGCAGGATGCCCTTGCATATCGCATGGAGCGTGCCGGACTCAATAAAGAAGAAATCTCCCTTTTTGACCGGGACTTTTTTGACATAGTCGGTCAGCGTGCCGTCGGTTATCGACTGCCTGAACTGCTCGCGGGTTATGTCTTTTTCAAAGCCGAGCAGAAGATAGGCGCCCGGCTCGCAGTCGAGGATATACCACGACTCGGTCTTTCCCGCGCCGCTGCCCTTTTTCAGGCAGTAGGCGTCGTCGGGGTGAACCTGAACCGAGAGGTCCGCCGCGGCGTCGATGAATTTTATCAGCACCGGGAAATCAGAGAATCCGGCGCAGTTTTTGCCGCCGAGCTCGGGGTGTTCGAGATAGACTTCGCGAAGAGACTTTCCCGCAAATTCGCCGTTTGCGACTGTTGAACTGCCGTTTTTGTGCGCGGACATGACCCACGCCTCGGCGGCGTTTCGCTTGTCTGTGACAACGGAATATTCATCAATGAGCCTGCGTCCGCCCCAGACGGTTTCCGAGACAAAGGGCGTCAATACCATGGGATAAAGCTTCAAAACACATTCTCCTTTATTATAAACATCTTATATATTTTTGGCGTTCGGACGAAAAATATCGTCCGGCTGAATTATTTTATCATATTTGTCCCATAATTGCTATACAAATAATACCGGGAGGACGAAAAAATGGTTACTGCTTTCAAATATCTGCTCGGAGGAAAGCTCAAAAAGGCGGACGAAGCTCCGACAAGGGAGGAGCAGCTGCTCGTGGACATAAGAGCGCTCAAAAAGGAGATGGACGCGGCATATCTGCGGTTTGAATACGGCGAGGACGACGACTCGGTCGAGGCCGCGATATATGAGCTTGAATCGCTCAAGCGCCGCTACCACAGACTCCTGAAGCTCGCAAAGCAGGAGGGACTTGAAAGCAGCGACATCGCCGTCTGCTACAAACTGGAATGAGGGGATAGCCTTGTCAACGGGAATGAAAACGGTTCTTATAATATTTCTCGCTGCCGCCGCGCTCGCGATAACGGTGTTCGCCGTGACGAACAGGCGCGGCTTTTCGGCGCTGATACTCAACGCGATAGGCGGCGCGGCGGCGCTGTTCGCCGTCAACATCGCGGGGCTTGCGACGGGGATACAGCTTTCCGTCAACCGCTGGTCGCTCGGCGCGGGCGCGCTGCTCGGTGTGCCCGGGGTGATATCGATGCTGGTGCTCGATATCGTTTTCAAATAAATTAAAATGAAGCCGCCCGCAGGCTGAAAATAGCATTTCTGCGGGCGGTTCACAAAAAAATCAATTTTTTTAAAATTATGCTTGACATTCGCACGGCGTTCATATATAATAGGCTCTGCTGAACGGGAAAGACCGAAAAATTCAGCTCAAATGGACGCTTAGCTCAGCTGGTAGAGCATTCGCTTGACGTGCGAAGGGTCAGCGGTTCGAGTCCGTTAGCGTCCACCAGAAAACGCCTTGATGAAATATCATCGAGGCGCTTTTTTATTTGCTTTGAAAACGCCGCCTGCGGAGAAACAGGCGGCGTTTGATGCTTTATGCGGTTTTGACTTTACTTCTCTTGTTTGCCTTTATTCGCGCGGCGGCATAGGCGATATACGGCACGGCGGCGTAAGCTATTATTATAGGAATAGATGCATCGGACATTTTTCCGTCAGAACCGTAGGTGAAGAGACTTATCATTGATACTATAAAGCCTAATCCCGCGCCGAGGAAAAAGACGACGGAGGCGATGAGCCCTATTAGATATCCGTTTGATCTTTTCCTGCCGAACACTATTCCGAACGCTATTCCGCCGACAAGAACGGCGGAGCTTGCGATGCTCCCGATGATGAACACGGCGTGGCTCGCCGCGAGGCTATCCAGTCCGGCTTCGGGGAGCGCAGTAAGAAGGTAAGCCGCAAAGCCCAAAATGCCGTAAACAAGAAATGTAATTACACCGGTCAGAACTTCTCTTTTGGTGGTTGATTTCATCTTTGTCACCTTGCTTTTTAGTTTATTGAGAAGACAAAACGCGCACAAGCCGGCTGCGATGCCGACCTATGCGCCTTATTAAACTGCCCGAATGCGCACCCGCCTCAGACTTGATAAAAATCTATAATTTTTTGAACCAAACAGCATCATAGCATTTCTCCGAAATTATATGATATTCTGTCTCAGAAAACCCATCTGCAATTACAAAGTAGCATATTTATATATCGGAGTCAATGCTTTTTGACATACTTTTTTAAATATTCACAAAAAGTTAATTTTTGAAAGCGAAAATATATTTCGCCGCCGCGGTGTTGCCGCAAAAACTATTCACTAAAAATAAAAAGTGTGATATAATCAGCTCGACTGAAAATACCCGAAAGGAGCGCAAACATGAAAGAACCTATCAGCCCTTATGTTGAGGACAGATATGCCGAAAAGAACGAGTTTATTTCCATGCAGCCCGATATGTCGGAGCTGCCGGATTTTGAAAAGGAGAGGGGAAAGCTCCCCGAGCCCGTATGGACGGGACACGACGATGAAATTGCCGCATATTACAAGGCGTGGGAGATAGCCTTCCGCAACCTCGGAAAGCCGACGAAAGAGAGCGGCTTTGTTTCGCCCTATATCGACGCCGCTTTTAACGGTCACATTTTTATGTGGGATTCCTGCTTTATGCTCATGTTCGGCAAATACGGCGACAGCGTCCACTGCTTCCAGAAAACGCTCGACAATTTCTACTGCAAGCAGCACAAGGACGGCTTCATCTGCCGCGAGATAAACGAAAGAGACGGCGCCGACCGATTCTATCGCCACGACCCGACGAGCACGGGACCCGAGATAATGGCGTGGTGCGAGTGGCAGTATTATAAGAACTACGGCGATAAGGACAGGCTCAAAAAAGTTTATTATCCGCTGCTCTCGTTCCACCATTGGCTCAAGAATTATCATCGCTGGAAGGACGGGAGCTATTGGTCGAGCGGCTGGGGCTGCGGCATGGATAATCTGCCGCGCTGCGATCTTGAGCTCATCCCCGACTCGGAGGACTGGATGCTCGAGACCTTCCACCACAGCTATATGTCATGGATAGACGCGACTCTGCAGGCGGCGATGAGCTGCGAATATCTTATAATGATGGCGGAGGAGCTCGGCATCTCTGACGATGTCGACGCGCTCAGGGACGAATACGATAATCTCGTCAGGTTCGTCAACGAGAAGATGTGGAGCGAAAAAGACGGGTTCTATTATGACCTCAAGGCGGACGGAAGCTTTCTTGCCGTCAAGACCGTCGCTGCGTTCTGGGCGCTTATCTCGAAGATTGCCCCGCCCGACAGGGTGGACGCGCTCTGCCGTCACCTCGAGGATAAAAATGAATTCAACCGCCCGAACCGCGTCCCCGCGCTCTCCGCGGATCATCCGGACTACAAAGATAACGGCGGCTACTGGAATGGCGGAGTTTGGGCGCCGACCGATTATATGATACTCTGCGGGCTCTCCGCAAACGGAAAAGAGAAGCTTGCAAAAGAGATAGCCGAGTGCTGCTATAAAAACTGCATCGAGGTCTATAAAAAGACGGGCACTTTCTGGGAGAACTATGCGCCCGAGACTGCCGACCGCGGCGACCCCGCGCGCGAGGATTTTGTCGGCTGGACGGGCATATTCCCTATAACCGTTTTGATAGAGTACATCCTCGGAATCAGAGTCTCCGCCGAAAAGTCGGAGATAGTCTGGCACGTGAACAGGCTCGAGGAGCACGGAATAAAGAAGCTGCCCGTCGGCAGGGATTCGTTCGTCACCCTCATGTGCGAAGAGAGAAAGTCCGAAAATGAGAGACCTGAGATAACCGTCGAGAGCGACAAGCCGATAAAAGTAAAAGTTATCTACGGCGAGGATTGGCAGCTCTCGTTCGAGATTTGACGGAGGAACTTATGAAGCTTGAAGTGAATTTCAAAAAAACAGTCGGCAAAATAAAGCCGATGAACGCCGTCAATAACGGCCCCGTATATACGGACAACGGCGACCAGAATCTCACGAATCTGCCGGACTTCAGGGAGGCGAACATCCCGTTTGCCAGAACGCACGATTCGTCCATATGCTATGACTACGGCGGAGAGCACACGGTCGATATACATAATATATTCACCGATTTCGACGCCGACCCGTATTCGCCCGAATCCTATGACTTCACGCTGACGGATATTTATCTCGGCACGATTATGCGCGCGGGCGCAAAGGTGTTTTACCGCCTCGGCAGTAAGATCGAGCACTGGCCGAAGCACTACGGCATTATGCCGCCGAAGGACTATCAAAAATGGGCGGTCGTCTGCGAGCACATCATAATGCATATGAACGAGGGCTGGGCGGACGGCTATCATATGGGTATTGAATATTGGGAGATATGGAACGAGCCGGACTTCAACGACAAGTGCTGGACGGGAACGCCCGAGGAGTTCTATGACTTTTTTGCAACGGCGGCGAAGTATCTGAAAGCGCGGTTCCCGTCGCTGAAAATCGGCGGACCCGCGGTCTGCGGATACAATGAAAAATGGCTCGACGCATTCTTTGAAAAGATGAGAGAAGAAAATGTGCCGATGGACTTCTATTCGTGGCACTGCTACGGGTCGAAGGTAAGCGATTTCACGTCCGACGCGCGCCGACACCGCGCCATGCTCGACCGCCACGGCTACACGGACACCGAGAGCATATTGAACGAGTGGAACTATGTCTGCGGCTGGAGCGGCGACGGCTGGAAGCGCAGCCTTGAAACCGAGGCTTCGCTGAAGGGCGCCGCGTTTATCGCCGCCGTTATGAGCGCCTGCCAGCGTGAAAAAACCGATATGCTCATGTACTATGACGCGCGGGTAAATTCGAGCATGAACGGGCTGTTCAAGCGCGGCACGCTGGATAGATTAAAGGGCTATTACTCCGTTAAGGCATGGGGCGAGCTGCTCTCGCTTCAAGATGAATGCGCCCTGAGCTGCGATGTGCCGGATATCTATTCCGCCGCCGCGACGGATGGGGAGAGGTCAATGCTGCTCGTCACATATTATACAGACGACGCCGCGCCTCTGCCGCGCACGTTCAAGGTCGAAACGGGCGAAGACAGGCTATATACCATTTATATGCTTGATGAGGAGCACGACATGGAACCGTTCGAGACGATAGCCGCGGACAACGGCGGATTCACTCTGACAATGCGCCCGAACACGGTGGCTGTGATAAAATAAAAATTGATATAAAACAATGCCGCCTGCGTGAAAATGCGGGCGGCATGTTTTATCCCCGACAAAATTCTCTGTTAAATACTAAATTTTGAATTTTTTCGTTGCTTTAACGGACGTTTTGTGATATTATAAATACATAGGAGTAATTTATAGGAGAATGGGTAGTGATTTTTTAAGACAGGAGGTGTAGATTCAGAAGCTCTTTTTAGTTGGCGAAGCACAAAAACAACAATGTTAAGAAAAGGAGATTTGTAATGCAAAAAGCATAAAAAATCGTTTCGATTTTTATCAATGCTCATTTTTATATGAGCTGTATGCCGTATGCGGCTCGGGCACTGAGCACGGCTGACACATTCGGCATATATAAAAATTTTGAATAGGAGGTATAACCTTGCCTGATAAGAAGTTGCTTTCTCAGGTCAGAGCGATATTCTTTCGTTCGAAAGAGATGATCGTTGTTCTGTCGCTGTTTTTTGCCTCGATAGTCGGCGCAGCGGTATGGCAGATGACAAGGGCGATAAGCACCCTCTATGACGATGCGGCTCTCGGCGCGCTCGATATACCGCTGAAGTTTTCTCTCGCTTCGTTCGCCGTCTTCTCGTTTTTGTCCTTTGAGATGAGCTACAAGCTCCGCCGATATAAGCTCGACGAGTGCATGAACACGGTAGCTCACGCAAAAAGAAAGATATTTCTGGCGCAGGGTGTGATTTTTGTTGTCATCATCCTGATATTTTTTGCCTTTTTTAATATATGGAGTCTGCTCCTCTTTGTAAAATACAGAAACTTTAACTGTTGGCATGGCAAGTTTATCATCCAGACCGTTCTGAATATGCTGCTGAGCCATTTTTTTGTTCCCTGCTGCGCCGCGGCCATGGGGGTGTCGGCGTCGCTGCTTTTCCGCAGAATAAACGGCTGTCTCGGGCTCGTGCTTTTTGTGCTGCTTGGCTCGCCGCTTTCAAATTATCTCGGCGAGATGGTCTATGAATTCAGCCGCAATGTCAGCATAAATATCTTTCCGCTTTTGCGGCTGTTTGATATCTTTCCGCCGGCGCTCAACTATCGACCGGTTTATGCGTTCGGCCAGTCTGTTTTGCCATATCGCTGGTTGACGGCGCTTTTCTGGCTGCTGCTCTCCCTTTTTGTGATAAGTCTGAAAACCGGGGAGAGAAACAGACGCTTCCGGGCGGCTCCCGCCGTTTTTGCGTCGCTCGCGCTCGCTTTTCTCGTTGTGTCGCAGCTCCCGGCTTCGAGAGTCATCGTGGGGAGCGACGACCCGAAATATTCCATGGAATATGGCGATAAAGAATACTACTACAAGGCATATGACTTTTATTCCGACGACTATGATGAGGACGGCGCGAACAAAGAGTGGGCGCATTTTGAAAAAGAGTTTGATGTGACCGATTACGACCTGGAAATAAAGGTCGGCAATAATCTGCACGTCAGGGCGGCGATAACCGTTGACAAGCCGAATCTTGAAAAGTACGATTTCACACTCTATCACGGATATAAAATAAGCTCCGTCCGGGACGGCAGCGGAAACAAGCTTCACTTTGAACAGGACGGAGATCGTTTCACCGTTTTCAATCCGGAGAAAAAGAGCCTTGACAGGATAGTGCTTAAATACAGCGGCTTTTCAACGCAATATTATTCCAATCTTCAGGGTTTATTCCTGCCGGGATATTTCCCGTATTATCCGCACAGCGGCTCGCTGCCCGTATATAACATGGGAATGGGGGAAATATATCGCTTCGTGCTCGACAAGCCGACCCACTTCAAGGTTAAGGTGAACAGCAGCCAGACGGTATACAGCGGACTTGAGCAGACGGGAAAGAACGAGTTTGAGGGAAAAACGACAGGATTGACGCTCGTTTCCGGTCTCTACGATTGCTACGAAAAGGACGGAGTGAAGATGGTATATCCCTATCTTCATTTCTATTGCGGTCAGGAAAAGCAGCGCGCAAAGTTCTTCGACAATTACCGCTCGACCGAGACGCTTCCCGACAACATAAAAACAGTAATAATTATCCCGAGTATCGAAAGCAGCGGAGGGTATACCGGTTACTGTCAATTTGACAATTGCCTTGTTTCAACGGAAATACTGCAAATAGACGGAGACTATAAAAGGCTGAATATTGAGCCTTGGAAGTTTGACTTGTATCAAAATTATATGAGCTACACCAAAGGCAATGAGAGCACAAGAAAATTTATGCGCGAAAACGGCAGCGAGGAAGTCTACAGCACATATGATTTCATACAGTATATAAACCGTGTCGGCGAAGAAGAGGCACTCAAGAGAATGTCAGAGTATCTGAACGATCATAACGACAGACGAACCGCGAGCGAGTTTTACGCCGACGCAGACTGAGGAGGGAATTTTTATGCTTTCACTTTATGCGGTGGATAAGAGCTTCGGCCGCAGCAAAATATTGAAATCGATAGATCTGCAGCTCGATAAAAAAACATACGGACTCCTCGGACCCAACGGCGCGGGCAAGACAACGCTTATGCGCTGCATAACGGGACTCTATCCGCTGAGCGCGGGAAAAATCGAATTTAACGGCAGTGATATTTCAAAGGACAAAAACTTTCAGAGCCATATAGGCTATCTGCCGCAGAAATTCGGTCTCTATAAGGAACTGACCGCCTTTGAAATGATGGAGATGCTCGCAGACCTCAAGGGCGTCAGCCGCGAAAAAATCGGCGATGAGGCGAAAAAATATATCGAACTTGTCGGTCTTCAGGACAAGCTCGACAAAAAGGTCAAGACCCTTTCGGGCGGCATGATACGCAGGCTGGGCGTAGCTCAGGCTCTGCTCGGCGAGCCGGATATCATTATATTCGACGAGCCGACCGCGGGTCTCGATCCGGAAGAGCGCCTGCGCTTCAAGAATATTGTTTCGAAGCTCGAGGGCGAGCGCACGATAATTATCTCCACGCATATTGTCGAGGACGTCGAAAACCTCTGCGACGAGCTGGTGATAATAAACAACGGCACCGTGGCGGCGCAGGGCACATGCGCCGAAATAGAAACCGCCGCCGCAGGCAAGGTCTATGAAATCGAGGATTCAAGGCTCGGCGAGCTTTCGGAGCCGTATTTCATTCAGCGCCAGTTTGAGCGCGATTCAAAGCGGATGACCGCCGTGCTCTCGGCGCAGGCTCAGCCTGCTGCCGCGTCGGTGTCGCCGCGCGTTGAGGACGGATACATATGCATAACAAAAAACATATGAGTGCAGTTTTTATGGCTGTTCGTCTGTCGCTGAAAAATGCTGGCGCGGTGAGGTTCGTTCCGCTCGTGCTGTTCGATGTTCTCTATCCGCTGCTGCTCTGCTCCATGCATTTCAACGGCACCGAGCCCGATATGATAGAGGTTTATCTGCTGCAGATGTCGCAGGTGATATTTCCGTTTTTCTCCGCGTGGGATGTCATTTTTGTGCTCAGGGAGTATAACGAATCCGAGGGCAACGAGGTGCTGTTCGTCAACAAAAGGGTGAGCGCAGGCGCTATTTGCGCGGTCATATTCTGCGCGATGCTCCTGAATGTTTCGATCATGATGGCGGCGTCGTGCCTGCTCCTGCCGGATTTTGCCTTTGAATTTGTGCGGATAATCCCCGCCTGCATGTTCTTCTTCGGAATGTGCAGCTTTATTATCAGCATTTCAAAATCCGCGGCGATAAGTATCCTCGGCGGCGTGCTGTATCTGATAGCAAACTATATGTTCTGCATCAACAGAGAGGTGCCGATGTTCTATATGTCGTTCGGGCTTGTTTCGTCCGAACTGGTGCTTCAAAGCTGCCTGCCTCTGTTCGTTTTGGGTATTGCGCTTGCCGTGGCGGGAAATATCATAAGCAAGAAGAGAACGGTCTATAACTGACCGCAAAGTCAATTCAAAATGCCGTGTCCGGGAGCGGGTAGACCGCTTTTCGGGGGCGGCAAAATTTTTTGCAAATTTTTCCTTGACAGAACAGAAATATAATGCTATGCTCTATACATAGAACACCGATGTATAGAAACTCTATGATAAAAGGAGGACTTTATGTGAATATCCAAAAAGAACTGTCAAAGGGCAGCAGCTCGCTGCTAGTGCTGTCCGTCCTCGGAACAGGGGACATGTATGGCTACCAGATCATCAAGGAGATCGAACAGCGCAGCGAATTTGTGTTCTCCTTCAAGGAGGGCACGCTCTACCCGATACTCCACGGCTTTGAGCAGGAGGGACTCGTGAAGTCCTATTGGCAGGACGGCGAGCGCGGCAAAAGGCGAAAATACTATCACATCACCGACAGAGGGCTGAAAATGCTCAACAAATCGACCGAGGACTGGCACTCATATTCGAGCGCAGTCGAAAAGGTGATAAGAAGCGGGTTAGCGCCCTCGGCAGTCTGAGGCGGTGACAAAATGGACAAAAGAATAGAAAGCTACCTCGATTCTGTGATTCCCGAAAAGCTCTCGAAAAGGCGGCAGAAGCTTATCCGCGAGGAGCTGCGGGATCATATATCCGACCACATCGATTTTTATACCGAGATCGGCTACAGCGAAGATGAGAGCATCCAAAAAGCGCTGGCCGATATGGGCGACGACGGAGGTGTGACCGAGATGATAAAAAAGGATTTCGAGAAAGTCTACGGCGAAAAAATATGGATGCCGATTTTGGCGTTTGTGCTGACGACGCTTGTGATAATGTCCGCGATGTTTGGCGGTGTGTGGATAGTGTCAGGGGATTCCAAGGGTAGCCCGGAGACGGCTGAGATTTTTGCAAGCTTTGCGATAATACTCGCGTTCTCTTTTGCTTTGGCAGTTGCCTACAGAAAGGGATTTAAGAAAACACTGCTCGCAATAGGCATACCGAATCTGCTGTTCGGCGCAACTCTGATTTCCAGCGGCTACACTCAGCCTGCGATATATGCGCTCATCTGCGATATCTGCTTTATGCTTGAAAAGCTGACCCCGCTGATTACATATAAATTTGCGAGCGAACAAGAGCTTGTCGGTGAATATATTGCTTATGCCGCGGGAGTGGCGGCGGATATCGGATTTGCGTTAGCGGCGCTTATCCTGTTTATAAAGCTCAGGAAAAAAGGCACGCCGGAGAAAAAGAGCAAAAAAGGCATTATAATAACGGCATCCGTCCTGTGCGCGGCGGCGATAGGCTTGACTTTTATGTACACGGGCACGGAGAAGTTTTACAGGAGCTATAAGTATGTAATGAACGGAAAAAAGTTCGAGACCTCGGACGGGATATGCAAGCAGAGCGAAGCGGCGTTCGAATCTATAGACCTCGGCATGGATTATAATGAGGCGGTGCGGAGACTTCGCGTTCAGGGCTATATGCCGTTTGACGAATACCGCAAAACGCAAAGCTGGGGAATGCGCAAGAGATTGAAATATTCGCTGAATGAACTCGATCTTGCCGTCACCGACGAGGGCTACACGGTGTTTATCAATCCGAACATATTCTATGACGACAACGACATTTACGGGCGAAACGGCAGCAACGGCTTTGTTTATCTCAGAGCCGATTCCGACGGCTGCATCGAATCAAAGGGTGTCGGAAGCGGAACGAAGCCGGGCGACGGGAGCTATAGTGTAACATTCTCGAGTGACGACAATTCGGACGGCATAACGGAGGGCATAGTCGAAAACTGCTCCGTATCTTCAAAGTTTTTCACGCTCAAAGACGGGGTTACAACAAGAAAATATGTTGTTACTCCCGGCAGACCGTACCGGATAGAGGATATGCTGTAACAAAATCAGCCCGCAGTGCCGAAGAAGCTATATAAGTCAAGAAGTCCTACCCAAAATAAAACTTGGGTAGGACTTTTTTCATCGCGAGAAGTATGAAAGCTTTTATTATAGTGAGACGCGAAGGTAGAAGTCGATTATCAAAAGTGTCTTGCCGCATTATTACACGGATTTTTTGACCTCTATTCTGACTCTGCCTTTTTTCGTCTGCGTGAACTCTTCACCGAGAATTGCTCTGCCCTTGCCGCGCAGAACGATTTTGTCTTTTGGGGAGAGGCGACGGTCGGCTTTCAATACCTGCTCGTCGTTTACCGTCACCGCGCCCGAGGCTATAGCTTGAGCCGCCGCCGAACGCGAGAGCGAGAATATCTCGCCCGCTACTGCGTCGAGTCGCGGCGATGCTACGGTGATGCTCGTTTCTTTTATGCTGACCTGCGGCGCGCGGACTTCGCCGAGCGGGATTTGTTTAGCCTTGAGTGTCGCGCGTCCCGCGCCCGTCAGATTATCTTCGATATATTTTGCGGCGTTGGGCAGGGCGACTATGTCGCATCCATCAGGCTGAACGCAGATGTCTCCGACGCTCTCGCGCGTAAGACCGAGACCCATTACCGCGCCGAGATAGTCCCTGTGACCGATGTCGGAAAATTTGTCCTTCTCTATTCTCACGGCGCTCAGCGGGCAGCCGTCCGCATAGACTGTGAAAATTTCGTTCGGGTCGTCGCTCTCAATATAATCGGGGACGCTGAGCATGATTACACGCTCCGCGCCCTCAAAGCCGCCCCAGAAGATGAACCTGCCCGCAGTCGAGCGGGCGAGGGCGGACGCCGCTGAGAGCGAAGCGGAATCGAGAAATTTCGACACCGCCGATGGGATATTTTCTCTTTGAGCCTTTTCGATGTTCTCCGATATGTATGCTCTGAGTATGCTGCCTTCCATTTTTGCGCCGCCTTTTTCGCTTTCTCGGCTCATTATACCATAAAAATCGCGCGGATAAAAGCGCCTCAAACCCCCTATGTGGAATTTTATGGACAAAATGACCAAAGATCAAATCCACTAAAAGCGAATTAAAAAAATTGTGGGAAATAGATAAAAACAGGCGCTTTTTTACCCGATTATGAAAAAAATCCTTTATTTTACATATTTTTTAGCCCCGTATGTATTGCAATTAAGCGTATAATTGTGTAAAATGTCTATAGCGCAGTTGTCAAAATGTCTAAAACGGCAGAAGTTGAAATCATTCAGAATAGGGGTAGATATTATGTCAAACAGGCTTTTCCAGGGTGTCATCCATCAGATGCGCGACGCTGTTGACAGAACGATCGGCGTTATTGATGAGACCGGCACCATAATCTCCTGCAGTGAGCTCGGCAAAATAGGCGAGGTCATCTCGAACGCTTCGCAGATTTTTGCAGAGGACGGCGACCGTATTGTTAACGGCTGCACTTACCGCTCGTTCGGCTCTCACATGCAGGCCGAGTATGCTGTTTTCATTGACGGCGAAGATGAGCTTGCAGGCAAATATGCGGATATCTGCTGCGTGGCGCTGAGCAATATCAAGCAGTGCTACGACGAGAAATTCGACAGGGGCAACTTCGTCAAGAACGTTATTCTTGACAACATACTTCCCGGCGATATCGCTATCAAGGCGCGCGAACTCCGCTTCAACAGCGATGCCGTGCGCACCGTTCTTCTCATAAGAATCACCGAGCATAACGATTCCGCGGCGTTCGACGTTATCCAGAATCTGTTCCCGGACAAGACCAAGGATTTCGTCATCAACATAAACGAGAACGAGATAGCTCTCGTCAAGGAAGTCCGCAGCAACATCGAGACCAAGGATCTCGAAAAGCTCGCGCGCTCCATTTCCGATTCTCTGACAACTGACCTTTATATCCACGCATATGTCGGCATCGGCACGACCGTCACCGGCGTCAAGGAGCTTGCCCGTTCGTTCAAGGAAGCTCAGATAGCCCTCGAGGTCGGCAAGGTGTTCGACACCGAAAAGACCATAGTCAGCTACGACAATCTCGGTATCGCAAGACTTATCTATCAGCTTCCCACGACCCTGTGCGATATGTTCATGCGCGAGGTGTTCAAGCGCGGCTCGATAGACAGCCTCGATCAGGAGACTCTGTTCACCATTCAGCGTTTCTTTGAGAACAACCTCAACGTCTCCGAGACCTCCCGCAAGCTCTTTGTCCACCGTAACACTCTTGTTTACAGACTCGAGAAGATCAAGAAGCTCACCGGCCTTGACCTGCGCGAGTTCGACGACGCTATCGTCTTCAAGGTGGCTCTTATGGTCAAGAAGTATCTCGATGCGAAGCCTGTCAAATACTGATCTGCGGCGTAATTTAAGATCGGTATAAAGTCAAGCGAGGGGGATACCGCTTTATATAGGAGTGAAAACTGTGATTGAATTCAGAGATGTTTCCAAGACCTACGAGAACGGAACACATGCTCTAAACCATGTCAATATCAAGATAAACAAGGGCGAATTCGTCTTTGTCGTCGGCGCGTCCGGCGCCGGAAAAAGCACCTTCCTCAAGCTCATGATGCGTGAGGAAGTGCCCTCGCATGGAAAAGTTATAATCAAAAATCAAGATCTGAGCACCCTTACCCGCAGCGAAATACCCTATTTTCGCCGCGGGTTGGGCATAGTATTCCAGGATTTTCGCCTGATCCCCAAGATGACCGTGTTCGACAACGTGGCGTTCGCCATGCGCGTCACCGGCTCTAAGGAGAACAAGATTCAAAAGCGCGTTCCGTTCGTGCTCGACATAGTCGGGTTGACGGACAAGATGAATTGCTATCCCACCGAGCTCTCCGGCGGCGAGCAGCAGCGCGTGGCTCTTGCCCGCGCCCTTGCGAATAACGCCGATCTTATCATAGCGGACGAGCCGACGGGCAATGTTGACCCGCATATGAGCCTCGAGATAGTCGATCTGCTCATGCGCCTCAACCAGGAGGGCACGACTGTCATCATGGTTACCCATGAGCACAATCTCGTCCGTATGTATGACAAGCGCGTTATCCTGCTCGAAAACGGAACCGTTGCGGCGGACGGCAGAATGAAAAATTCCGCTCACCGCGAGCGCACGCTTGCAAAATCAAGCAGTCTCAACCGACCGGCGGACGGCTTCGCGACGAAGTATCTCGACGACGAGGAAGAAGCTCAGGAGGAAAAAGTTGCCGCAAAGGAACCTGAAAGGCTCCCGGAAAAGGCGGAAGAGATAGCTGCCGAGACCGCTGCGGATGATGTCTACAGGCAGGCTCTCGAAAGCATAAGAAAAGAACGCCAAAAAGAGACGACGGAATACGGCGGCGCAGACGATACAACGTATTCTTCCGTCTTGGCGGATTATTCGATTTACCTCGAAGACGACGGAGAGGGGGACGAGAGCGATGAAAAATAACGGAAGCCTCGGCTACCTCACCCGCGAGGGAATGAGAAATCTCTATGTCAACCGATTGATGAGTGTAGCGTCGGTCTCCGTGCTGTTCAGCTGCATGGTGATGATCGGCGTTGCGTTCATGATAATGGTCAATATAAATATGTTCATCGGCAATGTCGAGGATCAGAACGTGATAATGGTCTTTGTCGACGACAGCGCGACGAAAGCGGAGGAGGACGAGCTCGGCTCGAGCCTCAGAGGGCTTTCAAATGTCCGCGAATGTACTTTCGTCGGCAAGGACAGCGGTTTTGCCCAGCTCAAGGACGAGATGGGGGATAGCTCCGTGCTCTTCGACGGGCTCGACGAAAACCCGCTTCCCGATGCATATGAAGTTTCGCTCAAGGATACGGATAAGTTTGACGACACGGTCAAGCGCATTTCTGAACTCCCGCATGTTCTGCATATCCGCGAGAACAGGCAGCTTGCAAAGCAGCTCGCGGGGCTGAGAAATACAGTCAGCTATGTGAGTGCAGGCATGATAGCGCTGCTGCTCATAGTTTCGCTTTTCATCGTCTCCAACACAATAAGAATAACGATGGACAGCCGCAGGCTCGAAATAAACATCATGAAGAGCGTCGGCGCGACAAGGTGGTTTATCCGATGGCCGTTCATGATCGAGGGCATGATGCTTGGACTTATCTCCGGTGTGCTCGCCCTGCTTGCCGTCTGGGGCATATATGAAATTGCGGGCAGGTCGCTCGTCAAGACTCTCTCCGGCATCGGAATGTCGGGAATCGCTCCGTTCGGCAAATATGCTCTGATACTGCTCGCCGCATTTATCGTGCTCGGCGTTCTCTCCGGCGCGCTCGGCAGTGCGGTGTCGATAACAAAATATCTCAAAGAAAAGGAGTTCGCGATAGTCGATGAAGAATAAGCGTAACACATGGCTCAGAAGAGCGGCGGCGTTTGTTCTTTGCGCGGCGCTCGTGCTGATGACCGGAATTTTCCCGACAAGGGTTCAGGCGAAGAGCCTCGAGGATCTCAAGCAGGAGTATAACGAGCTCGAAAAAGAGATTGAGGCAAACAAGAAAAAGCTTGAAAGCATAAAAAATCAGCAGACCTCGAATGCGGAGAAGATGAAGCTGCTCTCTTCTCAGGCTGAGGCGATAAGCAGCCAGCTCGATGTCATAAACTCACAGCTCTCCGTTTTAAATGCGGACATTGCAGACTATGACAGAGAGATAGCGGCACTCGATAAAAAAATTGACGAGGCTCAGTCGAAGATAGACAAGCTCGACGAGCAGATTGACGCCACGCAGGAGAAGATATCCGAACGCCTGCGCGCCACATATATGGCGGGCTCGTCCTCGTGGATTGAAATCCTGCTCGAGTCGGACAGCATCTCATCGCTCTTGCTTCGCATCCAGCTGCTCGCGAGCGTCACGGAGAACGACAACAAGCTCATCTCCCAGCTCGAAAAGCAGACCGAGGAGCTCAACGCCGCCAAGGCGGAGCTCGACGAGGACAAAAAAGCTCTCGAAGAGAAGCGCTCGTCTCTGGTCGAGAAGAAATCCGAACTCGACACTAAAAATAAAGAACTCGCTTCAAAGCAGAACGCATATAACGCGAACTACCGTCAGATATCGGCTCTCATGACCTCGCTCGACAAGAGCAGCGCCGAATATCAGCGGGAGATTCAGCGGCAGTACAGAAAGCGTGAGGCATTTGAGCGCCAGATAGACAAAATCATCAGCGGCGGCTCCCAGAGCGGCGACGTTGACGATGGATTTTATAACGACGGCGAGATGATGTGGCCGGTTCCATATAAGAACTCTTACATCTCCGCGGGCTACGGCTACTACGACCCCGAGGGTGACGGAACCTACACCATGCACCCGGCTATCGATATAGTCGTGCGCGAAAACGGCGTCAATGTCTCTTACGGCAAGAAGATAGTTGCGGCGCAGAGCGGCAAGGTGCTCGTCAGAGGCTATTCCGATGTCGGCGGCAACTATATCACCATCGACCACGGCGACGGATACAGAACATATTACGGCCACTGCTCGAAGATAGTCGCTTCGGCGGGACAGTATGTTGAAAAAGGCGAGGTCATCGCCTATATGGGCAACACCGGATATGTCACCGGACCGCATGTCCATTTCCAGGTCATGCATGTCAAGAACGGTGCCGTCACAAGGCTCAATCCTCTCGATTTTGTCACGCCTCCGAATTGATCTCAGGCAGGAAGGAACGTGAAAGCAAATGAACAAGAAAATTTCGCTCGGACTTGCGATTGCGCTCATTATTCTGAGTGCGACCGCGACCTTCGCAATAACGATGTCGGTCTCACAGCGTATGTACAACAAGCTGATAACCGACCTTCCCAAGCGCGCGCAGATGTATGATGCGGTCGAGGAGGTCGACAAGATCGTTCGCTCGAAGTACTACGGCGATATAGACGAGGCTCTGCTCGACTCGAACCTCGAAAACGGCTATATCAACGGACTCGGCGACAAGTACAGCCGCTATATGAACGCGGACGCCTACAAGCTCTATTCCTCGAAGCTTGAGGGACGCAGCGCGGGCATCGGCGTTGAGGTTGAAACAGACCTCGAGAGCGGTTATCTGCTCATAACGGAAGTCTATCCCAACTCCCCGGCGCAGACCGAGGGGCTTCAGAAGGGCGATAAGATAGTTGCTATAGGCGGCGACACGGTAACTGCCGAAAACAGCAGTGAAATGGCGGGCAGACTCAGCGGTATAAAGCTGACCTCCGTCAGCCTCACCTACAGGCGCGACGATGTCGACAAATCCGTCAACGTCGTCCTCGGTTACACAAACCAGACCGTCAGCTATGAGCTTATCGGCACGGTCGGATATATAAAGATATCCGCATTCTACAAGAATACATTGAACCAGCTCGAAAAGGCAGTCGACCAGCTCAAGAAAGAGGGCGCGAAGAGCCTCGTTTTCGATGTGCGCTCGACCTATGACGGAACTATTGAATACACCTGCCGCGTTATAGATTATCTTGTCCCGACGGCGACCGAGGGCAACAAGGCGCTCGCGACGCTCGTTGACAAAAACGGCAACAATGTCAAGACCTACAGCTCCGACGCCAAGGATATAACGATGCCCATGGCGGTGCTCATAAACTCAGACACTGCGGGCTACGGCGAGCTGTTTGCCTGCGACCTCAAGGATTTCGGCAAGGCGTTCCTTATCGGCGAAAAGACCGCCGGCAGAGCCGACGTTCAGGAGACTTTTGAGCTCAGCGATGGCGGCGCAGTCGTGCTGACCACTTCGAAGATGCTGCCCTATATCAGCGAGAGTTTCGACGGCAAGGGCCTGACTCCGGACACTGAAATTATCCTCGCGGATTCGCTCAGAGAGAATCTCAGTACGCTCGAAAAAGACAGAGACACCCAGCTTCAGGCTGCTATTTCAATGCTCGCGGGCAACTCGTCAGAGGGCTGAGACCGAAAATAAGAAATGCAAACTCCCTGCTTTTTGAAGGCGGGGAGATTTTGTTTTGAAAGGCAAAATAATGATGCCGATATGTCAAAATATCCGCGCCGGATTTTCGGCAGTATTATGTCCTTTTGGGCTTTATGATGCAATATTTTGGGCAGATTAACGAAACTTTTCCTGTATCTGTAAAATTTTATCAAATTGCTTGCATATGAGGACAAAAACGGCTAAAATATATGAGGTATATAACCAATAACCAATTATACTAACAACGGAGGAATTCAAATGTCAGTTAAAGTTGCTATTAACGGCTTTGGCCGTATCGGTCGTCTTGCATTCCGTCAGATGTTCGGCGCAGAGGGCTACGAGGTTGTTGCTATCAACGATCTTACCAGCCCCGAGATGCTTGCAAACCTTCTCAAGTACGATACCGCTCAGGGCGGCTATTGCGGAAGAATAGGCGAGAATCTTCACACCGTAGACTTCAAGGCTGCTGAGTATGAAGAGGACGGCAAGACTGTCAAGGTTCCCGGCGCTATCATAGTTGACGGTAAGGAGATCACCATCTATGCTATGCCCAACGCGAAGGATCTTCCCTGGGGCGAGCTTGACGTTGATGTTGTTCTTGAGTGCACCGGCTTCTACTGCTCCAAGGCTAAGAGCCAGGCTCACATCGATGCAGGCGCTAAGAAGGTCGTTATCTCTGCTCCCGCAGGCAATGACCTCAAGACCATCGTCTTCAGCGTCAACGAGGACACCCTCACTGCCGACGACACCATCATCAGTGCAGCTTCCTGCACCACTAACTGCCTTGCTCCCATGGCTAAGGCTCTTAACGATTACGCTCCCATCCAGAGCGGTATCATGTCCACCATCCACGCTTACACCGGCGATCAGATGATCCTCGACGGCCCCCACAGAAAGGGCGACAAGAGACGTGCCCGTGCAGGTGCTGCCAATATCGTTCCCAACTCGACCGGCGCTGCTAAGGCTATCGGCCTTGTTATCCCCGAGCTCAACGGCAAGCTTATCGGCTCCGCTCAGAGAGTTCCCGTGCCGACCGGCTCCACCACTATCCTTACTGCTGTTGTCAAGGGTAGCGATGTGACTAAGGAAGGCATCAACGCTGCTATGAAGGCTGCTGCTTCCGCTTCCTTCGGCTACAATGAGGATCCGATCGTTTCCTCCGATGTTATCGGCATGAGATTCGGCTCTCTCTTCGATGCAACTCAGACCATGGTTGCTAAGATCGCTGACGATCTGTATGAGGTTCAGGTTGTTTCGTGGTACGACAACGAGAACTCCTACACCAGCCAGATGGTCAGAACCATCAAGTATTTCGCAGAGCTCAGCAAGTAATCAGCCAAGTTCATTGCCCCGCACGAAAGTGCGGGGCATTTTTTTATATTGTTATCTTCGACGAATTCTTGACATAGGCTCCCCTGTATGGGAGCCGGATACGCGAAGCGTAGACTGAGTGCTATTGCTTCGAATTTTAAATGACATACAATCCGCGCCATACAAAACATAAAAATCCTCCGTACACCAAAATGTACGGAGGATAATTTTTTATATCGCGAGGAACGCTTTTGCGAGTGCGAAGTAGATGAGCAGGGTGACCATATCGACTATTGTCGTTATCATCGGTCCTGCCATGAGCGCGGGGTCGAGCTTTATCATCTTTGCGATTATCGGCAGGGTGCATCCGATTATCTTCGCCACTATAACAGCGCAGACCATTGCAGCCGAAACGACAAGATAAACGGGCATTCCGCCGGAGGAGAAGAGCATCATTCTGCCGATGTTGACTGCCGCGAGAGTCAGTCCGCAGATGAGCGCGACTCTTATCTCTTTGAACACTATCTTCAGATAGTCCTTCGGGTGGATCTCGCCGAGCGCAAGACCGCGGATTATCAGCGTCGAGACCTGATTGCCGGCGTTTCCGCCCGTGTCCATGAGCATCGGTATGCAGGCGGTGAGTCCCGCGACTGCCGCGAGCATATTTTCATAGTTTTCGATTATCTTGCCTGTAAAAGTCGCCGAGACCATGAGCACCAGAAGCCAGAGGATTCTGTTCTTTGCGAGCTTGAAAACGCCCGTCTTGAGGTAGTTGTCGTCCGAGGGATGAAGCATTGCCATCTTCTCGAAGTCCTCGGTGTTCTCGTCCTCGATGACGTCGACGATGTCGTCTATCGTGATTATACCGACGAGCCTCGCCTCGTTGTCAACAACGGGGACGGAGAGCAGGTCGTATTTTCTCGCTATGTCTGCGACTTTCTCCTGGTCGTCGAGCGTGTTGACGCAGATGAGCTGGGAGTCGGTGTCCATTATGTCGCGGATAAGCTCGTTGTCTTTTGCCATCAGCAGCGTATGCAGGGCGACCGTGCCGATAAGATGGCGCTTGTCGTCGATGCAGAAGCAGGTGTAGACCGTCTCTTTGTCGACGGCGGTCGAGCGTATGTGTTCGATTGCCTGGCCGACTGTGAAAAAGTCATGCAGCTCGACCATCTCAATGGTCATTATCGAACCTGCGCTGTTTTCGGGATATTTCAAAAATCTGTTTATCAGGCACCTCGTCTCGCTGTCTGCCTTTGCGAGCACGCGGCGCACGACGTTTGCCGGGACTTCTTCGAGGAAGTCGACGGTGTCGTCAAGGAACATGTCGTCGAGCAGGTTCTCAAGCTCTGTATCTGTTATAAGATTCAGCAGCTGCGCCTGAGAATCGGGCTCAAGATAAGAAAAAACGTCCGCCGATATGTCTTTGGGGAGGATGCGGAATATCCGCAGAAGCTCGTCTTCCGGGAGCGATTCCATCGCCTGCGCTATATCAACGACGTTCATGTCGCACAGCTGTTCACGCAGATCGGCAAGTTTGCCCTCCGCCAACAGTGCGCTGATATTTTCCAGGATATCACGGCTCATATTGCACCTCTTTCTCCGTGAGGCGCACGCAAAAAGAGCCGATTTTTTTATCGGTCGAACTTTTTCGGGCGTGACCCCACAGCTTTATTTTTAGTTTGCCAACTTCGCGGCTTAGGTTTGTCGCTGCCCAAAAAATTTCACCACTTTTCAAAAAATTTTGCGTCGGGAAAGACCGACGGGAGCACTTTTCGCACTCCTACATTAGTTTATACCCCACGACCTCAAAAGTCAAGCAAAAGAGCAAAAATCTTGCGTAATCGGCGGCAATCACCGAAAACGGGGAAAATCAACCGAAAAATGCCTGAAAACAGGCGAAAACAGACTTTTTGTTTCTCTAAATATTAATAAAATATGAACTTTGTTGACGCCCCGCCGTTTTTTGCACGCCGATATGCAAAAAATCGGGACATTTTCGCTATGGGTGACGGGCGCTTCGGAGACCGCCGCCGAAGAGCCCGTGAATATAGATGAGGAGATGAGAGTATGAAAAAGAAAGAACCGCTTTCGCCCAAAGAGGAGAATTTCTGCCGCTTCTTTGTCGCGTCCCGCGAACCGCGCGCGTCGGCCGCGCGGGCGGGCTATTCGCTTCACCCGGAGCGAACGGCGATGAGGCTGCTCGCCGATCCGGAGATCAAAAGGCGAATAGCGAAGCTCGAAAACGAGCGCGACGCGAAGCTTGCGGAGGTCACGGAGGGCTACCGCAGACTCGCTTTCGGGAGCGTTGCGGACGCGGTGAAGCTCATTTTGTCGGACGAGCTGCCGGACGGGTCGGAGATAGAAAAGCTGGACCTGACGATGGTATCGGACATCAAACGCCCGAAAGGCGGAGGACTTGAGGTCAAATTTTTCGATCGGCTCAAGGCGCTCGACCGACTTTGCGAGCTGAGCAATGCCGCTTCGGCGGGAGAAAATTCGGATTTCCTCTGCGCGCTTGACCGCAGTGCGCGTGCTCTGCGCGGGGATGATGCGGGTGAGTAAACGCAAAAATAACACTTTTGAGAGCTTCTCGGAAAAGCAGCTTCGGGTGCTCTCGTGGTGGTGCCCGTCGAGCCCGGACAGAAATTTTGACGCGATAATCTGCGACGGCGCGGTGCGCTCCGGCAAGACGGTGTGCATGTCTGTCTCATTTGTCGCGTGGGCGTTTTCGGCGTTTGACGATACATCTTTCGCGCTGTGCGGCAAGACGGTGACTTCGCTTAGAAGAAACATAATCACGCCGATTCTGCCCGTGCTGCGCCGCCTCGGCTTCGACTGCCGCGAGAAGCTGTCCCAGCACTTGGTGGAGATAGAGTATTCGGGCAGGCGCAACCGATTTTATCTCTTCGGGGGCAAGGACGAGAGCTCGGCGGCGCTCATTCAGGGCATGACGCTCGGCGGCGTTCTGCTCGACGAGGTCGCCCTGATGCCGCGGTCATTTGTTGAACAGGCTCTCGCGCGGTGCTCGCTCGACGGCTCGAAACTGTGGTTCAACTGCAACCCCGACACGCCACTGCACTGGTTCTACGAGGAGTGGATAAAAAAGAGCGGAGAGAAAAACTGTCTGTATCTCCACTTCACCATGGACGACAATCCGTCGCTCACGCCCGCGATAAAGCGCAGATACGAGAGCCTTTACAGCGGCGCGTTCTATGACCGCTTCGTGCTGGGCAAATGGGTCGCGGCGCAGGGACTCGTCTATCCGTTCTTTTCGCGCTCGATTCATGTCGCGGAGCCTGCAGGCATACCGTCGCGCTACTTCATCTCCTGCGATTACGGTACGGTCAACCCGTCGTCGTTCGGACTCTGGGGCGAGTACGGCGGGCGGTGGTACAGGCTGAACGAATATTATTTCGACAGCCGCAGGGAGGGTGAGCAGCGCACCGACGAGGAGCACTACGCCGCGCTCGAACAGCTTGCGGGCGATCTGAACATAGAGGCGGTCATAGCCGACCCCTCCGCCGCGAGCTTTCTCGAATGTATCCGCCGCCACGGCAGATTCCGCGCCGTGCCCGCAAAGAACGATGTTATAGACGGCATCCGCCGCGTTTCGGATGCCCTCAAGGAGCGGCGCATCCTTTTCTCGCAGTCATGCACGGACTGCCTTCGGGAATTTTCCCTCTACAGATGGGATAACACTGCCGCACGCGATGCTCCGAGAAAGGAATACGACCACGCCATGGACGATGTGCGCTATTTCGTCTCCACAGTGCTCGCGCACGAAGAGGACGGCTTTTTCGCGCTCGCCATGAGCAGATGATGGCCGGGCGGTCGGCCGTCATGAAAAGGAGGAATAACAATAAATCCGTTCAAAAGAAAGAAAACCGCTCCCGAGCCTGCGGCGGTGCAGACTTCGGCGCGCCCTGCGTCGGGTCTCGGACTGCTCGACAGCTATACTCCGCTCGGCGGCAATCAGACGCGGCTCTATTACGCCCTGCGCGAAGCCGTGCCGATAATCGACGCCGCCATATTCAAAACCGTCCGCCTGACGGGCGGCTTTGAGGTCAGATGCGCCGACGAGCGCCTGCAGGACAGGCTCGACAATTTTATACGCAATGTCCCCGTCGGCGGCAACCAGTGCGGGCTCGAAAGCTTTATCTCCACTTATTTCGAGCAGCTTCTTACCTGCGGTACGGCGGTCGGTGAGATGGTGACGGACGCAGATGGGCATATAGCGGCGCTGTTCAACTCTCCGCTCGAAAATATCGAGCTTCGCCGCGCTGCGGACGGAGTCGGGGTGGATATCTTCTCCGCTTCACTCGAGGGTATGCCGTCGCCCGTCCGGCGGCCGGAGCTGGTGCTTCTGTCCGTGCTCAACCCGCAGCCGGGCGAAGTCTGCGGTTGTTCGATGCTCAAAGGCCTGCCGTTTGTCAGCGGGATACTCATGAAAATCTACAAGACTATCGGGCTCAACTGGGAGCGCATGGGTAACATCCGCTTCGCGGTCACATATAAGCCGCAGAACGACTCGCTCGACCGCGCATACGCCAAAGAGCGCGCCATGCAGGTGGCAAAGGAATGGAGCGAGGCGATGCAGACGGGCGGCGCGGTAAAAGACTTTGTTGCCGTCGGCGATGTTCAGATAAAGGTTATCGGCGCGGACAATCAGATTCTCGACAGCGAGGTGCCCGTGCGCCAGATGCTCGAACAGATAGTCGCTAAAACGGGACTTCCGCCGTTCATGCTCGGCCTGTCATGGTCGTCGACGGAGCGTATGTCGACCCAGCAGGCGGACGTGCTCACCAGCGAGATCGACGCATACCGCCGCATTCTGACACCCGTCATCGAGCGCATATGCCGCACATATCTGCTCTTCGAGGGAACGCCCTCGCAGGTGACGGCTGAGTGGGACGATGTGACTCTTCAGGACAATGTTGAGCTTGCGCGCGCCGAGCTCTATGCGGCGCAGGCGGAAAAAATCAGGAAAGAGATTGAAAACGGGGAGTGATAACTACGCAGAACAGCGTTCTTTCAGGCGCTCCGACTCCGCAGGAGCTGGAGCTTATCAACAATTATACCGTAAAGCCGCTGAGCGCCGACGAGGTCTATACTTTCGGTATCGTGCTTTGCGACAATGAAATCGACAGGGACTTCGAGCGCTTCGATGTTCCCGCGCTCGAAAAGTTAGCCGAGCTTTTCGTAGGCAAGACGGGGATATTCGACCACAGCATGAGCGGCAGGGATCAGGCGGCGAGGATATTTTCCTGCCGCGTCGAGACGGACGATAGCAAAGTGACCTCGGCGGGCGAAAAATACACGAAGCTCTGCGCGCGGGCGTATATGCCGCGCAGCGAAAAGAACGCCGCGCTTATTGAAGAGATAGACGCGGGGATAAAGAAAGAGACGAGTGTCGGCTGCTCGGTCGGCAGAAGCGTCTGTTCAATCTGCGGCAAGGACGGGCGAACCGATCCGTGCGCCCACATAAAGGGCAGGGAGTACGGCGGCAAGCTCTGCCACAGGATACTCTGCGACCCGACGGATGCCTATGAGTGGTCGTTTGTTGCCGTGCCGGCTCAGCCCGCGGCAGGCGTTACTAAGTCTTACCGCGCGGACGAGCAGACGGTGAAGACCGTCAAACGCCTCTCCTGCGCCAATGAGGGAGTGACTCTCACAAAGGCGGAGGCGGCGGGGCTCTACGGCTATATCGACGAGCTCGAACAGCTCGCCCGCGAGGGCAAAGAGTACCGCGAGGAGCTCATATGCGATGTGATACGCATGGGCGCGGCGGCTCTGCCGGATATGCGCGGCGAGAGCCTCTCGGCGATATGCGGCACCCTCGGTCTCGAACAGCTCAGAGAGCTCAAAAAGGCTTTCTCGGGCGGCGGAAAACTCAACAGCCAGCTCTCGTCGACAAAGCCCGAAACACATTCGGGCAACAGCGAGTTCAGAATTTAAAGGAGGATAATTATGTCAGTTTCAACTAAAGGTTTTTGTGAGAATGTTTTAACTCTCAAGGCGGCAAGCGGACTCAAGGCGGGCGTGCCCGTCGCGGTCAGCGCAAACGATACCGTTTCGGCGGCAGGCGCGGACGCAAAGTTCTGCGGCGTCAGCGTGAATGTAAACGGCGGATATGCGGGCGTCCAGCTCTCGGGTGTTGTCACTATGCCCTATACGGGCACGGACGCCCCGGCGGTCGGCTATGCGGCTCTCGCATCGGACGGCGCGTATGGAGTCAAGGCGAGCACAAAGGGCAACACCTATCTCGTGCTCAGCGTCAACACAACCGCCAAAACAGTGAGCTTCATGCTCTGATTCTGAAAGGAGAATAATATGACTGCTTTTGATAACATCAGACTTGAAAAAGGTCTCTACGCATCCGGCGATTTCACCGGCGCACTCGAAAAAATCGACCCCTCGGAGAACTACAGCGGCACCGCTCTCGAGGGACTTGACGCATATCAGCGCCAGCTCAAACGCTTTGATATCAAGGTCAGCGGAGCGGGCAGCGACGTTGTCGACAAGTTCTTCAAGACCTCCGATTCCGCCGTGCTCTTCCCCGAGTATGTTTCCCGTGCCGTCAGGCAGGGTATGCAGGAGGCAAATGTCCTCCCGCGCATAGTCGCGTCGACTACGGTTATAGATTCGCTCGACTACCGCTCGATAGCCTGCGAGCCGAGCGACGATGAAAAGGAACTCAAAGTCGTCGCCGAGGGCGCGTTTATCCCCGAAACCAGCGTCAAGAGCAAGGCGAACCTTGTTCATCTGAAAAAGCGCGGCCGTTCGCTTGTCGCTTCCTATGAAGCTGTCCGCTTCCAGCGCCTCGATCTGTTTACCGTCACCCTGCGCCAGATCGGCGCATATATCGCGCGCACTCAGCTCAGCGACGCTGTTGATGTGCTCATAAACGGCGACGGCAACGACAACGCCGCCTCCAACACCGCCGTCGCATCCACAGGCAAGCTCACCTACACCGACCTTGTCAATTTCTGGAATCTCTTCGATCCATATGAACTCAACACGATTATTGCCGCTCCCGCACAGGTCGCGCAGATGCTCGGCATTACTGAGTTCAGGGACGCTGCGGCAGGTCTCAATTTCCACGCGACGGGCGAAGTCATAACTCCCCTCGGCGCAGATCTCATAAAGGGTTCGTGTGTGCCCGCAGGCAAGATAATCGGTATCGACCGCAGCTGCGCCCTCGAGATGGTCACGACAGGCCCTGTCTCCACCGAGTATGACAAGCTCATCGACCGCCAGCTTGAGCGCGCGGTTATAAGCTCGACTGCGGGCTTCGCAAGGATATTCGACTCCGCCGCGCGCACCCTTACCGTCTGACGGCGGGGGTGAGAGCATGATAACTCAGTGGAGCGTACTCTCTCTGCTCAGGCAGCTGACGGACATCGGTGAGGATGAAGAAAAAGTCTGCCTCGGGATAGCTCTGAGCTCCCTTGAACGCGTGAATTCGCGATTGAAAGCCGACGCGGACAGGGATGATGTCCGCATCGCTCAGGCCGCCGCGGGACTCGCCTATTACGCCCTGTGCGTGCGCCGCGCGGGCAATTCGGACGGCGTCGAGAGTTTTAAGGCCGGCGATATCACCGTTAAAAAGAGCGCGGACAGCTCGCTTAAATTCGCGGCGTCCGTGCGCGACGCTGCTCTCGCCGAGCTCACGCCTCTTTTGAGCGACGACGGCTTTTTCTGCTGCGGGGTGGAGATATGAACCTCTCGGCGGAATTTGAAAAGTGGGGCAGGGTGCTCGTTATCGAGAATACCGACTCCACGAGAACCGCGCCGTTCAAGGGCTTTATTCAGCCGCTGAGATACAAGAACAAGATGTATCTCTACGGCGTAAACACCGAGATAGGCTACAATTCGCAGGGCTATTATCTCTATATCGGCCCGCCCGAGCACGATCTGACGCTCAACGAGGACGCGCTGATAATCGACGGCGATATAAAATACCAGATCGACCGCGCGGAGAAGATAAAGCTCGGCGAAGAGGTGCTCTATGTCTGGGCTGTTGTGCGGACGGTCGTTGAGATAGCGGAATAATTCTAAAGGGCTGCCGGGTTTTCCCGGCAGTCCGGTTTCAGGGAGGTTTTTATGAGTACAATAAGTGTTCTGCCCTCGCAGATAGCGGGCTGGCTTTCCGAGCAGACGAGGCTGAGCGGGATAAGATTCATAACCGAATATCCCGCCGTCAAAAAAGAGATACCCCTAAAGCGTGTGACCGTCGCGGTCGGAATAGGGGAGATGGAAATAGTGGACAGCTTCACCGCGAACGATGAGGGTGTGTTGGTCAAGAATGAATATTGCCGCCTCGCGAATATAAAAGTCAAACTCGCCATCCATGTCCCTTACAGCAAAGGCGGCGCGACCTGCCACGATGTGCTGACGACTATAATTGACTGCCTGACCTTCGACACGGATTTGAATGTTGTCGAGTCCGGCTGTTCGGGCGTCAAGGCGGACAGGGACACCGACGCCTTCGTCCTCGACGCATATATACTCATGCAGGCGGATTTCTGCCCCGCCGACACGACCGGTCTCAACTTCCACTGCTTCCTCGACAAGACCCTGCTCTGCGGCTCGCATATCCGCGACACCGTCAAGCATGTCACCGCCGAGGACAAGGCTCTGTGGAACGCGCCTGTAAAAATCGGCTCATATACGGGCACGGGTGCAAAAAGCCGTTCTGTAAAAGTCGGCTTCAAGCCCACTGCCGTATTTGTTTTTTGCAGGAGTATGCCCGCCGCTATAGCTGATTTTTCGGGCTCGTCAACAAACTGCTATGTTGCCGCCGCGACTCAGGCGGGCGGTATGCCCGGACTCAGCATCTCTTCCGACGGTTTCAGTATCAGTTCGGCGAGCGATGTCAACGGGAGCAAAAATCTTCTCAATGCGCTGGGTATGACCTATATATACATTGCGCTAAAAATATAAAATTGCCGTTTTTGCTGACCTTTTTATCGGACATCGCTTTCTCCTACTGCTTTCAAAATGTGACTGTGCATCATTTAGTGCAATTTTTTGAGGGTAAATTAAATATTTTCCCGTTGACAAATATTTGATGTGTTACTATAATTATAAGTAAAGATACGAACAAATGTTCTGAAACAAGGAGATGAGCAAATGTCAAAAAGAAGTGTCGAGGCGGCGATGGATTTCTCGTTTCCGACTCCCGAAGAGCGGCAGGCGGCGATGTGCGTCTGCTGCGGATCTCACTGCCCGGGCTGCGAATCGCCGGACGACTATGCGTGGCGGCGCAGGGATGTTGACCTGTCTGCGCTCGCCGACGAGGTGATAAAAACAAGGCTTACGCCGCGCGAGAGACAGGTCACGGAGGCATATTGGTTTGACGGCTCGACGATATCTATGATAGCTCAGAAATTGGGTGTATGCCCGTCGAGCGTGTCGCGGTGCCTCGACAAGGCGCAGAGAAAGATATACGACGCGCTGAGCTTTGCTGTAAAATATCAGCATGATATAGAATCCGTTGATTTCCTGCCGATAGCCGTCAGGCGTGCGCTCGCCGTGAGCACGGCAAAGCGGTATGAGCCGAACACCCTGGGCGAGCGGATAAAAAAGCTTCGGTGCAGCGAGAACATAGGCGAACAGCTGCTCTGCGATGCGCTCGGGATGCAGCTGAGAACATTAAGAATGATAGAAAACGGCGAAAAAGAGCCGACTTTGCATCAGCTCGCACAGCTTGCCGGATTTTTCGACACAACGGTTGACTATCTTTTGAAGGGAGAAGACAAATGACTTTCAACAGAACTCTTTCACAGCTTGCCGACGAATATTTCGAGCAGGCGCAGGTGCTCGACGGGATTATAGCAAAGAAAAGAAAACAGCTTTCGGCTCTGACAAATCCCGAGACGAGCGACGAGGCATATAAAATTAAAGTTCTTCTCAACGTACTCTATAAAGAACGCAGGGATGTTCTGGAAACGGCAAACTTTCTCAAGGACAACTATTCCGGGGAGGAAAACAGATGAGAGATATAAAAATAACAATACTTTCGGACGGGACGGCTCAGATTGAAGAGCCGTTCTGTTTTTTGCGGGGAGCATAATGCGGCGCGGCTTTGTATTACACTCAACGATGAGCTGAAAACGGACGTTTCGTATTATCTTCTGAGCTTCGATGTCTACGGGCTGAGCCGCCGCATCGTGTCAAATATTATCAGCGGCGCAAACAGCACTCCCGCCTATGTCACGGGCGGCGTTATATATTGCCCTCTGCCCGAAGCGCTGACTTCAACCGGCGAACTAACCGTTCAGGTCGAGGCGCATAAGCGCAATGATCTCGAGGTGACGAGAATAACCAAGTCTGCCGTGTTCACACTCGGCTTCGAGCCGTCCGTTATGGGCATTGACGGCGAGCTTGAAGAGGAGTGCGGCATCCTGCCCGAGCTCGCCGCCGCGGTGGAGAGTATGCGGGATTTAAAAGCCTTGTTCGGCGGGACTACCGACCTCAAGGCGGTCATAATAAATTCCCTCGGCTTCACTCCGCAGGCTCCGCCCGCCCAGTACACCTACAGCACCGCGCAGGTGTCCGCGACGCTCGCCGACAATGCGGAATATCGCATGACGGGGCTTCAGACGCTGACGGTTCAGTATCCCGAAGACGCGAAGTTCGAATGCTGGATGCGCCTGAGCTTTGCGGCGAGCGGTAATGTCACCGTCACTCTGCCTGCCTACACCAAATATATCGGTACAGCACCCGATTTCAAAAACGGCGAGACATGGGAACTCAGCTTCAAGGACGGGGTTCTGGCGGCGCAGAAGGTCGGTGAGGGCACATGAACAGGCGCAGACTAATGGCACTTAAAAAATCAGGCGGCAGTGTAGGTCTCCCTGACGGTTTTACGGCAGTAGAGTATATACAAACGTCAGGCAGTCAGCGCATTGATACTGGAGTAAAATCTTCGGCGAGTGTAGGACTGTCAGCAGATTTCTGCCTTGTCGATGCGAGTATCATTCAGAACTTGACGACTATATACGACCCATATAAAAATTATCAGCTGATGGTTTTGGCGGCATCCAGTTATGGTTCGCCCGATGGCGCGGTATGGTTTGTTTGCGGCTATAGCGCAATCCAATATTTTAAAAAGGCTGATACAGACAGACATGTATATCATTTCAATGCGGATGGGCAATACACCGTCGAAATGGACGGTATACAGTATAAAAAAGCCGACCCGTCGAAAACAACATTTCCGGCGGATGCGCGAAATCTGTGGCTTTTTGTGCGAAATTCGCCATCCGTCGATGGATACGCCCGTGTGAAACTGTACTCATGCGCAATATACGACGGCGGCAGAAAAATCCGCGATTTCAAACCGTGCCTTGATGCTGATGGTGTTCCGTGCCTTTATGACCTTATCAGCAAAACAGCATTTTACAATCAGGGCAGCGGTAGCTTTACTTGGGGGTGATTAAATGTACGGAAAACTGGTAAACGGCGAGCTTCGCGGCGCGCCGCGACCGATAAGAACAGAAAATGGCGATGTTTTTACCAATGACCCGGCATTGCTTTTACAGTACGGCTAAAAGCCGATAATTACGGCTGATTATCCGTCCGACGGTGGGTATTACACCGAGTCATGGACGGAGACGGAATCCGAGATAAAGCAAATCTGGACAGCCGTTGAGCCGCCCGAGGACATATCGGCGGACGAGGCGCTGGATATTATCACAGGGGGTGCGGATATATGACGAGGACGCAGGCAAAACGCTTTCGCGAGATGATAACAAGAGCCGCCGCGAAGCTGACAAACGCCGAAGCTCTGACAAGTATCAGCCTATTTGAACCGTGGAGCGGCGAAAAAGATTATTCTATCGGCGACAGGGTGCGCGACGGCGGGAATTTATATCGCTGTTACAACGCTATATCCGCCAATCCCACATGGCGTCCGAGCGTGACTCCCGCACACTGGGAGCGCGTGACGGCAGACGAAGACGGCACGATAGATAACCCGATAACCGCCGCTGCTGGTATGCGGTATTTTAAAGACAAGTACTATCTCGACGGCGGCAAAATTTACAGATGCACAAGAGACGACAGCGGCGGCGAGGGCACGGTTATGCACTATCTGCCGTCGCAGCTTGTGGGCATTTACTTCGAGGAGGTGCGAGAGTGAGAATTTGTATATCCGTGGGTCACGGAAGATCGGCGGGCGGCGGCTATGACAGCGGCGCGGTCGGCGGAGGTTTCCACGAGTTTCGCATAGCGCGAAAGATCGGCTTTTATATCGCCGAAGCGCTCAAAAATTACGGCTGCGACGCGGTGCTTATAAACTACGATGCCGATATGTATCTGACGGACAGGATAGCTTATGTCAACCGCGAGAACTTCGATCTGGCAGCCGAGATTCATCTGAACGCAGGCGGCGGAACGGGGAGCGAGGTCTATTATAAACACGCCGACGAGGGCGGTAAAAAGCTCGCCGCGAAGATAAGCGAGGGCATTGCGAAAACATTTTCACTGCGCGACAGGGGAGCTAAAACAAAGCTCAATTCCGCGGGCGGCGATTATTTCGGATTCGTCCGCTCGGTCAGATGCCGCAGTCTGCTCATTGAGACCGTGTTCATAGACAGCTCTTCGGACAGAAAAAATGTCGAAACGGAAGCGGGACAGAAAAAGTGCGGCGAATCGATTGCCGCGTCGATAGCCGAATTTTACAGGCTTTGCGTAAAAAACAAACCGCAAAAAGTCGCGCAGTCCGCCGATATCAGAGCGGGCGACCGCGTGAAAATTATAGGCAAAAATTATGCTACGGGTCAGCGAATCCCGTCGTGGGTGAAGCTCAGAACGCATACCGTCGCAAAAGTCGAGCCGAGCCGCGCGCTGCTCAAGGAGATAAACTCTTGGGTCAGGCTCTCTGACTTGAAACTCGCGGCGAGACCGTCAGTTTCGGTCGGGAGCGTTGTTTTTATAAAGCCCGGTGCGGTCTACGGCGGCTGCACCTCGGCGCGCGGAAAACGCGTGCCGGATTCCCAGCTCTCGCCGAAAAAACATACCGTCACGAAAGTTCAGCAGAACCGCGGCAAGCTCGAAGCCCTGCTCGGAGATATCTCGAGCTGGGTCGCGGTCGGCAGTCTCGAGGAGGTGTGAGATGAACGCAGAAATAACTGTGGCACTGCTCTCGGCGGCGGGTACGCTCATCGGCTCGCTCGGCGGCATACTCGCGTCAAACAGGCTGACGAATTATCGCATCGCGCAGCTCGAAAAGCGGGTCGACAAGCACAATAATCTCGTCGAGCGCATGGCGGCGGCAGAGGATTCGATAAAATCCGCGCACAGGCGCATAGATGATATCACGCGCAGAAAATAAGGGGGATTTTTCATGAAGAAGCTTTTTGAGAATATAACAAAAATATCGGTCGGCACGTGGGTCAGAGGTATTTTGTCTCTTGTATCGATTGTCAATATGGCGCTGACCGCATTCGGAAAAACACCGGTCAGCGTCGAATACAGCGAGCTATATACAATAATAAGCCTGATATTCACATTCATTGTCGGCGCTGCGAGCTATTGGAAGAACAACAGCTTCACTTCTGCCGCCATCGAAGCGGACAAATTCATGCACGAACAGCGCATAGCGGAGGGCGAAGATGATAACGGCACTTCTCTATAATATAATGAATATCTTCGGGCTTTATCTCGCGGCGGTTTTAGCTGCGATATGCCGCATCTTAGAACTTCGCTGAAATAACACGAGCCGCCGCGGGGAAAACATCTCCGCGGCGGCTTTTTTGTTTCTTTTCTCTTCAAAAATGCTTGCAGATGCAACACTCTTGCGGTATACTGTTACATATTATATAAGTCAAATGTCCGCACAGCGGAAAAATATATTTTGGAGAGAAGAATATGCTGGATTTAAAACAGACCGACAGAATGCTCAGAAAGCTTGAGCGCTTTGTCGATATCATCGAGCCGATGATTTTTGAAAAAGTCGGCGAGCCGGGCCCCGTGAGCGCGTTTGCAACCCTCGAGCGTTTCCACTGCATCCCGGAGGACAGCCTTTTTGACCCCATCGAAAAGGGCTACAAATGGGGCGAGGAGTTCGGTTATTGCTGGTTCAAGACCGATTTTGTCGTCCCCGACGGACTCGGCGGAAAAGATATTTTCATCCGCCCGCACATCTCGGGCTATGAGGGAACCCTCTGGGTCGACGGAGTGCCCTACGGCAACTTCAGCACGAAGATAGTTTTCACCGGCCACGGCAACCACTACTGCGACCTGCTCAAAAAGGACGCAAAGGCAGGCGAGAAGATAGCCATCGACCTCGAATATTACGCGGGCCATTCTTATAAGGGCTGCCACCCGACCGAAAATAACCCTCTGCTCACCTATGATTTCTCGTACGAGGGCATCGATATCTGCGTCAAGAACTATGCTATCCAGGAGTTCTATTTCGATCTGCGCACCCTCGTTCAGCTCGTCAAGAACCTGCCGGAGAGCTCTTTCAGACGCGCTTCCGTTATAAACGAGCTTGAAAAAGTGTTCAAAGAGATATATCAGTCACCCGACGATGTTGACCGTGACGAGTTCATGGCAGCTCTCGAGAGAGCGAAGCCCTATCTTAAAAAAGCACTCTCCGTCAAAAACGGCGACGATGCACCGAAGGCTGCGCTCATCGGACATTCGCATATGGACACCGCGTGGCTCTGGCATGTCGGCGAGACAGTCAAGAAGTGCGCGCGCACCTATGCAAACCAGCTTGCGCTCATGGACGAGTATCCGGAATATAAATTTATCCAGAGCTCATCGTGCCACAGCGACTTCCTGCGCCGCAAATATCCCGACCTCTTCGCGCGCATTCAGCAGAAAGTCAAAGAGGGCAGATACGAGCCCAACGGCGGCGTGTGGGTCGAGTGCGACTGCAACATAACCTCCGGCGAGTCGATGGTCAGACAGTTCCTCTGGGGTCAGAGATTCACGAGAAAGTATTTCGACTTCACCTCGAACTGCTTCTGGCTGCCCGATACCTTCGGCTACAGCGCGGCTATCCCGCAGATAATGAAAGGCTGCTGCGTCGATTATTTCCTGACGACTAAAATTGACTGGAACGACACCAACACTTTCCCGCTTGATACTTTCTATTGGGAGGGTATCGACGGCACAAAGGTGTTCACCCATTTCAACCGCACCCACATCTGGCCCGATGCCGAGGATCTCATGACCTATGTCGCGGGTACTCCCTCGAACGACCATTCGTGCATCAAAGATAAGCGCGTCACCGACACCCGCGTTATCTCCTACGGCTACGGAGACGGCGGCGGCGGACCGCAGTTCGAGATGATCGAGGCGGCAAAACGCTGCGCCGACCTCAACGGCTGCCCGAAGTCCGAGCACAAGCTCGTCGGCGAGGCAATGAAAGAGATTGAGAGAGACGCGGTCGAGCCCGATACATACGCAGGCGAGCTCTATCTTGAGCTGCACCGCGGTACGCTCACAAACCAGCATGTCATAAAGCGCAACAACCGCAAGGCTGAGTTCGCACTCAGAGACCTTGAAATATTTACCGTAACCGACGCGGTGAAGAACAATAAGACGGCGGACAGCGCGGATATCGCTCCGCTCTATGAGAAGCTGCTCGTCAACCAGTTCCACGATATCCTCCCCGGCACCTGCATCCCCCGCGCCCATGAGGAGTCCCGCGCCATGACCACCGCGCTCATAACCCGCGCCCGCGATCTTGTCAAGGAACTCGCTCAGAGCGACAAGGAGGACTGCGTGACCGTCACGAACACCCTTTCTTTTGACCGCTCCGATGTCATTGTTCTCGACTACAGCGGCAAGATAGTTGACGGCGGCTACAGACAGCAGGTCTACACCGATGTCAGAGGCAACAAAAAGCTCATGGTCGGCGGCGTGACCGTCCCGGCATTTTCGAGCATCACCCTCAAGCTTGTCGACGGCAAGCCCGAAGAAAACAGCGTGTTCAGCCTCGATGATAACAGCCTTGAGACTCCGTTCGCGTCCGTCAAGTTTGCGGATAACGGCACGATTTCTTCCTTTGTCGATAAGCGCGCCGACCGCGAGATCTGCGGCGATGGATATAACCTCAACACCTTCATCATGGCGGAAGATTTCCCGTCCGAGTGGGATAACTGGGATGTTGACGCCGATATCGAGATGAAGTTTGAGGATGTCTCGAAGCTTGTCAGCCGCGAGGTCGTTTCAAACGGCTCCGTCGCGCTCGTTATCCGCAGCAAGTATGCGATAAGCGGCAAATCGACCGTTATGCAGGATATGATATTCTTTGCGGACAGCGCCGAGGTGCGCTTCGACACCGTCATGGATTGGCAGGATAACCACCGCTTCCTCAAGACTGCGTTCGATACTTCTGTCAGGCAGGAGTTCGCCCGCTTCGATGTCCAGTTCGGCAATGTCAAGCGCCCGACCACCCGCAACAACAGCGTTGAAAAGGCAAAGTTCGAGGTGCTCAACCATAAATATACCGACCTCTCCGAGACCCGTTTCGGCGTCGCTGTTCTTAACGACAGCAAGTACGGCATCAGTGTCAACGGCGGCAAGCTGCGCCTGTCCCTGCACAAGGGCGGCCTGCGCCCCGATTTCAAGGGCGACAGAGGCGTTCACCACTGCGTCTATTCGTTCCTGCCGCATGACAGCGGCTTCGATGCCGAGAGCGTTATCCGCCCGGCATATGAGCTTAATGTTCCCACCGCGGTGACTGCCGGCGAATATTCGGCTCAGAAGCTCATGAGCATCGACGCCGACAATATATTTGTCGAGGCTGTCAAGCCCTGCGAGGATGCTCAGCGTGCGTTCATAGTTCGTATGTACGAAGCGGAGGGCACCTTCACCAACGCAAAGGTCAGCTTCTTCGACGGCGCAAAGAGCGTGAAGATAACCAATATGCTCGAAGAGGAACAGGGCGAAGTCGAGAACATTGCGCCCGCGAAGCTTCAGTTCAGACCCTTCGAGATAAAGACCCTCAAGGTCACTTACTGAGGAGGAATATCATGACGGTTGAAAAGCTGGAACTCAAAAGTAATCCCGGGGCGACACTCACCGCGTATCTGCTCGATACATCAAGAGAAATGCCGAATATGACCGACCGCCCGGCGGTTTTGGTTATTCCCGGCGGCGGATACTATATGTGCTCCGACCGCGAGGCTGAGCCGATAGCCATGGCGTTCGCCGTGCACGGATATAACACTTTCGTCCTGCGCTATACCGTGGGCGAGGGCAAGGATTTCAAAATGCCCCTTGCCGATGCCGAAGAGGCGCTGACGCTCATACGCAAAAGGGCAGAGGAGTGGCATGTTATAAAAGACAAGATAGCCGCCATCGGCTTTTCCGCCGGCGCGCATCTTGCGGCGGCCCTCTCAACTCTCAGCAGCACAAGACCCAACGCGTGCATGCTCGGCTATCCGTGCATCCTCTCCGAGATAAGCAGTATTCTGGCGTTCCCCGTGCCGTCGCTCGAAGAACATGTGGATAGAAATACCCCGCCCACATTTATCTTCGGCAGCGCGTCGGACAAAACCGTCCCGATAATAAACTCCATAAAATATGCCGAGGCGCTCACGAAAAATGAGGTGTCGTTCGAGATGCATATTTTCGCCAAGGGCTGGCACGGCTTCTCGCTGTGCACCCCGAGCGTCTGCGATAACCCTAAGTCGGTCATAGAAAATGCCCGCGCTTCCCAGTGGGTGAAGCTCTGCACCGATTGGCTCTCGGATACCTTCGCCCTCGGCGAGATGTAATAAAAATAAAATGAGTCTCCGTATTTCGGAGGCTCATTTTTTATCTTAGCTTGCAGCCATCTCTTCGATTGAATTTCCGTGGATGACTCGCTCCGTCGTCTCTTCTTCGGGCTCTGTCGTCGCTTCGTATGGGGCTTCGCTCTTGAGATATGGGACATATAATGTCCTTATGGCCGGCCTCACCCAGCAAAATCGCTGTCCTTGCTGCGAATCTATCTGAGTTTTCGGTGTGCGTTCGGATATCCATAATATCGGTCTTTTGCGATGAATGTACGAGGCTCCGAGCTTTATGTCATCATATATCGGATATGGCGTGTCAGCGATGGTGAGGTCGGCGGTGTAGAAAATCCTCATCCCGGGTTTGCATTGGAATTCGACCTCGGAGATCGCCGTGTTCCCGAGCGCGTCGGTTTTTCTTTTGATATTCAGCGGCTTGTTTTTCAGCTCCTGACCGTCTTCTCGGGTCAGGATGAAAAACGAGTCGTTGTTTCTGTATACCTGATATGTCATCAGACTTTTGTTTGCGTCGCTTTTCTCGAATTCAAGGCAGTCGGCGTAATTTTTTATATTGTCCTTCTTGGCGGATTCAATATCTTTTAGCTCAAAAGAACAGAGCAGCCGTTTCTTGCCGTCGTTATCCGTGACGCAGTATGTTAAATTTTCAAAATAATATGACGGATTGTCGGTAGTGCCCATCGTGTAGACTCCGGATTGAAGCTTGCCGTCGCTGTTCCTGCGGCTCTGATATTCCTTTGTGTATTTGATGCCCTGAAGAGACATGTCTGTCAGCTTGTCGATACTCGCCGTGTTGCGGAATCGCATAATCTCGCTGTTCGGCAGAAGCTTCAGGACCTCTCTGTCAACTCCGTAGTCCGCAAGGGTGTTTTCTATTCTCGCGCGCTCGTCTGCGTCCATTGCGATGTCCGCCGTGCTGTACGGCTCAATTTCGGCTTTTCTCGTCAGTCGGTATGCGTCGAATCCCGCGCATGCCGCGAGCACCAGCGCGAACGCGCAGAGCGTTATAACGCCTTTCTTCAGCCCGGAGCTCTCCGCCTCATATTCGTGACCGCTCTCGTAGAGGAACTTATTTGCCCGCCGCAGAACGGCTATCGTGATTATCATGTTGAGTATAACCAGCGATATCGCGATAAGGAAGAAAATCGGCGCGTTTTCCGAGTTTAGGGATGCCGTTTTTGTGATGTACATATATATGTATGTCCCGCCGCTGAGCGCACTGAGAAGCACGTTCGACACAGCGCACAGCGGGAGATGCAGAGCCTCTGCGTCCTCGCGGCCTCTTGTGAGATCAATCAGCCCGCCGACAAAAAGAATCCAGAACGCCGCGCCGCATATCGCGCCGAGTAGCGAAAGAATGAAGATTGGGAGCGGGTGATCCTCCGCTATCGGAGTCAGCACCGTTGAAGCGCCCGAAAGAACATATTGTCCCATTATCGCGGCGAATGATAATCCGAGCTTCTTGTGTGCCTTGCGCAGGCAGAATATGCCCGCTATCATCAGCGATTGACCGAACAGCTTTATGAGTATGTCCATGCCGCTGAGCAGACTTATTTGGAACGATGCGAAAAAGAATCCGGCGATAACGAGAGCCAGCGCGCTCTTGAATCTGAGCTCGGGAAAGCTCGCGTGAACCTGACCGAGCTTTGTCTTGACATCGTTCCTGTCGCCCATGGAGTTCTCCGCTTCGATTGCCGCGTGCTCCTCGTCCATACCCCGCGCGAGGTTGCATTCGTAGGTGCACATCAGATGGTCATAAAGCTCATTCCTGGCGTTTTCACGCTCGCGGTCTGAGATTATATCGTCGCAGACATAGTCGAGAAATTTGTCAAACCTGCCCATTATATTGCACCTCCGTTGTTTGTTGTTTTACCCTGTCTGTCCGCTTTCGGGCAGTTTTCATTGTATTATATCCTCCGTGAAATCAGAAGCTTCGTCTTCGCTGTCGACGAACGGCTCTTTGAATATCGACTCATATGACACATCGCACGGATATATATCGTTGCGGCGGCAATATGCCGGCGTGGATATTCCCGTCTGATGTATGAGCGCGCGGCTCGCAGGCGACTGTATCGGCAGCTTGCGGTGGACATACTGTACCGTGTAATTCGCCGTGAGTATTTTGCTCGAATCGTCGCTCGGCTCGCCGAGATAGGCGGCGTAGATTATCTTCATGCCATCTTTGAGTTGGAATTCAACGCGGTTTATTCTGTTTATCGACGCGTCGCTGTCCGGTTGTATGTTGAGCGGCTTGTTTTCTACAAGACCGCCGTTCTCTTCGGTCAGTATCATGAAAAGATCACCGTTGTATTCTCCGCCCATGTTGAGCGGCATAAGATAATTCGAGGCGGTTGCGTCGGTGTAGTTGAAAATCATGCCGTCAACATATTTTCGGTCGTTTCTCGTCTGCTCGGAATCCTGCAATTCGAGAAAATACAGTGTGCGAATATAGTTGTGCGGCTCTCCGGAATCGATAATTATGCAGTATTCGTGCCTCTCGAAATTATATTCGATATCTCTGCTTTTGAAGCTAAACTCCGGGCGGGCGTTCCAGTTTGCAATAAGATTTTTCATCGTGTCGTCGAGCTTGTCTGCGCTGACCGCATTGCTGTATTTTTGCAGTTCGCTGTCCGGGAGCAGGGCAATGTTGTCGTCCGATATCCCGTAGCTCGAAAGTATTGCACAGATTCTGTCACGCTCGCTGTCGCTCATAGATATGTCGTGTGTGTTATACGGCTGCGTTTCCGCCTTGCGCTCGGCGAGAGCAAAATCGACAGCACCGCTGAGAATGAATACGAGCGCAAACGAGCATATCACAAGCGCCGCTTTCTTGCCGCTTGATGATTCAACGGTGTATTCGTGCCCGCTTTCAAAAAGCAGTTTGTTCGCGCGGACGAGCGTGATAAGCGTGACAACGATCGCGGCGGCTGCGACTATAATAAATATCAGCGCGGGGAAGCCTTCTGTTTTGATATTTTTGTCCGCGCTGTAAGTGCCGCTTGAGAATGCGAGCAGTACGAGTATAGTGTTGGCAATATTTAACGCCGCGTTGAGATATATGCATGCCGAATACGGCGGATGCTTTGCCGCTTCGCGCCCGTTTGTGAGATTTTTCAGCCCCAGTGCAAACAGTGTCCAGAACACGGCTGCGCATATATATGAGCCCACGAGCAAAACGGTTGGGAGCCAACTGTATTTCTCGCTGAGCGGGTATAAAATGATATTTGCGGCAAAAAGCGCGAACTGAGCCGAGAACACGGCGAAAGATTGACCGAGTCTCTTGCTCGCTTTGCGCAGGCAGAATGTCCCGGCGAAGACCAGCGCCATGCCGAAAAGCTGAATGACTTCTTTCAAAAGCGGGTAGGAGACTTCGAGCATAAAGCTCATGAAAACGGAGCCGACCGTAACGAGCGTCAGGGCTTTTTTGAAGTCGAGCTCCGGGAAGCTCGCGTGAACCTGTTCGAGCTGCGCACGAACAGCATTTCTGTCGCCCATGGAGTTCTCCGCCTCAATCGCCGCGTGCTCTTCGTCCATGCCCTGCGCGAGGTTGCATTCGTAGATGCACATTAAATGGTCATAAAGCTCGTTCCTAGCATTTTCGCGCTCGCGCTTCGATATTATATTGCCGCAGACATAGTCGAGAAATCCGTCAAACCTCTGCTGCAAGCTTCGCACCTCCCAGTACCTTTGAAACGGCGCCTGAGAAGCTCTGCCACTCGCGTTTTTTGTCCGCGAGCTCGGCGAGCCCCGATTCGGTTATCTTATAATATTTGCGTTTTCTGCCCTCCGCTTCGCACCAATAAGATTCGAGCGAACCCTCTTTTTCGAGCGAGTGCAGAATGGGGTATAGCGTGCCCTCGTTGAGGCTGAACACGTTTTCGCTCATCACTTCGAGCGTCTTGATTATCTGGTAGCCGTACATATCGGTCTTTGATATGACGCTGAGCACCAACAGCCCCGTGCTGCCCTTTGCGAGCTCCTTGCTTATTTTCATACTATCACCTCGTATACAATTTTACTCAATGCATTGAGTATCTATGCATATATGCTATCATGTATTTTCGCCTTTGTCAACAGAAAAAAGAAAATCTGCATTCTTCGCCCGCATTGAATATGCAATACAGTTGTGGTATAATCTACCTGTTATTCAGTTCGGAGGTGCATTTTATGGATAAAAAGATAGCGGTCCTGACCGGGGGAACGTCAGGCATAGGCATGCAGACCGCGCTCGCACTCAAAAGTGCGGGCTATACCGTTTATGAACTCAGCCGCCGTGCGCAGGGTGTCGAGGGACTCAACCACCTCGTCGCCGATGTGACGGACGAAGCGGCAGTGAAAAAGGCGGTCGATGAGATAGTCGCTCGCGAGGGCAAGATAGATGTGCTCGTCAACAACGCGGGCTTCGGCATCTCGGGCGCAGTTGAGTTCACAAAGACCGAGGACGCCAAGCGCCTTTTTGACACGAACTTTTTCGGCATGGTGAATATGAACCGCGCCGTCGTTCCGGTTATGCGCGAAGCGGGGCAGGGGAGAATAGTCAATATCAGCTCCGTCGCCGGGCAGATTCCGATTCCGTTCCAGACCTATTATTCCGCAGCGAAAGCGGCGACAAATTCATATACCATGGCGCTTGCAAACGAGCTTCGCCCCTACGGTGTCACCGTCTGCGCGGTTCAGCCGGGCGACATAAAAACGGGCTTTACAAAGGCGCGCGAAAAGACGGTCGACGGCGACGATGTCTACGGCGGACGCATCGGGCGCTCTGTCTCCCGCATGGAGCATGACGAGCAGACCGGCATGGATCCTGCGGTCGCCGGAAAATTTATCGCCAATGTCGCCATGAAGAAAAAGGTGAGCCCGATATACACCATCGGCGCGAGCTATTCGTTCCTGACCTTCCTCACTCGCCTCATGTCGTGGAAGACCATGAACAAGATAATCGGCGCGATATATGCAAAATAAGCGCAAAATCTGAATAGAGTCTCCGTTGCCGGGCGTGGCGGAGACTTTTTTAAGAAAAACTGAAAAAAATTGCAAATAAGGCTTGACAGAACGGCGAATTTATAGTATATTAGTCTGCGTCGTCGGACGAAAAACCGATCGATCAGGGAGCATAGCTCAGCTGGGAGAGCACTTGCCTTACAAGCA
>ULUZ01002108.1_pt1 | contig 54359 bp, 57 predicted proteins | sample 1958881 | NCBI WGS metagenome assembly ULUZ01 (sample SAMEA4835771, study PRJEB28245) | human gut metagenome | biome: gut microbiome; material: fecal sample | place: Denmark | collected 2008
TGCGAAAATGAGATGATCGTTATTTCACATCGTCTTTTTTGTGTGGATCATCAGCCGATAAACGCGTGGGACCGGTGTCCGTTGTGGCTCCTGTTTGGGTAAAAGAGGAGGTCCCTTACAGCTTTTGGGCATCAGTGATCCATGATAGCTTCTGGATGCAAAGGACCCGTGCGATTCAGGAAACAGCCGAAGCCTTTGTAGGGTGGCTTGATAGAAGAAGCAATCCATAAGATAAAAAAACCGCGCTCCCAAAGGGCAGCGCGGTTTTTCAAATAAAGATTATTCTTTATAGTTGTTTTCCTCATCCCACCAGTAGATGCCTTTTTTGCTGGGGAGGACATTTTTATGGAAGAACGGTGTCTGAATGCCTTCCTTGAGCTGACGTTCATAATCTTTGAGGCACGCATTGGCCTGCGGGAAGAGAAGGAGGATGGCAGTGACGTTTGTCAGTATCATGAAAGCCATGAAGAGGTCGGCGAGATTCCAGACGAGCGGGAGGTCAGCCTGAGAGCCCCAGAAGATCATGACAGCGATGCAGACGCGGAAAAGATTGAGCGGCCATTTCTTTTTGGTCAGGTGGCCGATATTGATCTCCCCATAGTAGTAGTTACCGATGAGGGAGGTGAAGGCGAAGAGGAAGATCAGGATGGAGACGGCTTTCGGAGCCATCGGGCCAAAGTACTGGGCAAGATCCCACTGGATGAGCTCGATGCCGGTGAGACCGGTCGAAGTATAGTCGCCTGTCAGGAGGACGATGAATGCGGAAGCAGAGCAGATGAAGAGCGTATCGACATAGACGCCGAAGGACTGGATGAGACCCTGCACAGCCGGGTGACTGGCGTCTGCGGTGGCTGCTGCATTCGGTACAGAGCCTTCGCCGGCCTCGTTCGAGAAGAGGCCGCGCTTGAAGCCTGTCAGGACGGCAGCGCCCATGCCGCCGCCAAAGACTGCCTGGAAGTCAAAAGCATCGCGGAAAATGATGCCAAAGACGCGGGGCATTTCTGTGATGTTGAAAAGCATGATGCCAAGCGTGATCAGGATGTAAATGCCGGCCATGATCGGGACCATCCATTCCGTGACGCGGGCGATACGGCCCATGCCGCCGCAGATGACGGCCATAGCGAGGACAGTGACGACACCGCCGATGAGCATGCGGTCAAGTCCCAGAGAGGAGGAAAGCGCGAGTGCGATGGTATTCGACTGGAGGGAGTTGTAGATCATGCCATAGGTGACAGAGATCAGAATGGCAAAAATCGCTGCCCACAGACCATGCCCGAGACCATTTTTCAGGTAGTAAGCCGGGCCGCCGCGGAATCCAGCACCGTCTTCACGCGGGACTTTATAGATCTGCCCGAGTGTACTTTCTACGAAGCCTGTCGCTGAGCCGATGATGGCGATGAACCACATCCAAAAAATCGCACCAGGACCGCCCGCTGTGATAGCGATGGCGATGCCGGCAATATTGCCAACGCCGACACGGGATGCCGTGCTGACACAGAAGGCCTGAAACGGGGAGATATCATTGCCGGCGGTCTTTTTGCCGGCATTCTCTGTGATGAGGGAGAACATTTTCGTAAAATAACGAACCTGTACGCCGCGTGTGCGGACGGTAAAGTAGAACCCGGCACCCACCAGAAGAATGATGATGACCGAGGACCAGAGAAATCCATTGATTTCTGAAACAATAGCGTTGAGCGCTTCCATGATACCTCCTTGGAAACTGAATGAGAGATAATAGTCAATCATCTTATTATATACGTTTTATATACGTTTTTGCAAATAGATACAATTACGTGGCAAAGGCTAAGCTTCTCTTAACGGCTGCTGTTTATATCCTCTTTCCCTTTTTCGTTTACGATGTTCCAATTCCTAAGAAGTATTTTTTTTCCGCGCCAGGCGAAGGCGTAGGAACGGAAGGCTTTGTCGAAGGCGCGGTTGGAATAGCTGTCCATTTCTTCCTTTGTCAGTGTAGAGATCCGATGCTCATGGATCTCCGGAAGCGGAGAGGGGAGGGCTTTTTGATTGAAAGGGCAAAAGCGCTGGCATTCATCACAGCCAAAAATGTAGGGTGTCCGCTGCAGGATCTGTATTTCTTCCGAGGAGAGATCTTCCTTCTTTTGCGTGAGGTAAGACTTGCATCGGAAAGGGTCGAGCCTCTTCTCTCCGATGGCACGCCCGGGACAACGGATGAGGCAATCGCGGCAGTTGCCGCAATGCAGCGTGAGCGGCTCATCAGGTGTAAGTGACAGTGTGGTCAGGATGGATCCGATGGTGACGAAGGAGCCGTATGTCGGATGGATCAGGCAGTGATTTCTTCCGAAGAACCCAAGTCCGGCGGCATAGGCGAGCCATCGGTCGACCATGGGAGAGGTATCCACGAGGGGAAGAAATTGCTCGCCCGGGTAAAACGGGCGAGCCGTCTCTATGATTTTCTGAAGATAGTGGTGGATGACTTTATGATAGTCCATGGGCCTTGCATAGAGCGCGATATTTCCTTCTTCTTCTCTGGCAGGTCTGTATGGAAATAGAATCACAAAGAAGGAGCGTGCATCTCTAAGGAGCGCGGAAGGATCCAGTCTTTCTGCAAGCGAGGAGGGCGCAAAGGGGATAGGGCCGGCATTTTGAAGCTGCTCTTTCAGTGTCCTGTCTAGGGAAGCGGAGCATGCGCCGCAGGCATCCAGATGAAGCGAGGCGGCGATCTGGGCAAGATGAGATTTGGGAGTCATAGGAGTTTTGAGATATACAGGGAAACAGATGCCATGGAAAGGCGGGAAGTGGGAGGTAGGGACGTTTCATTCACGGGTGGCATTTCTTGCTGCGGCGCGTAAAAAAAGAGACCTTTCGGCCTCTTTTTATTTTGTCATTCGCTTCGCAAGAAGTTCACTGACTCGTTCTGTGGGCATATCGTCACTGTCGTAGAGAAGCCCTTTGGGGCTTTTGATGATGAGCCGATCCATCAAGTTCTGTGCAATGAGGTCATTGGTGGCAGAAAGGAAGGAAAGGCATGCCTTGTCATGCTGTTCTTTCGTGATGAGACGGGAGAGTCCAGGTGCTTTCAGACGCTGCTGCAGGAAGAGCTGGTGGATGGCCTTCCAGCTTTCCTTTTTGGGGCAGGCCCTGAGGAGCACGCAGATGGTATAGCCGCGCTCTTTCAGATAACGGATGTATTCTTTTGTGTGGGAGACATCTTCCAGAGATCCTTCCTGAAGGATATGGTAACGCTCTAGAGCGGCCTGCTTCATGGCAAGGTCTGAGAGGTACTGCCCCTGAGCCATGGAGAAATAAGCACAATATTGCCCGTACTTCTTCATAAGAGCTTTATAACGAGGGTGGAAACCGCGGAAATTATCACTCATGGACTGTACGATATTTCCATCATACTCTTCAATGATCATGGAAGACATGCGCGTCTTGCCCGATCCGGGCTGCCCTGCGATGATGTAGGCGGTGGGATGCTTCTGCCCGCCTTTCTTTCCCTGACGGATAGATGGCCAGATGGTCTTTCGGAAGAAGGCATTCATCTCTTCTTCATCAAAGCTGCTTTCCTTCTCAATGAGTTTTTTTGTCAGTTGTACGCTGGAAACAGGACGGAAGATCTGGTCCGCCATGTACTTAGTCTCTATGTCATAGGCTTCGCGCAGCATCGAGATCTGCTCGGACATGGGGAGGCCGCGGCCTTTCCGAAGCTCGATCAGTGACATTTCATGGATGGTCTGCCGCCAAAGTTTGTAGAGGCGTGCTTCATCAGAAGGGGAGATGTCTTTGTCCTCTCGCATGGTGCAAAGCAGGTTGTGAAGTGTATTAAAAATTTCCGCATTCACTTCCAGCTGGATTCCTATAGGGGTGATTTCTGCAGATTCGCTTAATTCACAAAGTGTCCGCTCGTCATAGGGCATAGCCGTACCAACTCCTTTTTAAAACAGAAATATTTTGCTCTTATCATAGCAAAGGCGTGTGGGTTTGTCCATAAGGAAATAAGGGACAATGCGGGGGAGCGCTCTGGCCGCTGACCGCTCGTGATATAATGAAGCGTAGAAATACGGACGACATCGGGAAGAGCGTCATCCGTATTTCTGCCCATTCATTCATTGAAAAGAGGTCGACGTCCATGTATCCCACCATCTATTCTCTCGCTGTGCCGGGAGCCCGTCTTCGAGTCAGCGAGGACAGCCTTTTGATCTCCTTTGACAAAGAGCATCTCTCACTTTCGACCGCGATCTATGGCGGCGGTCTGCGCCGCGTGAGAGCTGTGATGAATCAGCGGCTTAGAACCTTTTATGGGGAAGAGTCCGATTTTCCCGGCGGATCGGTAGCCGCATACCTGAAACGCTGTATCGAAAAGGAGGGGGCCGATCCGGAAACCTCCAGTGCGCTTCTGACGGCGGCGAAGGTGTATCAGTACTCGCACAAGGTTTTCAGATCCGGAGATCTTATGGTAGAGATCGTGACCACGGGAGGCGTGGAAAAGACAGCCTGCCGTGCATCGTCAAAACCGCTGTATCGGGAGAGGGATGGTCACTTTGCACCTGTCGGCACCATCAATATGATGGTCCTCATCCATGGAAGTCTTCCCGAAGGCATCATGGCGAGAAGCTTCATCACGCTGACAGAAGGAAAGAGCGCAGCGCTTTCAGATCTGGGCATCGCGGATGTGAATAACGGGCGTCCGGCTACAGGAACAGGGACGGACGGCATCACACTTGTGACGGAGATCGGAGCAGAACGCTATACGGATGCAGGTCCGTTTTCCGAACTGGGGTCATTCCTTGCCAAAGCGGCTTATGACTCTGTGACGGAGTGTCTGGTCATCTACGATAAGCCGTGGAATGCTTTTCCCGAGCTTCGAACACCAAAGGCAGTAAAGCTCGGGAAAGGCTGATCCGATCACGCAGCCATTTTATCCCTCTTTCAAGAGATGCCAAAGAGTATGAAAATACGTGAGCATCGAGCTGTTTGAGGAAGGCTATCCGCAAGAAGCGGCAGAACCGACTTCGCACAGAAAAGGGGGATTTTCACGGGTAAACCTCCCTTCGTACATGATTGAAGTCAAAAGGAAAATATGATACCATGTAACTGATTTGATTTTATAAAGTAAAGAGAGTATATAAGGAGCATCGATGTTTATCATTCCCTACCTGGTCCTCGCCGGGGTCGTTCTTCTGTTCTTTGCGGTCACCTGTCTCATGATATTCGGATTGCCCGGAAAGAAGAAAAATGCAGAACCCATCATGGCCGATCTGGATAAGACCATGGAAATTCCTACGATTTCTAAAGAAAAAGCAGCCGCTTCTCCGATCGCCGGAAAGCCTGCCGTCGATGATGCGACAGAGATCCTTCCGATCATCGAAAAGGACGATGCTGAGGAAGAAAAGACGCGCGTCTTTGCCAAAAAGGATTTTGAAAATACAGCGCCCTTTGAAGCTGTGGCTTCTGCGGAAAAGAGTCCCTTTCCGCCGGAGCCTGCGCCCAAGATCCTGGAGGACCACCCCAAGGTGGATACACTCGAGGAGTATTTTGTCCGCCATTTCCTGAACCGTTATGGTGCTGTATCGCGGACGGTAGAGCAGGATACACGCAAAGTGACACATCATCTCATCGAGAAGCTCGCCATGAGCGATCGGGAGCTGGTGGATACGCTGACACATATCATGGTGCAGGAAGCGATGCAGAATGCCCAGCGCACCTATGTCATGATGCCGACACCGGTCGTGCTCGCCATGGTCTCGGATGCTTTTTCGGATGTGGCGCATGGAAACAGGTCGGATACAAAGACCATCCTTGCCTACGATGCTCTGAAAGCTATGCCGCGCATGGAGGAGACCGGATTCCACGCGCTGTCTTTGCTGCTCATTTTCCACTACTCCAGAAATACGGATAACGTGGATGCCGTACGCCTCAAAAAATATACAGAAAAGTACATCACGCCTTTTGTGGGCGAGCTTCCGAACGAATACAGCGGCTATCAGCAGCTCGAGTACCTGCACTGCATTTCTCTTGAAAATAAAGAGGATCCTTTCGGACAGGTGCTGCATGATTCATATCCCTTCGTCTTTGCCTTCCGCGGCTGCATGAAGAGTGAGCTGGAAGCGGTGCGTCCTTCCTGGCCGGCCGGTGTCATTGTCAATAGCTTGTATAATTCCTACTACAAGCTGGCGGCTGTCGACGAAGCCATGCTGACATCACTTCTGGATGATCTTGGCATCGAGGATGCCGTCATGAGAAGTACCCTGCAGGCACTGGCAGAGTCTCGTCCGGCGCCGTATGACAGGAAGGAAATGAGCTATATCCTTGGCCGCATTTCTCCGGATCTGGTCAAACTGCAGGATGCCTGGGATACGAGCCTCCTTCGCCGTTCGTCACTGACACTCATGGGCATGTACATCGCCAAGATCTGCATCCGTGAGACTATCGGCGAAGACTTCGACCTCAGCCACTGGATGTGATGCGGCAGGCGATCGGGCCATGCCTTTTGAAAACTAGACAACTACATGTATCATTGATTCAATGCCGGATTTCACCCGTGGGGCGATTGTGCTTGAAGGAGATCTGCCCTTTGGGGCAGATTTTTATTATGGAATAAAGTCACCTGTACTTCCCAGACTGACTTTACCGTTATAGGATAAGGAGAATGAGAAATGGGAATTTTCGATATCATCGGTCCCGTCATGATCGGGCCATCCAGCTCACATACCGCAGGAGCGGCACGCATCGGGCAGGTCGCAGGCCGCATTCTGGGAGAACCTCTGAAAGAAGCGAAGATCACACTCTATGGTTCTTTTGCAAAGACAGGGAAGGGTCATGGGACCGATCGTGCGCTGGCAGCAGGGCTGATGGGCTATGCGCCGGACAGCGGCTCCATCCGTGATGCACTGCACATTGCGGAAGAGAAGGAGATCCCGATCTCCTTTGCCCTTTCCGAAGATGACATGGGGCATCCGAATGTGGCCAAGATCGAAGCCCACGGCAAAAATGGCGCGCATGTGACGGTCGTGGGCCGATCGCTGGGTGGAGGTCGTGTACTGATCACAGAAATCGATGGGTATCCTGTCGAGATCACGGGAGAAGAGTACACCTTCCTGACACGTCATCACGATGTACCGGGGATCGTGGCTGAGGTCTGCCGCGCGCTCGCTGCCGAAGAGATCAATATTTCCAATATGCGTCTTTTCCGCAAGGGAAAAGGGGATGAAGCAGTCATGATCATCCATACGGACCAGTGCGTCTCGCAGAAGCTTGCTGACGAGATCGCTGCCTCGAATGCCAACATCGTGTACGCAATGGCAATGGATATTATTTAGGGCTAGCCCGTGGGGGGGTACCGTCCTTTGATTTCGTTTGAAAGATTTGCGTTTTCTAGTTAGGAGTGAGAAGTTAGGAGTGAGGAGTGGTGGTGCGGCGCATAAAAATATGGAAGCGCCGCGGCGTATAGATGGGATGCCCGAAGATGGCATTTAAGTCACTAGTCACTCCTAATCCCCAATTCCTAATCCCTAGCCACTTATTCCCGCGTTAAAACTTCGGGGTTAGCCCGTGGGGAGTGCCGCTTCGTGATTCCGTTTGAAAGCTTTGGCTTAAATGAGGAATTAGGAATGAAGGTGGCGGCTTCGCCGCAAATATATATTTTGCAGCGAAGCTGCCACCACAACCCTGAACTCATCAACCTGAACCCTGAACCCTAAACCTGCCCTCCCTTCAGAACCTATTGAACCAACAGCTACTTATTCCAAGGAGACGACCATGCTTACTTACCATACATTATCTGAATTTTTTGCTGCTGCTGATGCGGCGCACTGTGCTCCGGGGGAGCTTGCCTGCCGCCAAGAGGCAGAGGAGAGTGGAAAGTCTTTTGAAGACGTCTGGGAACGTATGAAAGATATGATCCCTATTTTCCGGCAGTCGATCCAGGAAGGACTGTCCGATACGGCGAAGTCTTCGAGCGGCCTCGTCGGAGGCGATGCCAATCGCCTTTTCCAAGGCAAGATGCACTTCCTCTCTCCGGCCTGTCAGCGTGCGGCGGCATATGCCGTTGCGACAGCGGAAGCGAATGCCAAGATGTATCGCATCGTGGCGTGTCCTACGGCTGGCTCCTGCGGCATTCTGCCTGCGGTACTGGCTGCGGTCTCGGAAGAAGTGAATGCCACCATGAATGACATGACGCGAGCACTTTTTACAGCAGGCGCGATCGGTAAGGTCGTGGCAGAGAAGGCATCGATAGCAGGGGCGGTCGGAGGCTGCCAGGCTGAATGCGGCACTGCGACTGCGATGGCGGCAGCGGCGGCTGTGGACCTTTTGGGCGGGACGAATGCACAGATGGCGGATGCCTTCGCGCTTGCGCTGAAAAATATCCTGGGTCTGGTCTGTGACCCGGTCGGCGGACTTGTCGAAGTCCCCTGCGTGAAGCGGAATGCGTTCCATGCCGTCCACGCTTTGGTTGCGGTGGAAATGGTCATGAATGGGGTCCGAAGTGCCATTCCTGCAGATGAAGTCATTTCTGCCATGGCGGATGTGGGGCGCAGGCTTCCTGTCGAGCTCAAGGAAACCAGCCGCGCTGGTCTTGCGATGACAGAGACCGGTAAGCGCATCCAAGCAAAGCTCGATGAAAAAGCGAAACATCTTGGCTGCTAGTGATAGACGGCCTGCGTTCTCTCCGAAAGACAGCGATGGGGAGCGTGTCGGCAAGAGGAGTCCGGACGTCGGATTCCTCTTTTCACGTGCAGTGATTCATGATAAAATGAGACCAGGGAAACACTGATTAAATCTGACTCTGCGATTGAATCAGCGTTTCCCTAGGTAAGCCTGAAGAAAATTTTTTCAAAGGCGGGCCTCTCCGAAGGCGATATCGCTCTGCTTATTTTTATGAGGTACTACTATGTCAAGTCAGATACAGGGACTCTTTATGACCATGCGGCTTTGGGATGTGCTGGACATCCTGGTAGTCGCTTTTTTCTTATACCGTATTTACATCCTGATCCGGGATACTCGAGCGACAGCTCTTCTGAAAGGGCTGATATTTCTCGGGCTTTTTACCGTGCTGGCGGGATGGCTGCAGCTGCATGTAGTCAGCTGGATCCTGGATAAACTGATGACTGTCCTCATCGTCGCTCTTCCGGTCGTTTTTCAGCCGGAGCTGCGTCGGGCGCTGGAGCAGATCGGTCGCGGGAAATTCTATGTTTCCTCTCGCATGATGAATGAGATCGAGTGGGATCACGTGATCGATGATGTCGTCGATGCGGCCATGGTCATGTCCGCGAATAAGATCGGCGCCCTTATCGTTTTCGAGCGAAGCGTCGGTCTTGATGATCGCATCGATACGGGCATTCGCATCGAGGGGCTGGTGTCCAAGGAGCTTTTGGGGAATATTTTCATCGTGAATACCCCGCTGCACGATGGTGCGGTCATCATCCGCGAGAACCGTGTCATGGCGGCAGGCTGTCTGCTCCCGCTGACACGTGATCACAGCCTTTCTTCTGAACTGGGTACCCGCCATAGAGCTGCTATCGGTATGAGCGAACAGGCAGACTGTGTCGTGGTGGTCGTCAGCGAAGAGACGGGCATCGTATCCTACACCTATGGTGGTCATATTTATCGTGGTCAGGATGCAGAGAGCCTTAGAAATATCCTTCGCAACTACCTGATGCAAGGCAAGCCGAAGAATGTCAGTGATGTATTACAGAAATGGAGCCCCCTAAAATGAGATTTGCCAAACATGAGTGGTGGCTGCCCAAAATCTTCTGTCTGATCGCAGCCTGCGCCCTTTGGGTGTACGTGATGAATGAACAGAATCCGATGGTGGAGAATACCTACACGGTCCCAGTGGAAGTCAGAAATCTGGATCGCTCGCTGGTGGCGACCAATGTGCCTCACAAAGTCAAGGCAAAGATCCGCATGCCGAGGAGCGATATGGTCTATATGCGTTCAGATAACATCAAAGCCTATGTGGACCTTTCTGGTCTTACCGATGGCGATTTCCCGAATACAAAGATCCATATCTCCGTACCGGGGGATGAATCCGTCATCTCGGTCACGCCGGAGTATTTTGACCTCAATATCGACACCTATGCCGTGAAGACACTCCCTGCCGTGATTGAAGTCTTCGGTACACCGGATGCGAATTTCTCAGTCGAAAGCCGCAAAGCGACACCGGACACGATCACGATCGCGGGAAGCTCTTCCAAGATCGCAGAGGCGGATCGCGCCGTGGTCTCTGTCAATGTATCCGGCAAGGACAAGAATTTTGTGGAATTTGACAGTGTGAATGTACTTGATGCAGATGGCAATACCGTCACCGGTCTTGATGTGATGCCGAGCCAGGTCCGCATCAATGTAAAGATGAAAGAGGAAACAAGGATCGGCAACCTGCCGATGAAGGCGGAAACGACAGGTGAACCGGCCAAAGGATACAAGGTGGGTAAGATCACCATCGATCCGCCCGTCGCTACACTGACTGCGCCGATCAGTTATTTTGAAAAAAACAGTGTACTGAGTCTTGATCCTATCGACGTCACAGGGGCCAGCGATACGATCCGGAAGACCGTGACCATCCCGAAGCCCGCAGGCGGCAGTACCACTGTTTCACAGACGACGGTCACGATAGAAATAGATAAGGATTAAAGAGACAACGGTCCTACCGGATCCTGCAATTTGAATCGCATTTCTCTGGCGTCCATTTCCCGCCCTGTTGACGAAATGGTCCCTTCGCGGTAGAATACGAAAGTTATCAAGAAATTATTGGGAGGAAATAAAATGGTTACATTGTTTGGTACCGATGGTGTGCGTGGACTCGTAAATTCCACATTGATGCCGGAGCTGGCGTACCAGCTCGGACGCGCGGCAGGCGCGTACTTCTGCAAGACCAGCGGTAAGCATCGCTTCCTGATCGGTATGGATACCCGCATTTCCGGCTCCATGCTGACAGCGGCTCTTTCTGCCGGTCTTTGTGCATCTGGCGTTGATGTCGATCTTGCAGGCGTCATTCCGACACCGGGCATTGCGTACCTCACCCGCATGGAAGGCTATGATGCCGGCGTCATGATCTCTGCTTCGCACAATCCATTCCCAGATAATGGAATCAAGTTCTTTGATAAAAATGGCTATAAGCTGCCAGATGAGACTGAGGAAGATATCGAAAATATCCTTCGTCATGATGAAGAGATCCCGCGTCCGACAGGGGATAAGATCGGTGTGATCTCGCACCGTCCCGAGCTGGCTGATAAGTACAGAGCACATGTCCTTTCGACTGTGCAGGGCGATTTCAAAGGCCTTAAGATCGTGACGGACTCTGCGAATGGCGCAGCGAGTGATTTCCTGCCGGCGATGCTGGAAGAGCTTGGGGCAGAAGTCACTGCGATTTTCCATGAACCAAATGGTGTGAATATCAATAACGGATGCGGCTCCACGCATATCGAGACACTGCAGAAGAAGGTCCTGGAGCTTGGCGCGGACTGCGGCATCGCCAATGACGGCGATGCAGACCGCTGTCTCTTCGTCGATGAAAAAGGACAGGTCATGGACGGTGACCATCTGATGCTCATCAATGCCCTCCAGATGAAGAAAGAAGGACGTCTTCATGAGAATATGGTCGTCGGCACTGTCATGAGCAATCTTGGCTTTGGCAAAGCCTTGAAGGAAAACGGCTGTCAGACGGTATCCACGCAGGTGGGCGACCGCTATGTTCTTGAGGAAATGCTGAAGCATGACTACTCCATCGGCGGTGAACAGTCCGGCCATATCATTTTCCCGGAATTCAATACGACAGGCGACGGCCTCATCACTGCGGTGCAGACGCTGAAGGTCCTGCGCGAATCCGGAAAGACCATGTCCGAACTCAATCACCTTATGGTCACGTATCCACAGATCCTCAAAAATGTCGAGGTCTACAGCAAGAATGGCTGGGAAGACAATGAACTCATCCGTGACTCCATCCGTGCTGCTGAAGAAGAACTCGGCAGCGATGGCCGCATCCTCGTCCGTGCATCCGGCACGGAGCCGCTCATCCGTGTCATGGGGGAGGGCAAGGAGATCAATCAGCTTGAACGGATCATTGATGACATTGCCTCCGTCGTAGAGCATGAGCTCGGCGTGGAAAACAACTGATTGACAGGTTCGAGCTATTTAAGGAAGGCTATGACGAAGCTGTGTATAAAAATCTTTGTAGAAGCTGACTCTGCGATTTAATCAGTGTTTCCTTAAGTTACAGGGTTAGCCCCGAGGAAGTGCCGTCCTTTGGTTCTGCTTGAATGCGAAATGAGAAATGCGGAATGGTGGTGCGGCGCAAATAATAGTGAAGCGCCGCAGAATTTTGATAGCGCTTCGCGCCGTCGTCATCTCGAGCGTAGCCGAGAGATCTTCCTTGCAGAACGGTCAGTGTACCAACTGCGCTATTTCAATCACCGCTTTCTCCTAATCCCTAGCTACCAGTCACCAGTCACTAGTTACTAGTCACGAAATCCCCTTGACAGAATATCCCTATTCCATCTATAATAATCAATAAGCATCACAGGTCTGTGGCTGAAAGTCGATGGCAGTCGCAGCCAAAACGATCCACGTAACGCAGTCAAAAGGGCTGCTGAGCATGGTGCGGTTTAGAAGTAAGTCCTGCCGGGAAAACCGAGAGAGTGAGTTGTGAGAGGCGAGCGCCGGGTAGCTAAAGCTCCAGCAGGCGAGTGTGGGGTCAAAAGCCAGGTCAGCTGTAGATGCTTCATTTGTCAATATCATATGCAGGCGATGAACAGAAGAAGTACTTTCGAAAAGCTTTTCAGAGAGGATAGGACCGGTGAAACTATCCAGGTGATTCGTAAGGAAATGCATTTGGGAGCTGAAAAGGGGAAAGCAGGGGAATACTGTTCCTGCGATAGATCAGCGTTTTCGCAAGTATCCTTTTCCGTGATGTGTTTGCGATAAAAACATTTTGCGCGGCTTCGGCCGACAGAGTGGAATAGCGGGCCACCGTCTCTGTGAGGCGGTGGTTTTTGTTTGCCAAAAACATCGAGCTGTTTCAGGCGCCATAGGAGGAAGCCATGATTTCTATACGTGAAAATCAGAAGATGGCATGACCGGCTTCCTCGTGTTATGCAGCGATTCAAAAAATACCATATATAATTAAACAGGAGGCTTTTATGGAAGAGATCAAGGTATATAACACACTGACAAAAGAAAAAGAAGTATTCCATCCGATCAAAGAAGGAGAAGCGAAGATCTACGTCTGCGGCGTCACTCCCTACAACCATCCGCATATCGGCAATGCCCGTCCGGCTGTTACTTGGGATATCATCCGTCGATATTTGGAATTCATCGGTTATAAAGTGACCTTTGTACAGAATTTCACGGACGTTGATGACAAGATCATCAATAAAGCCAATGCGGAAGGCAGCGACTGGAAAACGATCTCCGATCGTTACATTGATGCGTACTTTGAAGTCATGGATAAGCTCCATGTCCGTCGTGCCGATATGTATCCGAGAGTGTCCGATCACATGAAGGACATCATCGATATGGTGAAGACGCTGATCGAGAAGGGGCATGCCTATGTCCTTGGCGGCGATGTTTACTATGACATTTCTACATTCAAAGACTACGGCAAGCTTTCCGGACGCAAGATCGAAGATATGCTGGCCGGCGCCCGCATCGAAGTCAATGATGAAAAGAGAAATCCGGGAGACTTTGCACTTTGGAAAGCGGCAAAGCCCGGCGAACCATTCTGGGAAAGCCCGTGGGGCAAGGGACGCCCGGGCTGGCACATCGAATGCTCGGCCATGTCTACCCACTATCTGGGCAATACACTCGACTTCCATGGCGGCGGCAGCGATCTGATCTTCCCGCATCATGAAAATGAAATCGCACAGTCCGAAGGCTGCACCGGCTGCCACTTCGTAGACTACTGGCTGCATAATGGATTCATCACCATCAATTCAGAAAAGATGAGCAAATCGCTGAATAATTTCTTCCTTGTCAAAGATGTGCTGGAAAAATACTCCGGCGATGCGCTCCGCTATTTCCTGCTTTCCACCCATTACAGAAGCCCGCTCGACTTCTCTGATGACCGTCTGGAAGAAGCGGAAAAGAATATGGAAAAACTGAAAGACGTCATTGCTCGCGTGAAAGAGCTCTCTTCTGCTGAGGGAAGTGCAGTCACGGAAGCCTCCAAAGTACTTGCCGATGCTTCTGATCATGCGATGGCAGTCTTCCATGAAGCGATGGACGACGACTTTAATACTGGCCTTGCCACCGGTGCTATGTTTGAGATCGCCAAAGCGATCAATGTATACTACAATGAAGTCCATGGCGGTATCGCATTCGACAAGGCGGCTTTTGAAAAGGCAGGCAAGACCTTCAAGACCATTTTAGACATCCTCGGCATTCTTGAAAAGGAATGGAAGAAGCAGGAGGCCTATGATGACAAGGACTACAACGACCTTATGGATGTGATCCTTGCGGTCCGCCAGTCTGCCCGCAAGGCAAAGCAGTATCAGCTGGCTGATGAGATTCGTGATAAGCTAGGGGACATCGGTATCGTGATCGAAGATACCCCGACAGGAGCAAGGTGGAAGAAACGTGGAGTTTAAGAGAGTTTTATTTCTGAAAAAACAGATGATGCAAAAGATGGGAAAGCAGGCTGCGCCCCTCACGGAGCAGGATGCTTTCTCTATGGATGCACTGACGCTCGCCTATATGGGAGATGTCGTCTGGTCCCTCTTCATCCGGGATGCACTCATCCATACCGGTATCTACCAGGTGCAGATCCTTTCGACACTGACTTCGGAAATCGTATCGGCACGCTGGCAGAGCCGTATCCTTTTTGAGATTCGCGAAGTTTTGAATGACAGAGAGCTCAAGGTGTGCAAGCGAGGAAGAAATACATCGAGTACGGTACCGAAGAGTGCGACTGTCGAAGAGTACCGTGAAGCCACTGCTTTTGAAGCGCTTCTTGGCTATCTGAAGCTTGCGGGAGAGGAGGAACGCCTGCGGTTCATCCTCCAAAAAAGCTTGAAGTATGTGGCAGGAGAATTCCAACATGCAGACTAAAAAGCAAAGCAATAGAAAACAGAGGGGGGAAAAACCGGCGGAAGGCCGGTTTCCTTCTGTCAGGCACAGGGAGAAAAGACCGCCGAAGCGGAGAAGCAGTGATGGGGTTCGTCCCGTGAAGGATGACTCGCTCATGACCTTCGGCAGAAACAGCGTCACTGAATTCCTGCGGGCTGATCGGGTGCGCAGTGTCTTCATCAAGGAAGGCCGGAAAGATGAAAGGCTCGCCCGGATCGCAGAAGAAGCTATAAGCAAAGGACTTCCTGTGATTGAGATCGCAGAAGATAAGCTGGATGCCATGGCTGGCGGTGTCGTGCATCAGGGAGCAGCCGCTCTCCTCAAACCGTATGAATATGCAGAACTTGACAAAGTGCTTTCGGACTGGGAGGGAAAAGATCCCATCCTCATCCTGCTGGACGGATTGGAGGATGTGAGAAATCTGGGCGCCATTGTCCGCACGGCAGAGTGCGCGGGAGCGGCGGCTGTCCTCCTTCCGAAGCACAAGAGCCCGCCCGTCACGGCGGCGGCCATGAAGACAGCGGCCGGAGCCTTTGCCTATCTTCCGGTGTGCCAGACGGGAAACATCCGTCAGACGCTGGAGGGGCTGAAAGAAAAAGGCTTCTGGGTCGTGGGCGCGGATATGGATGGAGAAAGCCTCTACTATGAAGCCAACCTGAAAGGACCTTTGGTCATCGTCATGGGCGCGGAAGGGAAAGGTGTTTCTCCTCTGACGAGAAAACTCTGTGACTTCTGTGTCCGTATACCGATGAAAGGGAAGGTCTCTTCGCTCAATGTCTCGGTGGCAGCTGCGCTCCTTATTTATGAGGCGGCGAAGCAGAGAGGTGAGTGACAGATCTCCGGCGTGAGAGGGGCCGAGCCGCCCGTCACCCGCTTCATTCGATCTTTGGTCATCCGTTACTGAATAGCAAGGAGCCGTATTATGAAAGATTTATACTTGGTCGATGGCTACAACGTGATCTTCTGGCTTCCGAAGGTCTTTGACCGGGAGGACCTCGAGTCAAGCCGCAAGAAGCTGATCGATCTTCTGGAAGACTACGGGGCGCACAACAATCTGGAGATGATCGTTGTCTTCGATGGACAGGGCAGCTCGAATAAGGCCAGGATCGAAAAGGTGGGAAAAAATTTCACCATTGTTTTCACACCGAGCCGCATGACGGCTGACAGCTATATCGAAAAAGAGTCCTATGATCGCAGGGAGGAGTACCGCTCGATCTACGTCGTCACTTCGGATGGACCGGAACAGAGCCAGGTCCTTGGGAATGGGGCGTATCGTGTGGCTGTCGATGATCTCATCCGTGCAGTGAATGAAGACAAGAAAGTGCAGACCACTTTCATTTCTCATCATAACAATCAAAATCTTCGAAGCGAGATCGGCCGCGCGCTTCCAAAGTCTGTGCAGGATAAGCTGAATCAGCTCAGAAACGGGAACTAGGGGAATGCCGATCCTATCGAGGAGTCTGATGCCGTAAGCATGTTCATGAAACACTTCGTCGGTATACTCACTACGTGGATCGCTGTCTCTCTTTCCGCTCTTGCATGAACGTGCAAGAGCAGGATCAAAGAATGATCTCATCGCCGCCCGGTGCCTATCGGGCGGCTTTTCATTTTGCTGCGGCACAGGTTCGAAAGGGTCCGAGCGTGCAATGGGTCCTGCATTTCAGAGAGCACCCTGCCCGATTGGCCGGGATCTCTGACCTTCTTAATTTTTTCATGGACAAAAGAGGGTAAATACGGTAATATATTTAGATGATAGAAAGCGGTGATATATGTTGATAGAAAGAGCAATGATTTCAGATTTTCTGAAAGAGAGCGGTGTAGATGCAGCTTTCATAGAGAAGGATGAAAACTGCCGATACATCTCTGGCTTTACCGGATCTGACAGCTATCTCTTTTTAACGGCCGATGACTGCTATTTATTGACAGACAGCCGTTATACAGAGCAGGCGAAGGAAGAAGCGAAGGGCTTTACCATCATCGACTATGCTGGAAAACTGGCGAAGACGGTGGGAGAGCTTTCTGCAAAGCATCACGTCACTCGTTTCGGGATCGAAGCAGGCATGACGTATAAGATGTATCTTTCTTTCGATGAGGTACTGCCGGAAACTGATTTCGTCTTCGTAGTGCCTGATACACTGCGCCAGATCAAAAGCGCGGAAGAGATCCGCCTCATCGAAGAAGCATGCCGGATTTCCGATCTGGGCTTTGAGAAGACCGTGCCTTATATCAAGGCGGGTGTGACAGAGGCAGAGCTTCGGACGATCCTGGAGTGTGCGATGCTGGAGGTCGGATCGGAAGGGAAATCTTTCGATACGATCGTGGCATCCGGCTGGCGGTCTGCCTATCCTCACGGGACAGCGACAGATAAGGTGATCGAAGAAGGTGATCTCGTCACCTTTGACTTCGGCGCGATCTACCATGGCTACCACTCGGATATCACGAGGACGGTGGCTGTCGGGGAGATCTCAGAGCGGCAGCGCTACATCTATGATGCGGTGCTGGGATGCAATGAGCATATCGAAAAGATACTGAGGGCTGGTCTTGTGGCAGCAGATGTGGATCAGGAGTCCCGAAAATATCTGAAAGAAAAGGATCTGGATAAGTGGTTCGGTCATGCGCTGGGACACAGTGTAGGACTGGAGATCCATGAAACACCCACGCTGTCGCCAAGGGATCATACCGTCCTTTGTGCAGGTATGACAGAAACTGTGGAGCCAGGGGTTTATATCCCAGATGTTGGTGGAGTCCGTATCGAAGATACGGTTGTAATAGAAAAGGATGGAATCTCCATCTTGACTAAATTCCCAAAGAAATTTTTAAGAGTGTAGCAGGAGGAAAAACTAAATGATTTCTAGTAACGATTTACGCCCGGGCATTACCGTAGAATTGGATGGACAGGTATGGCAGTGTATTGAATTCCTTCACGTAAAGCCAGGCAAAGGGGCAGCTTTTGTACGTGCTAAGCTGAAAAACCTGCAGAGCGGCTCTGTCGTAGAACGTAAATTCAATGCAGGCATCAAACTGCAGCCGGCTACTGTAGAACGTAAACCGATGCAGTACCTGTATGAAGCGGATGGTTCCTACTGCTTCATGGATACGGAAACCTATGAACAGATCATGCTGAACAAAGAACAGCTCGGCGACAAGATCAACTTCCTGAAGGAAGAAATGGAATGCAATGTCGTATTCTTCAACGGCACCATCATCGGCGTCGATATCCCGAACTCTGTAGAACTGAAAGTCGTAGAGACCGAACCGGGCATCCGCGGTGATACAGCGACCGGCGGTTCTAAACCGGCTAAGATGGAAACCGGCTATGTCGTTTCTGTACCGCTCTTCATCAATGAAGGTGAAATGCTCCGCATTGATACCCGTACCGGCGCTTACATCGAACGCGTAAAGTAATTTCTATATGGAAACTGCAGAAGTAAAAAATGACCTGGGAACCGTTCGTGTATCGGACCAGGTCATTGCAGTCATTGCCCGAGAAGCAGCGCTCCATGTGAAGGGGATCTACGGGATGGATGATCGGTTTTCTCATGGGATCTCTGCTGTCATCAGTGATGCGGAAGCAGAAGGCGTGCGTGTCTCCATCCGGGAGAATGGTATCGTCATCGATGTCTACGTGGCAGCCTGGCATGGCGAACGCCTGCCGGCTATCGCTTTACAGCTGCAGGAAGCAGTCAAGGAAAGCGTCGGAGATTCTACGGGCCTTAGAGTGAATGCAGTCAATGTCAATGTGGAACGCATCGTTTTCGGTGAGGAGAAATAGAGATGTCCGGTGAAGAAGCAGAGAAGAAACGATCGGAAGAAGTCGTATATCAGAAAATTGAAGAGGCTCTGCTTGCCATGCCTGAGGTATCTCATTTCACCGCGGATGGCTTTCAGTATCTGATGCAGGGGATCAGTCAGGCCTTTGGCTTCAAGGCTCATCGCGGACTTTGGATACGAAATCTGAAGGATGGACGTGTGAAGGTGGCGATCTCTGTCGCACTGCATAAAGGCTGTCAGATACAGGAGACTGCCCGCTATATCCAGATGGTGGTGAAGAATGTCTTCTCTTCGCTTAGAAGAGAGGACATCGAAAGCATTGATGTGACGATTACTGAAATGGTAGAGTGAACGGGTGTCATCAGATCCTGCCGCCAAAGTTTCTTTAGGGAAACTGCTCCCGGCAGGATCTGCTGGATCCGCCTGGCCTGTGGAGTCATGGGAAACCATGGATGTAAGACAGGAAATTTCATAGCATAGAGAGAGGCTGACATGAGTAGAACAAGCGCAAGAGAATATGCACTCAAGGTGCTGTACTCCAGAGAGCTCAATCCGGAGTCAGAGCCGATCGAGGAAGAGACGCTTCATTTGGAAGAAAAGGACAAGGCTTTTGCAGATGCTTTGATCGAAGCGGCAGCTCATGAAGATGTCGATGATAAGATCAAGGCATATTTGAAAAAGAACTGGTCGCTCACGCAGCTCAATGTGGTGGATAAGAATATTCTCCGTCTGGCTGTCGCTGAGTTTTATCATTCCGGGGAAGACCGCCCGGATAAGAAGGTCATTATCAATGAAGCGATAGAGCTTGCCAAGACATATGGCGGTGAAGGGTCCTATCGATTCATCAATGGACTTTTGGATAAGGCATTACAAGGTGAATAATCATGAGGTTTCTTGGAATAGATACCAGCTGCTATACGACATCGGTAGCGGTTTATGATTCTTCCAAGGGGCTGATGGGGGAAGAACGGATCGTCCTTTCAGTGAAGGAAGGGCGGCGGGGACTGTCTCAGTCAGAGATGGTTTTCCAGCATGTGAAGAATCTTCCCGTCCTGCTTCGAAGGCTTTCTCCTTTGCTGCAGGATCTGAAGGGCATAGGCGTTTCAGGATTTCCACGGAGGCGGGCAGATTCATACATGCCCGCCTTTCTTGTTGGTCGGGGTATGGCTGAGGCGCTGACCTCTTCGCATCACATCCCTCTTTATGTATTCAGCCATCAGGAAAATCATGCGATGGCAGCGATCCGAGAGGCGCCTGCTCTTTGGGGGAAGCCATTTTATATGATGCATATGTCCGGCGGCACACAGGATGTGCTCTCCTGCCAATGGCAGAAAGAGGGGATGGAGATCCATGAGCTCCTGACGTCCAAAGACATTACGGCAGGGCAGTTCATTGACCGCGTGGGCGTGGCTTTGGGACTTCCATTCCCCTGCGGGAAATGGCTGGAAGCACTGGCAGAACAGGGAAATGATACGTATCGGATCCCCCGCTCGTCCGTGAAAGGGGCGTTCAGCTTTTCCGGCCCCGAAACACGCGTCCAGCGTGATATAGCGTCTGACGCTTATCGGAAGGAAGACATCGCCAAAGGAGTCCTCATCCACATAGGGCGTGCTCTCGAAAAGGAGCTCAGCGGTTATCCTTTCGAAAAGGACCGTCCCTTCATCGCAGTGGGCGGGGTCATGGCAAACCGCTATCTTCGGGCAAGGGTCGAAGAGATTTGCCAAGCTATCGGTCTCACGCCGCTCTTTGCCGATCCACGCTATAGCAGTGACAATGCGACGGGCAATGCGTTTGGCGCGTATATGGAAGATCGCTTGGGCGTTGCGGGTGACTGAAAGGTCACTTTCGGGCATCGGTCCGTAATATTTGCGGGAAGCTGATACCATTTATGAATTTAAAAAAGCACATACTCAATGATCCAGAAAGGAGCCACCCATGCTGAAAGATGTTTTGCTCGCAAAACAGAAGGAAATCAACGAAAGACTTGAGACGCTGCTGGTCTCTGACCTGAGCGCTCATCAAAAATTGTTTGATGCCATGAACTACAGCCTTTCGGCTGGGGGGAAGCGTATCCGTCCCTTTCTGTTTCTTCTGATCCTGGAACTTTGGGGAAAAGATGCGCGGCTGTATCTGGATATTGCCTGTGCGCTGGAATGCGTGCATACGTATTCCCTCATCCATGACGACCTTCCGGCCATGGATAATGATGACTATCGCCGCGGCCGTCCCACGAATCACAAGGTCTTTGGGGCAGGCATGGCGACCATGGCAGGGGATGGGCTTCTGACTTTTGCCTTTGAGCTTTTGGCAGGCGAGCAGCAGATCGCGCCGGCGCTCCGCTGTGAATTGATCTCCATCCTGGCCAAGGCTGCTGGCCCCGAAGGCATGGTGGGCGGACAGGCGCATGATATCGAGAGCGAAGGCCGGACGCTGACTCTTCCGGAATTACAGCTCATGGATCATTGCAAGACAGGCTGCCTTTTGACGGCACCGGTGGATATGGCACTGGCAATGACAGAGAGCAGTGAAGAAGAAAAGAACCTTCTGCATGCATTTGCTGTCCATGTGGGACTGCTTTTCCAGATGACGGATGACCTTCTTGATGTGAACGGGCATCTGGATGAGATGGGGAAAATGCCGCATCAGGATGCGGCAGATCATAAGTCCACCTACGTAAGCCTTCTTGGCAAGGAGCGGACAAAAGCACTCGCAGAAGAAGAAGCAAGGCATGCCAAAGAGATACTGGGAAGGGTCGATCGGGACACAAGCCTTCTCACAGAACTTGTGGACATGCTGCTGGTACGCACGAAGTAGAGGAAATATATGGGAAATCAGAAGGTCAAGAAAGAACGGCTGGATGTCATGCTCGTAGAGCAGGGCTTTTTCGACAGCCGGGAGAATGCGAAACGGCATATCATGGCAGGCATCATCCTTGTCAATGATGTGCCTGTCGATAAAGCGGGGACGAAGATCCCTGTGGATGCAAAGCTGCGGATCAAAGGACATGTGATGCCGTATGTGGGGCGCGGCGGCTACAAGCTGGAGAAAGCGATCAAGACATTCGGCATCGATATGAAGGGAAAGGTCATGGCGGACATCGGTGCCTCTACCGGCGGCTTCACTGACTGTGCACTGCAGAATGGTGCGGCGAAGGTCTTTGCTATCGATGTCGGGACCAATCAGCTTGACTGGAAGCTCCGCTCTCATCCGCAGGTCGTCAATATGGAAAAGACGAACATCAAAGTCGTGACAGAAGAGATGCTGGGAGAAAAGGTCGATCTCGTTTCGACAGATGTATCTTTCATATCCGTTCTGAAGATCATTCCGGCGGTAAGATCCATCCTGAAGGAGGATGGTGCGATGGCGATCCTGATCAAGCCGCAGTTTGAAGCCGGCAGGGACAAGGTGGGAAAAGGCGGCATCGTGAGAGAAAAAGAAATCCATGAAGAGGTCATTTGGGATACTCTCACCGCTTTCGAAGAAGAAGGATTCCACTGCTGGGATCTGACGTTTTCGCCCATCAAAGGCGGCTCAGGGAATATTGAGTTTCTAGCCTATCTGAAGTGGAAAAAGCCACAGGAAGCGATCAGTGAAGAACGGATCCGTCAGGTGGTCGAAGAGGCACATGAGACTTTGAAAAAATAGGTGTAGAACCATACATTATAACGATAATAGACGAGGCGGTGATTTCATTGCGATTTGCCATTTTTCCGAATTTGGGAAAAGAGAAGCTCTTTACCTTTCTGCCTGAGCTTCTTGGGATGATAGAAGAAAGAAAGTCGAGCGCACTGCTGCCGCTTTCTATGAAAGAAGGACTGGAAGCGGGCGGTATCAAGGGGGCTTCTTATGGCAGCATCGATGAGCTGGGAAATTGTGACTGCCTGCTCTCCATCGGCGGCGACGGCTCCTTCCTGGGAGCGGCGCGTACGTTTCGGGACTATCCCATCCTGATGGCGGGGATCCACTTGGGTGAGCTGGGATTTCTGAACAGCATCACCGTCGAAGACGCTGCGCAGCGTCTGGACCAGATCCTTGCGCGGCATTATACCGAAGAGTCGCGCCTGTTTTTGGACTCTATCCTGAAGCATGAGGATGGCAGTCAGGAATGGCTGACCAGCGTGCTGAATGATGTCGTCATCGGGCATAACGAGATCGGGCAGCTGGCACGGCTGAATCTTTCCGTCAACGGGCATCTGATCCAGGAATATGCTTCTGACGGGCTCATCGTTTCTTCTCCGACCGGGTCTACCGGTTACGCTCTTTCCTGCGGCGGTCCGGTCATGGGGCCTGGCGATGACCGTATGATCGTGATCCCTATCTGTGCGCATACGCTGCAGCGCTTCGCCATCGTCTTGAAATGCAGTGATACGGTAGAAGTCACTGCTCCGCCGCGGGAGAAGAATCTCTGTATTTCGCTCGATGGCAGCGAATCCTGTCCTTTCAAGACGACAGACCGGCTTTTCATCAAAGGAGCCAATAAGCCGATCCGTTTTATTCGCTTTGCCGACCAGGATTTCTTTGGGACGATCACAAAGAAGCTGGTGAGGAAAATTTATGAGACGGTGTAGAAAAGGGCTCGGGATTAGCCCCATGGACTACCCCGCTGAACCTATAGAACCTGCTGAACCTCTTTCGCAAACAATCACAGGGCAGCACGCCCCACGGGCTAACCCTGACCCCAATTTCCCAAATAGATGTCAAAAAAATATTTGACATCTATTTTTATTTCTGATAAAATAATCAAGTCATTGTACAAGGTGCCATGACGCAACCGCACGGAGACGGCTCCGTAAATGCTTTCGTAAGCTGCCATATTCGGCGAGTATAGTAAAGAGGAGGTGCACACATGTACGCAATTATCAAAACCGGTGGTAAACAGTACTGCGTTGAAGAAGGCAAAGTCATTACCATTGAAAAACTGGACGTTGAAGCAGGCGCAGAAGTAGCTTTTGATGAAGTTCTTCTCGTATCCGGCGACAGCGTAAAGATCGGTCAGCCAACCGTTGCAGGCGCAAAGGTTACTGGCAAGGTTCTGGAACAGGGTAAAGGCGCTAAGATTCGTATTTTCAAATACAAAGCTAAGTCCAACTACCGTCGTCGCCAGGGTCATCGTCAGCCTTTCACCAAGGTTCAGATCGAAAAGATCGAAGGCTAATGATTACCGCAAGACTACATTTAGTCGAAGGGCTCTATCAGGGATTTACCATTACCGGCCATGCCGATGGGGCGAGGGAAGATAATGAGTACGATCTCATCTGTGCAGCGGTGTCAGCGATCACACTGACGATTGCTGCCGGATTGCAGGATATCCTGCAGATGGATGGGACTTTTGATTCGAGATCCGGCTTCATGAATGTGGATCTTCAGTCGCATGCGAATGAAAAGAGCCAGATTCTGATAGAAACCATGGTTCATGGTTTGGAAGCCATTCAGGAGCAGTATCCTGATAAACTTAAAATTATAACGGCAAAGGGGTGAATTACATGTTACTGTTTGATCTTCAGTTATTCGCTCATAAAAAAGGTGTTTCCAGCACAAAGAACGGCCGCGACTCCAATGCGCAGCGCCTGGGAACCAAAATGCACGCAGGTCAGATCGCTAAACCTGGCAACATCATCGTTCGCCAGAGAGGCACCCATCTCCATCCGGGTCTGAACGTTAAGATTGGCAAGGACGATACGCTCTTTGCAGTCGCAGAAGGCAGAGTTGCTTTCGAACGTCTCGGCAGAGATAAGAGACAGGTCAGTGTTTATCCTGTAGGTGAATAATCTAAACATAAAGAGCTGTACTCGAAAGAGTACGGCTTTTTTATTTTGGAAAATCAGGGGCGAAACAGTGGCTATGGGTTTATGAAGCTCAATAGGAAGGACGCGGCAAGGAAGCAGAGCGCTCTTTTTGATGAGCGCAGCGAAGCTGCCCAAAGGCCCGGGAGACCCTTGAAGCCTTCGAATCCGCTGCACATGGTCTCTGATCCATGGTCCTTCTTTCCAAGATACTCAGATCTCATCAAATGATGTAACTATCGAAATTCACCTATTGACGCATTTTCATTTTTATACTACCATTGACTTAAGTTTATTCAAAAGCGGTGGGGGACTGTGTCCTCACTTGCGATAAAGGAGGAGTCAGAATGATTCGTGTATTAGTGAATGGGGCTGCAGGACGTATGGGCAGCGAGGTCGTCCGCTCAGTCCTTGCAGAAGATGGTCTGGAGCTTTGCGGCGGCGTCGATATCGGTGCAGCTGGCAAAGATCTGGGAGAAGTGATCGGTATCGGACACAATGGGATGACCATTGACAAGACGCTGGAAGAAGCATTTGCCAAGGGCAAGCCGGATGTGATCGTTGATTTCACCAGTCCGAAGGTCATTTATGAAAATGCAAAGTATGTCCTTGAAAATGGGGTCAATATCGTCATCGGAACGACCGGTCTCACGGCGAAGCAGAGAGAGGAACTCGCTGGCATTGCCCAAAAGACAGGCGCCAATGGACTTGTTGCGCCGAATTTCTCTCTGGGCGCTGTCCTTCTGATGAAGGTATCGGCTGAGATCTCCAAATACATGCCGAATGCAGAAATCATCGAGCTCCATCACAATCATAAATATGATGCTCCTTCCGGTACAGCGAAGCTGACTGCCGAAAAAATGGCAGCTGCCCGCACCATGGAACCGGAAGCGGATGAAACAAAGGAAAGCCTGCCTGGCGTTCGCGGCGGCAAATACGAAGGGATCACAATTCACTCTGTCCGACTCCCCGGCTATGTGGCACATCAGGAAGTCCTCTTTGGTGGTTATGGGGAGATCCTGACACTGCGTCATGATTCTCTGGATCGCAAATCCTTTATGCCTGGCGTCATGCTTGCCTGCAAAAAGTGCATGACGGTCAAAGGCTTTGTTTATGGACTTGAAAATTATTTGGAATGAGGTGCTTGACTATGAGTAAACTCCCGCGCGTCGCCGTCCTTGGTGCTACTGGTGCCGTCGGACAGGAATTTATCCGTCTGTTTGAAGAAAGAAATTTCCAGTTCGCTTCCCTGAAGCTTCTGGCCTCCAAACGCAGTGCAGGCAAGAAGCTCATGGTCTGCGGCAAGGAATATACGGTAGAGGAAGCCAAGCCGGAATCTTTTGAAAACATTGATGTGGCTCTTTTTGCAGGCGGCAGCATCAGCAAGACGCTGGCACCGGAAGCAGCCAAACGCGGCGCTGTAGTCATTGATAACTCCTCCACCTTCCGCATGGATCCGGAAGTACCGCTCGTCATTCCGGAGATCAACCCGGAGGATATTGCAAAGCACAAAGGCATCATCGCAAATCCGAACTGCTCCACCATCATCATGCTGATGGCACTGAAGCCGATTTATGACCTTTCCCGCATCAAACGCATCGTCGTCAGCACCTATCAGGCGGTATCCGGTGCGGGCAAAGAAGGCATCGATGAGCTCTATGAAGAAGCTGCCGCTTTTGCTAAAGGCGAGAATTATGAACCGAAGATCCTTCCGTCGGCCAGCCTTCCGAAACATTACCAGATCGCATACAATCTGATCCCGCAGATCGATATCTTCCTTGATAATGACTACACCAAGGAAGAAATGAAGATGGTGAATGAAACTCATAAGATCATGCATGATGCGGAGATCGGCATCACCCCGACCGCTGTTCGTGTGCCGGTCGCAAGAAGCCATGCGGAGTCTATCTATGTAGAAACCGAAGAGCCGCTCACCGTCGAACAGGTGAAGAAAGCGATCGAAGACTTCGAGGGCGCTGAACTGGTCGATGACGTAAAGAATATGATCTATCCGATGCCTCTTGATACCTCTGATAAAACAGATGTAGCTGTCGGTCGTATCCGCAAGGATCTCGTGAATCCGAATGGCATCAACCTCTGGGTGTCCGGAGATCAGATCAGAAAAGGCGCAGCGCTCAATACCCTGCAGATCGCAGAATATATGATCGCGCATGATATGTTATAAAAATGGTTGATGGGTTCAGGGTTAGCCCCGGGGACGTTCTGTCCCTTGATTGTGAATGAAAGCTTTGCTCGAATGAGGAATGAAGGTGGCGGCTTCGCCGCGAATATATATGGGGCGATGCCCGAAAGTGGCATTGAAGTCACTAGTCACCAGTCACTTCTAATCCCTAATCCCTAGCCACTAATCCCTAGTTCAAAGATAAAGATCCAAAGGAGATATAACTATGGCAACTGCTCAGTTTGGCCGTGTCATTACGGCTATGATCACTCCATTCACAGAAGACGGTGCTGTCGATTACGAAAGTGCTGTCGCACTCGCAAAGCATCTTGTCGCTCATGGCTCTGAGGGCCTCCTTGTCGGTGGAACCACCGGTGAAGGTGCTACCATGACTGCAGAAGAAAAGCTGAAACTGTATACCCTTATCGTAGATGCTGTCGGAAAACGCGGTGAAGGCAAGAAAGTGCCTGTCATGGGCAATATCGGTACCATCAGCACCGCGGATACCATTGCATTCGGCAACAAAGCCAAGGAAACGGGCATTGACTGCGCGCTGGTGATCGTTCCTTTCTATGTCAAACCGAACCAGGAAGGGATGTACCAGCACTTCACGGCTGTCGCTAAAGGCGTAGATCTGCCGCTCGTTCTTTACAACGTACCGGGCAGAACCGGCGTGTCTATCCAGCCGGAAACCATCAAGAGAATCGTGGATGAATGCCCGAATGTCGTCGGCATCAAAGATGCAACCGGAAGCTGGGATCAGGTCACCAAGGAAAAAGCGCTTCTTCCGGAAGACTTCATGATCTACAGCGGTGATGATGCATTCACACTCCCTGTTCTTCTTGCCGGCGGCGTAGGCATCATTTCCGTTTCCGCACATGTCATCGGGGATGACATGCTCGCTATGGTGGATGCTTTTGAAAAAGGCGATCTTGAAAAAGCCAGAGAGCTGCACCTCAAGATGTATGAAATCAACAAAGGCATGTTCTTCACGGCAAGCCCGACTCCTGTCAAAACGGCTACGAATCTGGTCGGCCAGCCTGGCGGACACTTCCGTCTGCCGATGGTCGAACCGACTGAAGCAGAAAAGGCAAAGGTACGTCAGATGCTTGAAAATTACGGCGGTCTGCTGTAAGAGAGCAGCTTCGTGAAATGGCGCAAACAAAAAGCCGGAATCCGAACGGATTCCGGCTTTTGGCATGCTTGGCAGAAAGGAGAGCGAAGGACTTGGAAACTAAAAGACTAAAAAGGCGTAGAAAGTCTTTTTAGTCTTTTCGTCTTCAAGCGGGATCTCCGGGGTTTTCTTCCTTTTTCGCATCTGCACGATATTTGACAGAGAAGAAAATAAAGACGAGAAGAGCGCAGGTGAAGGACGTCAGACTGGTAAGCTGCGCGCTCTTGAGACCGAAGGCCAGACTGCCATAGTCACCGCGGAAGAATTCCAGAAAGAAACGAAGCAGTGAGTAGAGCATGATGTAGAGACAGAAGGTCGTGCCGCGGGCATGCTTGAAGCAGGCATACCACAGGAGCAGTCCCAGAATGATGAGATCGCCCTGACACTCCCAGACCTCGGCAGGCCAGAGAGGCTGTGCGCCGTAGGTGCGGTAGGCAAGTGTGGTATCAGGATACAGAATACCGAAATTGGCGCCCGTCGGATGCCCGAAGGCATCACCATTCATGAAGTTTGCGATACGTCCGATGGCCTGTCCGAAAATGATGGCGGGCGTCACGGTATCAGCAAAGGGCAGGACTGGTATCTTGTGCTTTCTGAGGTAGAAATAGGCAGCCACGCAGGCAAAGATGACGCCTCCCTGGATGGCCATGCCACCCTGCCACACGTAGGGGATTTCAAGCAGATGATCATGGTAGTAGTCCCAGTCAAAGAAGAAGACATCCCAGAGACGTCCGCCAATGATGCCGACAAAGGCGATGGTGATGCCGAGATCAAAGACATGTTCATGCCAGCCGCGGCCGTCCTTCTTCAAAAGGTAGTAGGCCATGATGCAGCCGAAAATGATGCCCAGGGAAAAAAAGATCCCATAAAAACGGATCGGAAATCCACCGATGAAAGTGACATATTGATGCATGAAACTTGCTCCTTTTTTTATGAGTAGCTGGTGACTAGTAGCTGGGGATTAGGGATGAGTGGCTAGAGATTATGTGCCTCGAGTGACTAGTGACTGGTGCCTTGAATACGACTTTCGGGCATCGCTCCGTTTTCGTCATCCTGAGCGGAGAAAAACGACGTTTATTCGGATAGCCTCAGCCAGAACTGATGTGATCTGAGTCGAAGGATCTCGGCGAAGCCGCCACATCGCCCGTTGAACCCGTTGAACCTTTTTCTCAAACAAGCAAAGGGTAGCACGCCTCGTGGGCTAGACCCGAACCCTCACACCTTTATATTCTTTTTATTATACAACAGCCGTAAAGTATGCCCAAACGGAATGGCAACCTTTTGAAAAACTTTTTTCTGTGAAATAGAGTCTCATAAAATACCGGATATTTCCATATTGAGCTAATATCCAACTAATAATAGAAAAAATCTATACATATAGGGGGTATAGGTAAACACATAGAAAATTCGATTTCCTCATAGAGGACTAATGCGGTAAATGAGAATCGGAAAAATTCATAAATATCAGTAAAATCAAGTAAAATATGCTATAGTTAGGATCTATTCTCAACTAAAATGGAAGAATATCAGGGAATTGAAAATTTCAAAAGTACTTAAAAACTAATAATTTTATCGTTTTTTTGAAAGAAAGGACTTGAAATCCTAGAAAGCTATGGTATTATACTCATATAAGGAAAATAACTTCTAATGACTATTTACTTTTGCATAGCTGCGGGTTCAATAATAATAACAATACCCCACTAAAAATAATAACAAAGCTGTGCGATTGGATTTCCTTTTTCTTTTTACTTGCTATGGGAGGAACTTCATAATGAGAAACTGTGTACTAATCATCGAACATGATCCGAGTGTCAGCCGTTTCATGCAGCTCAAGCTGGAAGAGGAAGGCTTCAGCTGCCTCATTGATAATACGGGAGAGGCGGCTGTTGATCTGGCAGGTCAGCGTCAGGTGGACCTGATCCTTCTGGATCCGGATGAACCACTGAAAGGTGGTCATGAGATTCTGGGAAAGGTGAGAGAGATCAGCTCTCTGCCGATCATCTACCTGTCTTCCGATACCTCTGTCGATGCGAAGGTCGAAGCGCTGAATGCCGGTGCCGATGATTATATGACAAAGCCATATGCTACCAAGGAACTGATCGCTCGCATCCATTCTGCGCTGCGCCGCCACGAAGAACCGAAAATTATCGTGGACCCGGCCTTCACGATCGGTGATCTCTCCATCTATCCGGAACGTCATGAAGTACGTGCCAGTGATGAAGTTGTCGATCTCACAAAGAAAGAATTCGATCTGCTCCTTTTCCTTGCCAAGAATAAAAACCGCGTACTGAAAAGAGAAGAGATTCTGGAAAAGGTCTGGGGCTATGGCTATGCAGGAAAGACGAATATCGTGGACGTTTATGTCCGCTATCTGCGCAGCAAGATCGATGAAAAAGTCGGCAAGAAATACATCCATACCGTTCGTGGCATCGGCTACGTAGCTAGAGACTGATATGATCCGTCAAGTCATTGTCGTAGAAGGTAAATCGGATATCGCTCGTGTGAGCCATGCCGTAGAAGCTGATATGATCGCCACGGAAGGCTTCGGCATCCGCCGCGAAACATTAGAACAGATCCGCCTCGCTTATGAAAAGCGGGGCATCATCATCCTGACGGATCCCGATGGTCCGGGAGAACGCATCCGTCAGCGACTGACCCGTCTTTTCCCGAAGGCGCTTCACGCCTTCGTGCCGAAGTCAGAAGCCTCCACAGAAAATGATGTCGGGATAGAAGACGCTTCGCCCGAGTCCATCCGAAAGGCGCTGTCCTGCCTCCGTGTCCAATATCAGGAAGACTCGGAGGAGTTTTCCATGGGAGATATTTTTGCGGCAGGTCTTACAGGCAGGCCGGATTCTTCTGAAAAAAGAGCCAGAGTCGGTGCGCTCCTTGGCATCGGCTATGGGAATGGGAAACAGTTTTTGAAACGGCTGAATCATTTCGGCATTACTCGCAGCGAGTGGGAAAAGGCATTGGAAGCATGCCAGAAGGAGCCGACATGTTAGACGCCAATTTAGCAGATCGTAAAGTCGTCCAGTATGTGATGAACCGCTTCGGTATCCACGCGAAGCACCGCCTGGGGCAGAACTTTCTTATCCGACCCGATGTCGTTGCTGCCATCGCAGAGGCTGCTGAACTCAGCGATGGGACGCCCGTCATGGAGATCGGGGCCGGTATCGGCACTCTGACGCAGGCACTCGCGGAGACCGGCGCGGATGTGACGGCCTTCGAGCTGGATCAGAGCTTGAAGCGCGTCCTCGACCATACACTGGAACATTATAAAAATATTCATATCATCTATGAGGACGTGCTGAAAGCCGACCTCAAGACCATTCTGGGAGAAAAGGACTGGCACTGCGCGGCAAACCTGCCGTACTATGTGACCACGCCTATCCTCCTGACGCTCATCCAGTCAGGGCTTCCCATTTCCCTCTTCGTCTTCATGATGCAGAAGGAAGTGGCAGACCGCATCCTGGCTGCGCCCGGATCGAAGGACTACGGCGCTTTGACACTTGCGGTCCAGTTTGACTGCACGGCAGAGCGTGTCATCGATATCCCGCCGACCGCCTTCATCCCGCGTCCGCAGGTCACGTCGACGGTGCTCAAGATCCGCCGCCGCGAGAGACCGGCAGTCGAGGTGAAGGATAGAAAGCTCTTCTTCAGCCTCGTCAAGATGGGCTTCGGGCAGCGCCGCAAAGTCTTCACCAATGCCATGAAAGCAGGCGGCATCTCTGCCGATATGGTGAAGGCGATCCTCGAAAAAGCGGATATCGACGGCTCCCGTCGCGGAGAGACCTTCTCCATGGAAGAGTATGGCCGCATGGCAGATGCATGGTATGGATTGATCCATGAATAAGAAAAGTCTCACTGATGTGATCAGTGGGACTTTTTACGTGGGGGATCATGTGTCATGAACCATGTTGGAAAGGAGACGGCTGAGAACCTTTTTATGGGAACCGAGAGTGCGATCATCAGCTGATGTTGCGATACGATGGAGTAAGCGGATATGGTCTGCCTGCCGGAGGATATCGCCCGCCGGAGCAGAAGGGGCATGGCGACGGGGCGTATGCGAGGAAAGCATCGGAGGAGAGATCCTTCCAAGTAAAAAAGCTCTTTGCCGAAAAGGCAAAGAGCTTTTTTACTTGGCGGAGCAGGTGGGATTCGAACCCACGGGCCTCGAAAGGCTAACGGATTTCGAGTCCGCCTCGTTATGACCACTTCGATACTGCTCCATGATGAAATTACTTCCGGCGATGGATGAAGAAATCGTCCATGAGCGCCCGACACTTCCCTTTCAGGATTCCGGAAGTGATGTCCAAGGTGTGATTTGCCATACCTTCTCCGATGTGGAAGCACGAGTCGATACCGCCGTAGAGGGGATTGGCTGCGCCGTAGATCAGATGCGGGATGCGGGCATTCATAATGGCGCCTGCGCACATTGGGCATGGCTCTATGGTAACATAAAGCCGCGTGTCCGTCAAACGCCATTTGGAAAGAAAATGGGAGGCGGCGCGGATGACATTGACTTCTGCGTGGCTGGTGGGGTCGAAGGTGGCTTCGCAGCGGTTGTGGTCAGCAGCGAGTATGATGTCTTTATAGACGAGGACGGCACCGATGGGGATCTCTCCTTCGTGATAGGCTTTTTGTGCTTCGTCAAGTGCGATCTGCATGTATTCCGTGTCTGTCATGGGGGCTCCTTTAGAAATGGGATCAGCGGATTCAAAAGGTTCAGCGGGCTAAGCAGAGATTCATGCCTGCTGCTTTTATGGAAACACTGATTCAATCGTTGTCAGATTTCATTCTTGGATTTTTATACAGAGCGAGGAATCATCTGACGCGAATAGCAAGCTATTTAAGGAAGATGATGACGAAGCCATGTATAAAAATCCATGTGAAATCCGACTCTGCGATTTAATCAGCGTTTCCTTATATTTTATCATACTTGGCTTTCCCTGTTGTCGGTCAGATGCCAAGAGGCTTATAGTGTGGGATAAAAATGACTGCTTTTTCGCGCTGCACCATGCCGGTTGAAGCTGCTCAGACCGCAGAGCTTAGAGAACTGGTCAAGTCCTCCCCTCGTCTCAACAAAATTCCCATTTCCATCTTTCCTATCACTCTTGGATTGTGCTAAAATAAAGTGAAAATACCTTGAAGGTATAATGACAGAACGGAGGAGAAGAATGGAAGAAGAAAGAAAAACTGCGAATTTTATCGAAGCAGAAATCAATAAAGATATTGCAAATCATGTCTATGCGAATGATCGGGTGCTGACGCGTTTTCCGCCGGAACCGAATGGATACCTTCACATCGGGCATGTGAAGAGCATCTGTCTCAATTTTGGCATTGGACAGAAGTATCATGGGGAGACGAATGTCCGCTTCGATGATACGAACCCGACAAAGGAAGAGGTCGAGTATGTGAATTCCATTCTGGAGGATGTGAAGTGGCTCGGCTTCCATTGGAAGGAACCTATCCATTATGCATCTGACTATTTTCCGCAGCTGTATGAATTCGCCTGCAAGCTGATCCGCATGGGTCTTGCGTATGTCGATGACCAGACGAGTGAGGAAATCCATGATACTCGTGGCGATCTGAAGCATCCGGGCAAGGAAAGTCCCTATAGAAACAGGAGCGTCGAAGAGAACCTGAAGCTTTTCCAGGAAATGAAGGAAGGCAAGTACAAGGATGGGGAAAAGGTGCTTCGCGCCAAGATCGATATGGCTTCGCCGAATATGGTCATGAGAGATCCGGTCATTTATCGTGTGCTGCATGCGACCCATCATAGAACGGGGGATACTTGGTGCATTTATCCGCTCTATGACTTTGCACATCCGCTCTCTGATGCCATCGAAGGGATCACACACTCTATCTGTACGCTGGAATTTGAAGAACGCCGTCCGCTTTACAACTGGTGCCTGCAGGCATTCGACGGGCCGGAAAAGCCGCGCCAGATCGAATTTGCCCGCCTCAACGTGAGGACGATGATCACAAGCAAGAGAAAGCTCCGCAAGATGGTAGAAGCCGGCCTCGTTTCCGGATGGGATGATCCGCGTATGCCGACCATCAGCGGGATCCGCCGCCGAGGCTACACGCCGGAGTCGCTGCGTCATTTCTGTGAGCTGGTAGGGGTCGCCAAAGCAGATAATCTTGTCGATATCGCACAGCTGGAATACTGCATTCGTGAAGACCTGAAGGCGAAAGCTCCGCGCCTCATGGTGGTCGTCGATCCGGTGAAGGTCGTCCTCACCAACTATCCGGAAGGACAGATCGAAGAGATGACGATGGAGAACAATCCGGAGGATGCTTCAGCCGGAGAACGTCAGGTACCGTTTGGCAGAACTCTCTATATCGAACGGGAAGACTTTATGGAAACACCGGTGAAGAAATTCTTCCGTATGACACCAGGCAAGGAAGTCCGCCTGAAGGGGGCTTATATCGTAAAGTGTGAGGATGTCGTCAAGGATGCCCATGGCGATATCGAGGAGATCCACTGCACGGTCGACTTTGACACAAGAAGCGGTACGCCGGGAGCGGATCGCAAGGTGAAGGGGACGCTCCACTGGGTAGCCGCTGATACAGCGGTCGATGTGGAATCTCGCCTCTATGACTACCTGATCCCGCCGGATGATACGGATGATGGCCGCGATTTCATGGAGAAGGTGAATACCCACTCGCTGGAAATCAAGCACAGCAAGGCAGAGCCGGAAATCAAAAAGTACAAGGTCGGAGATCGCTTCCAGTTCCTCCGAAAAGGCTACTTCATCATCGACAAGGACAGCAACGAGGATCATCTGGTCTGCAACCGCATCGTAGGTCTGCGTGATACTTGGGCAAAGCTCGCTAAGAAGAACGGCTGATATGAAGATGTGGAAACGCGTTTGCGCCGGGCTTCTCATGGCTGCCCTGCTGCCGATCTCCTCTCTGGCAGCGGAGAAGCTGGATCTCAAAGGCATCGGGCGGATGACGGTGCCAAAGAATGTGACCTTTGAAAAAGGGGCGCAGGATGCACTGCCCTTCCTGTCTGCCGGTGGGACAGAGCGATTCTTTTTGCGGCGTGGGATGACAGGTGGTGTATATTACACGATGACCTATGCGGATCCTCCGGATTTCAGCTATGGCTGGGCGATGTCGCATAAGCTCGGTGTGTCTTATCTTCTCGGCATCGGAGCGGTGAGTCATAAGGATGATCCGGCGGAAGCACAGCTGGATCTCATTGCAGCCGATCTCAATGAAAGGCTGATAGAGTCCGGAGCATCTTTTGATGGCGAAGCACCTCTGGTAAAAAGCAAGGATAAGAAGCATCTTCGCTATGAGGGCTCTGTCGTCATCACGACGAAGGAAAAAGATGTCACATATCATGAGGCGTATCAGATCGTCCTTGCCTGTGATGGTTATTTCACAACGCTCGGTATCATCAATACAGATGCGGATCAGAAAGATCTTACCGCGGCGGTAAAGACAATGGTGCGGAAGAGAAAACTCCCTGAAAAGGTGAAGCTGCTCGATCTGGCAAAACGTGGGACATCCCTGACAGAGTGGGAGTGAATGGAAGCATTGATTCTCCGGAGCGTCCCTGTCGCCAACATCACCATTGACAAGGCGACTTCAAACATTTAATATGTAAGTGTAGTAAATTCAGGGAAACATGGATGTCATTGCGGCATCAGATTTCTCAGATGTACTGGTATGTAATAGGAGGAATTCCAAATGGCAAAAGTAGCAATCGTATACTGGTCCGGTTCCGGCAACACAGAAGCTATGGCTCAGGCTGTAGAAGAAGGTGCCAAGGCAGCTGGCGCAGAAACGACTCTTTCTTTCGTTTCTGACACCACGGCTTCCGATGTAGCAGCTTTCGATCACATCATCCTTGGCTGCCCGGCTATGGGTAATGAAGAACTGGAAGAATATGAATTCGAACCATTCTTCGCAGAACTGCTTCCACAGCTGAAAGGTAAAGTTGTTGGTATTTTCGGCTCCTACGCTTGGAATCAGGGCGACTGGATCGAAACTTGGAAACAGCGTTTTACCGATGAAGGCATCGAACTCGCTGCTGAACCGGTCAAAGCTTACAGCTATCCGGACGACGATGCACTGGCAGCTTGCAAAGCTCTTGGCGAAACCGTTGCTAAAGCGTAATGACTATATAAAAAAGGGCGTTCCGAGGAGCGCTCTTTTTTTGTAGAAGAAGGGCAATAAGAGATTCTTGCGAATGGCGACAGGCTCTCCCTTCATATTTCTATTTGGATCAGCGTTTCCTTACATTTTCGCATAATCTCATGAGACGTGGGGATGATGGATGCAGTCATTCCCCGGTGAGGAGGTCAAGATGGGACAGAAAGTAGCGATCATTTTTTATTCTGCGACAGGGAATACGGAAGCTATGGCGGAGGCTGTCGCAGTCGGTGCTAAAAAGGCAGGAGCTGATGTGCTGCTGGCGCCGGTATCTGATGTGGATCCGGTGGAGATCGGCAACACCTGCCATCGGATCATTTTGGGCTGTTCGGCCTGGGGAGTGGAGGTTATCGAAGAGGCACAGATGAAGCCCTTCTGTGATAAGCTGAAGCCCTATCTCAAGGGAAAGATCATGGGCATCTTCGGCTCGTGTGGCTGGAGCCGCGGCGCATGGCTGAATTCCTGGTACAATGAGCTGCACTTTGCCGGAGCCAGATTCCCGGCGCATCCGCTCCTGGCGTATGGCTACCCGGATGAGACAGCACTCAAGAATTGCGAAGAGCTCGGAAAAGCAGTGGCAGAGGCAGAGGAATGACTAGTGACTAGTGACTAGTGACTAGTGACTGGGGACTAGTGACTGGAGACTGGAGACTAGAGAACGTCAGACTCTCGTGTCGTCATTTCGAGCGATAGCGAGAAATCTTTCCCATTCGCGGTCAGGCGGGCGATGTTTGGACCTCCGAAACGGGAAAACTGCTAGGGAAACACTGATTCTGCGATTTAATCAGTGTTTCCCTAGCCCCAGTTCTTCGGATACCCTCGTTGAACTTTCTAAACCTGTTGAAACTGTTCAACCTATTTCCACGCATAGAATCAAACAACCAACAAACAAAAGAATCGAAAGGACGATAACCAATGAATTGGGACAATAAATTTGCCAGCGATGTGAAAGCGGTACCATTTTCCGGTATCCGTAAATTTTTCGATCTGGCCAGTTCTATGAAAGATGTGATTTCTCTGGGTGTCGGTGAGCCGGATTATGCAGCTCCTGATAAGGTCATCCATGCCTGCATTGACAGCCTGAAGAGAAAAGAAACGTCTTATACGTCGAACTGGGGACTTCTTGAGCTTCGTGAAGAGATCGGCAAGCTTTTTGCAAAGCGCTATGGGCTGACCTATGATCCGAAGGATGAGATCATGGTGACCGTCGGTGTTTCAGAAGCCATCGGCCTTGTCATGACGACTTTCCTGAATCCGGGAGACGAAGTGCTGATCCCTGATCCTGCCTACCTGGCGTATCCGGCCTGCGTTTCTATTGCGCACGGCGTACCGGTTCTGGTACCGACCTATGCGAAGGATGAATTCCGCCTCACGGTAGAAGAACTCGAAAAGAAAGTCACGCCAAAGACGAAGGCCATCCTGATCGGATATCCGAATAATCCGACCGGAACGATCATGGACAGAGCGTCTCTGGAAAAGGTCGCTGCTTTTGCCAAAGCCCATGACCTCATCGTCATCGCGGATGAAATCTACTGCGATCTGACGTATGAAGGGCAGCATACCTGCTTCGCTTCGCTGCCTGACATGCAGGAACGCACGATCGTCTTGAATGGTTTCTCCAAGTCTTATGCGATGACGGGCCTTCGTATCGGCTACGTTTGCGCTCCGCGGGAAGCACTCGAGGAGATCTACAAGGTACATCAGTATGAGATCCTCTGCGCTTCCACGACCAGCCAGTATGGTGCGATCGAAGCACTCAGAAACTGTGATGATGATGTAAAAGCTATGTATGAAGAATATGCGGCCCGCCGTGAAATGATCTATCAGGGGCTGGTGGATATGGGTCTGACAGTCTTCAAACCGAAGGGCGCTTTCTATATTTTCCCGGATATCAGCTGTACAGGGATGGATGAGGAAGAATTCTGCGACAGGCTTCTTACGGAAGAAAAAGTCGGTGTCGTACCCGGCACCTGCTTTGGACCGCAGGGGAAGAATCACATTCGCATTTCCTACGCAGCCAGCCGTGAGAATATCGCCGAAGCGCTTAAACGCATGGCCCGCTTTGTAAAGAAATATAAAAAGGCGTAAATATAGGGAAACGCTGATTCAATCGCAGAGTCAGCTTCTACAAGAATTTTTATACATAGCTTCGTCATAGCCTTCCTTACATAGCACGAATTTGAAAAGAGGGTCTTCCACGTCGTGGAGGCTCTCTTTTGCTTGACAGATGAGAGGCGGGGCAAGCATAATATGATTGTTGGCAGTTTCAGCCATGAATGACCGGTCATGGATCATGGCTTTTCGATAGAAGGAGAAAAATGATGAAGCTACGCATATATCTACTGACACTCCTGCTCGGTGCTCTCGGCTTTGCAGGATGCGAAGCAGCAGAGCAGAACATGCGTGAAACGGCTCTTCCTGCATCGGCCGAGGCTCCGGCGGAGAAGACCATAGCGGAGTCTCATGGGAAAGCAGCGAGGGAGGAGACAGCCGAGACCCCGCTTCTTCCGATCGATGCCTCTCCGCTTGCCAGTGACGATTTTATACTGCATGGTATGGCCTTGGGAGATCGCGTGGATTCTCTGATCCGGAATATGGGCGTGCCGGATGCCATCTCGCGTGGTAGTGTAAGTGATACCTATACATGGAAGGGCTTCACTGCGCGGGTGAACCATGCTGTTACCGAAGAGAGCGCATGGAAGGTCATGGGGGAAACGGCACCGCCCACAGGCCTTACCGAGTATCGAAGTGAGAGAAAGGATCTGGAAACGCTGCGCGGCATTCACGCGGGAAGCTCACGTGAAGCTGTCCTGCGTGCCTATGGTCGCCCTCTTCGCCTTCTTTGGGATGGGGAAAAGAGGGATTTCCTTCTGACTTATGAAGCCGGGGATCAAGAAATTTCTTTCACCATTCATAAGAACGTGGTAAAATCATTGCATGTGTCTTACTTGTCTGAAAAGAAAAAGAAAAAGACAGAAACGCAAGAAAGGCATGATTTTTTGCCGAAAGGGGACTTCTCTTTGGCGGGCCTATCCTTGGGGCAGCGCTTCAAAGACTACTCTTTTATGGAGTGGGAACGGAAGATGATGAATCCCGGGGAGGAAATCTGGTACTACGAGGGCTATGGCGTCCGCATGACAAAGAAGGAACACTGGATCATGGCGTTCTTCCTGACAGATGATCGGATGCTGACTCCTCGAGGCCTTGCCATGGGCGATGATCAGTCGACCGCGGAAATGCTCTATGGCGCGCCACAAAAGCTGGAGATGGATACCTCTACAGGCAGCCCGCGCACAGCCTATGTGTACTTCTCCCAAGGGCAGAAGGAGGTACTCATCCTCTATTTCAAGAATAAAAAAGTGGATGGCATCGTCTGCGCCGGGAATCCACAGCGGAGAAAGTGACTTGTCCCCAGGCACTCATTTTTAGTAGTCAAGCAATCTGAGGTGTTATCGTGTACGATTATTTTTGCGCATTTATTGTCGGCGTAGTGGAAGGGCTGACAGAGTATATTCCAGTTTCATCGACAGGCCATATGATCATCGTCGGGCATATGCTGGGCTTCGAGGGGACGCTTGCCGATCTCTTCGATGTCTTCATCCAGCTCGGTGCGATCCTTTCCGTTCTCGTGGTGTACAGAGAAAAATTTACCTTTATCCTGAATACCCATCACTGGTTTCGCACAAAGGGGCCTTCTCTTCTGAATCTGGCCATCGCCATGTTTCCGGCCTGTCTTCTGGGGCTTGTTTTTCATGGATTTATCAAGAATACGCTCTTTGGTCCCATGACAGTCATCATCGGTCTGGTGCTTGGCGGTATCTTCATGATCGCGGCTGAAAAAATGCATAAGCATTTCTCTGTGACAGATGTAGATCACATCACATGGAAGCAGGCGCTGAAGATCGGACTCTTCCAATGCCTCTCTCTTTGGCCGGGGTTTTCTCGAAGCGGCAGCACCATCGCCGGCAGCCTGCTCTTGGGGATCTCCAGAAAAGCGGCAGCAGATTTCACCTTCATCATGGCGGTTCCGCTGATGTTCCTTGCCTGCATCTATGATCTTCTGAAAACGATCAAGTATCTTGAAATGGGTGACTTTGGCATTCTGGCCGTCGGATTTGTGACCGCTTTCTTCGTGGCGTATGCATCCATTCTTTGGTTCCTGAAATTCCTGAATACTTCGACACTGACCGGCTTTGCCATCTATCGTTTCCTTGTCGCACTCGTTGCACTCATTTACTTCTGGTGAAAAAAGGCTCCCGCTTCGGCGGGGGCTTTTTTAGCGGTGTGAAATCGTTTCTTGCCGTCGAAGAACCAAGTCCCATAAGACCTTTATACATCGTTTCATCATAACCATCCCTCTTGCTGTTCCTCCCCAAAGCCCTCCCACTGCAGGATCTCCGCAGAAGCCGCTTTCGGCGATGGCTCAGCCCGAGAGATTGGCCGATGGAGGATTGGCATGCAAATCATTGTTCCCTACTGGCAAAAAGAATACATTCATGGTATGATTGAATTTGTAGTAGTAGGAATAGTTTCTATTTCTGCCTGAAAAGAGAGAAGGAGGGGAGTACATGAAGGCTTATATCCGTATCAGACATACTGGAGAATTATATGACCGCAGCTGCTATGCAGCCTATGCGGGAGCAAATGAACTGGATATCCCTGTGAAGCCCTATAAAGTGGTGTATTCTCTGACCGATAATGATCCGAAGGATCCTGTGGTGGGGACATTCTCTGATGTGAAGGTGGCACTCGAAAGATTCGGCGTGAAGCTGCTGCCACTGGATTATCCGGATGAGCTGATGCCCTTCGTCGGACGAAAGATCTGGAAATCGACGCTCTTCACCATCACCAGCCATGCGGAAGACTGGCATGTCTTCGTCAAACCGGTGGAGGATGTGAAGCGATTCCATGGTACTGTGCTCGATAAGTCGGAAGACCTCATCAAGCTGGGCGGGGGACTCGAAGATATCGATGTCTGGTGCAGCAGCCGTGTGAATTTCATCTCCGAATGGCGTCTCTGGGTACTTCAGGGAGAGATCGTAGGTCTTTGTCCATATAAAGGACGCTGGGATATTTTCCCTGATCCCAGAGTCCTCAAAGCAGCCGTTGCTGCATATCATTCCGCCCCTGCCGGCTATGCGCTGGACTTTGGCATCACGGATGAAGGCAAGACGCTCCTGGTCGAGGTATCTGATGGCTATGCGCTCGCTTCCTTTGGCTTGAAATCAAGGCTCTATATGCAGATCCTTCTTGCACGCTGGCAGGAATTAACTAAAGATGTGAAAGTGTGAGCTGGCGTATCTGCTCATCATTTTGTCCCTATGGCACCGATGCTTGTAGTACCTTTGTGTTTTCTGCAGTAGTCGGTGCTTTTCTTACCTGCAAAGCGGATCCTCTGCTTTCTCGGCTGTCTTTGGCTGACAGGTGAGCCGCAGTGGTGCGGCACAAAAAGAGGCGCCGCGGAGCTTATAAACAGATAAAACTTTCAGGCATTTTGCATACTGCCTGAGCGTTTCTTGCGAAACGGATAGGATACGCAATAACAATGAATGAATTTACAGAAAGGAGGAGTTGTGGTGAGGCTGAGCAATGATTTTCTGCAGCGGCTGAAGGACAGTGTCAATATCAATGACATCATCGGCTCGTATGTCGATCTGAAGAAAAAAGGAAGATACTATTTCGCCTCCTGTCCTTTTCATGGACCGGAGAAAACTCCTTCTTTTTCAGTGTCTCCGGAAAAAGGATTTTATTATTGCTTTGGCTGTCACGAGAGCGGGGACATCTTCCATTTCCTGCAGAAGATGGAAGGGATCACTTTCATGGAGGCCGTGGAGAGAGTAGCTGACTATGCCCATATCGATATGCCGACGGAGGAGATCTCTCCGGAAGAACGGCAAAAGGCAGCCATGATGAAGAAAATGGTGGAGGTCACGGAGCTTGCAGGCTCTTATTTCCACAATTGCCTCACTCGGACGCAGATGGGACAGGCAGGAATGGCGTACTTCGAGAAGCGCCACCTTTCGATGGAAACCATAGAAAGATTCAAGCTGGGCTTTGCACCGGCGGATTGGCATCGTCTATACCATGACTTCACGACGAAAAAGCAGATAGATCCGAAGATACTCACAGCCTGCGGTCTTTGCGGGTACAAGAATGGAAACTATTTTGATATGTTCCGCAATCGCTGCATGTTTCCCATTCTGGATCTGAAGGGGCGCGTGGTGGCATTCGGCGGTCGTGTCATGGATGACAGTAAGCCGAAGTATCTGAATTCGCCGGAAAGCCCCATTTTCAATAAGCGCCGTCTCCTTTTTGCTATCTATCAGGCACTGCCGGAAATCCGCAAAAAGCGGCAGGCGATCATGGTCGAGGGCTACATGGATGCGATTTCCCTGCATGCCCATGGTGTCACGAATGTAGTAGCTTCCCTCGGGACTGCCTTCACCGTAGAGCAGGCAAGGCTTCTCAAAAAATATGCCGACGAGATCGTTTTCTCTTATGATATGGATGCTGCCGGTCAGAATGCGACGCGGCGGGCATTGGAGATCGCCGGCGCTGTGGGACTGAAGCTGCGTGTGGCACTCGTGGGGGAGGGCAAGGATCCGGATGAATTTGTCAATCTTCATGGCGGGGAGGCTTATTTAGAAGCGGTAGCGCAAGCGCAGCCTGCATTGGACTATCTCTTTGGCGCACTGCAGCGGCAGTATGATGCGTCGACACTTGATGGGCAGCATCACATCCTTGATGAGATGTTCGCTGTACTTCTCGCGCAGCAGGATACGTTTCAGTTCAACTCGTTCATCCGCAAGATGGCGATGACGCTCCACATGGATGAAGGAATGATCCGAAGTGAAGCACTCTCCTTTGCGAAAAAGAATCATTCGACCCTATATATTTCTCAGAAAACACCGCTGGAAGCACCGACGACAGACAATGGGCCGCAGGCAAAGAAGCAGAAGCTCCTGGAAGAAGGGCTTCTCAAGTACTGCCTCCGCTATCATATGCTTCCTGAGGGCTGGGAGTTACTCAAAAATTATCCTTTCACCTCGCCTTTCCGTCAGAGACTCTTTGATGCGATGAAATCGATGGAGGGAGAGATCACGGAACAGGCGGTGGAGGGGAAGCTCCTTCGCGAGGATATACCGCTCCTGGCAGAGCTTGCGATGGAGGGGGATCCGCCCGGCTCTGTCCCTCAGGAGGAATATATATGGCCTTTGATGAAGATGTATCTCCAGAAGGAGTATCGTCTTCATACAGAAAAAGTCCAGTCTCTCATGACTTCAGATCCGGAAGAGGCCAGAAAAGAGCAGATGATCTGTATCCGCCTCAGCAAAGAGATCATGGCACTGGGAAGGGCATGAGTGGTGACCGATTACTGCGGTCAGATATCAGATATCAGAAGTCAGACATCAGAAGTCGGACGGTAGAAGTCAGATACCTGAAATCTAATCCCTAATCCCTAATCCCTAATCCCTAATCCCTAGTCACTAGTCTTTACGCATATTGTTTGTTTTGCATATACCACATTTCCGAAGCAGAGATGGACATGATCGCCGGAATGGATTACCAGTATCGGGGGATATAAAAATGGCTGAACGAATGACTCAACTTGAAAAATGGATTCAGGAGCTGAAGAAAAAATCCCATGACGGGCTGGTAGCGAATAAGGATATTATGGAGCTCATTTCCACGCACAATCTGGGAGAAGAAGATCTGTCTGCACTTTATGAAGCACTTCATATCCACCAGCTGGAAGTCGACTTTAATGAAGAAGTGGATGATTCCTTCGACTTCATCGAGGAAGAGGAGTCGGCTGAGCTTGTCAAAGAAGAAGAGGCCGAGGCGGAAGCCGAAGAAGACACGCCGGTGCCTGATCTGGATAATGCCATCTCGATCGATGATCCCGTGAAAATGTATCTGAAGGAAATCGGTGCGCTGCCCCTTTTGACCAGTGAAGAAGAGATCGTGCTTGCCAAGACAGTCGAGGCGGGTATGCGTGCGGATGCGCTTCCTGAAGAAAAGGAAGCGGCGCTGGAAGCGAAGAGAGAGCTGGCTGATCGGAACCTCCGCCTCGTGGTCTCCATCGCAAAGAAATATCTGGGCCGCGGGCTTCAGTTTCTGGATCTCATTCAGGAAGGAAATCTGGGCCTCTTAAAGGCGGTCGATAAATTCGACTATACCAAGGGCTATAAATTCTCCACCTATGCTACATGGTGGATCCGGCAGGCTATCACACGCGCCATTGCGGACCAGGCACGCACCATTCGTGTGCCGGTACACATGGTAGAAACGATCAATAAGCTGAATCGCATTTCCCGCCAGCTGCTACAGGAGAATGGGCGTGAGGCAACCAATGAAGAGCTTGCCAAAGCCATGGGTGTATCACTCGCCAAGGTACGCGAGGTCAAAAAGATCGCACAGGACCCGATTTCTTTGGAAACGCCGATCGGTGAAAAGGAAGATTCCCATCTGGGAGATTTCATCGAAGACCATGAAGCCATCGCGCCGGATGATGCCGCCGGCAGCATCCTTCTCCGCGAGCAGATCGAAGAACTTCTGACCGGACTGACGGAAAGAGAACGACAGGTGCTCGAGCTGCGCTTCGGGCTGAAAGACGGCAAGACAAGGACTCTCGAAGAAGTGGGAAAATACTTCGATGTGACCCGCGAACGCATCCGTCAGATCGAAGGGAAAGCGCTTTCGAAGCTGAAAAAGACGGCAAAAAATCTGATCAACCAGTGAATCATAGGCAATCAAAAAGCAGCCCTTGACGGGCTGCTTTTTGATTGCGTTCATTGAGGATCATGAAAACAGTATACAAAATCCTTATGAGATCAGATGGTGTGCGCGGAGCCGACGACAGCTTCGATCTTGTGCATGACCATCTGCTTCACAGCCTCTCTGGCCGGCTTCAGATAGCCTCTCGGGTCGAAATTCGACGGATCCTTGCAGAGCGCTTCACGGATGGCACTTGTCATAGCCAGACGGATATCGGTGTCGATATTGATCTTGCAGACAGCCATCGTGGCAGCCTTGCGGAGCATGTCTTCCGGGACGCCTTTCGCGCCGAGGACTTTGCCGCCATAGGCATTGCACTTTTCCACAAATTCCGGAATGACGGTAGAAGCGCCATGGAGGACGATCGGGTAGTCCGGCAGGAGCTTACCGACCTTTTCCAGACGTTCATAGTCAAGATAGGGGTCGCCTTTGAATTTGTAAGCTCCGTGGCTGGGGCCGATCGCAATAGCGAGAGAGTCGCAGCCGGTAAGCTCTACGAACTCAGCCGCTTCTTCCGGATCCGTAAAGATCGCATCCTTTGCATCGACACTGACCAGATCTTCTACGCCGGCCAGACGTCCGAGCTCGGCTTCCACCACGACACCTTTGTCATGTGCATATTCGACGATCTGCTTTGTGACTTTGACATTTTCCTCGAAGGAGTGCTTCGAGCCATCATACATGACGGAAGTAAAGCCACCGTCAATGCAGGCCTTACAGATCTCATAAGAAGAGCCGTGGTCCAGATGGAGTGCGGTCGGGATCTCCGGATAATCCTGAAGGGCAGTCTTGACCAGGCCGACGATATATTCCTGACCGGCATAATTGCGGGCGCCTTCCGAAGCCTGAAGAATGACCGGAGACTCCTCTTCCTTGGCAGCTTCCATGATCCCTTGGATGATTTCCATGTTATTCACATTGAATGCACCAATGGCATAATGCCCCTGATATGCCTTTTTAAACATTTCAGTAGTTCCTACGAGCGGCATAACGATACCTTCCTTTCAATGCAACATTGATATAGTGTATACAATATATAAGCTGATCGGTGAATAAAAGCTATATGATTGCCTTCCTTTATTATACTGAATGGTACTTTATATTTCCACTGTATTTTAAGAATTATTTTCAAAAATAGAAATGGCCGCTATTTCTTACAGGCAGAGAGGGAGGTTTCATGGTACAATAAAAGAAAACAAGGGAATCAGCGTTTCCCAGGGAAGGAGAACATAGAATGGATCAGAAAGAAGTCGATCTGAATGAAGAACAGGAGCTTTCCCCTGAAGAGCTGGCGGAATTCATGGCATCCTACAAGAAAGAGCTTGCCCACATTTATAAAATGTCCAGCGCGAAGAAGTCTTTCTTGGTGAGACAGAAGCTTCCAAATCTGAAAATGGCACTGGAAGAATGTGACCGTGACATGCGAAAGGATATTGATGAGCTGAAGCATAAGTATGGGATCCACTACTGAAAGGCAACTGCTCTTTTTCAAAAAAACTTTATTTTACCTCTTGCAAAAAATGAAGTTACATGATATACTCTTAACATCGCTTGAGACAAGACCTCTTGAAACAAAAACAAATCAAGGATTTGAAAAAAGAGCTTGACAAAAGCAAGAAAAACGAGTACAATAAATCTCGTTGAAACGGATCATTAGCTCAGCTGGCAGAGCACCTGACTCTTAATCAGGGTGTCCGGGGTTCGAACCCCTGATGATCCACCAGACATTCAGCCCGAAGTCATGGATGACTTCGGGCTTTTCTTTTTTCTACCTAACTCGCATAAAATTCATCACTTCTACCAATACTTTTACCAAATCAAGAAAATGCCATTCCGCAGCGCATAACGGGATGGCATTTTTTGATACAGTATGACTGGCTTCATCATCTTCTTCGTTAGAAAAAAGTATTTGCCTGTCATCAAGGTTTGACGGTACAACCAAAGCACGCTCGCCGCCTACTGCAGCCTGCTCTATCCATAGGACATCAAGGGAACGCGTTCAAACGCGCCCTGCGCGATGCGCAGAGTAACATAGATAAATTATCCACACAGGGACTCAAGGTGGCCTGCAATGGCATAATCGGCGCTATTTCAAAGGGCAATGAGGAGATGGTAGATAAAGCCATTGACGTGGCTACCCAAGAGAGCGCGATACTTCGCGGAACGAATCGCCCGCACTGAGAAGGCGAGAGCCTACATGAATGGGGTCATGTACCAATATGCCAATGATCCCGACTGTGTGGTTTTCAAGTGGAAACTTTCGAGCCGCCATCCATGCGATGACATTTGTAACCTGTACGCCCGTGCAGATCTTTGGGGGATGGGCGAGGGCATTTTTCCAAAAGACAAGCTCCCGAAGCTGCCAGTCCATCCGAACTGCATGTGCCGATTGGTTCCAGTGTTCAAGGGTTCAAGCAGATTGAAGAGTGAGACGCCAAAAGACCGAATTCTTGAGGGTGGTATGGAATATATCAAGAGCCTTAGCAAGTCACACTGTACTTCATTACTAGGTGAAAATGGAGCGAAGAACGTAGATAAAGGCGGTGATTGGAGAAAGTACATCAAAGGGTTCTTTTCCAAAATAATGACTTGTCGTATTCCTCATGATATAATTCAAGAGAGCAAGATTACGAAGGCATTTAAAGATGCTGGCGTTAGTTGTGATTTTTCCGCTATACCAAGAGGAATTCGTGTAGCGATGAAGCAAGAAGCCGTAGATGTGCTGCAGGGCAACCCTAAATTTGCTGAATATGTCAAAGCGCATGGTTTGAATTTAAAGGCTGAACCTTTAAGTGGAGCGTATGGAGCCACTTCATATTATTTCCGAGGTGGGGAGAGCATTGATATTTCTATAGATGAAAATTCATTCCAAGACAAGGCAGTAATCAAGAAGGCTGTAGATAGACAAGCTAAAAGCAATTTCAAAATGCCAGCTAGTGAAAATGAAGCATTGCATTATACAATGAGCCATGAGCTGGGGCATGCTATTGAAACGGTTGCGGTTTATGGCCGTATTGCAGGTGTAGGTGACTACGATGTGAAGTCTGCATATCTTAAAGAAACAGGAAAGATTAAGAAGGAAATCATTAAGATTGCTAGGACGATTGATTCAAATGTTACAAACATAACCTACAAAAATTGGCTTTCTGATTATGGACAGGAAAGCCCACGAGAGTTTTTTGCTGAATGTCATGCAAATATGCGTTGTGGGAGCCCTAATGTGTTAGGGAAGGCTTTAGAAGAATGGTTGAGGAGGTGGAATAATGGAGAAAAGACAGATGTGCGGTGACAGAAAGATGCCGTATTTTTTAACTAATCCTAAATGGTATTATCGAGATAAATATGGCGGACTGAGGCTTGCAAAGGACGCACCGCCTGAAGCTAGAAAGAGTTATGAAGAGTTCTTCAAAGACCCAGAACCAGACGAAAATGGTCGCGTCACAGAATATTAAGCATCCGAAAGGGTGCTTTTTTATTGCCTTTCCAAAGGGACGGGAGCCCTGCTGCAGGCGTTAAAGAACGGCCTTTTTTATTGGGATAGAGGCCCAAAGAATGAAGAACACAGGAGGTTCTTATTATGACATTGGCAGAAGTGTACGAAGCATTAGGGAAGCAGGACGGCGGCAAAGCCTAGGTGCAGGAGCTGACGGAAAAAGGTACGGGAGACAGGGCGGCCTCCGGGAAGATGGAGGAGTGGATTCTGCGAGTATTTTTATATTTTTCCATCCGAAAGCCCAGCATATCTGTTATAATAATAGCAATATAGTAAAATTTTAGGGGGAAGCCCTGGCAGAAGAAGCACTTTGATTTCATGGAGGAACGAGAATGGACTTTACATTAGATGCAAAGCAGCAGGAGCTGGTAAATCTGGCGAAGGAGATCGCACAGAAGGAGATCGCGCCGCGCGCTCTGGACATCGATAAGAGCGGTGTCATGGATCCGGAACTGTTGAAGATTTTGAAACAGTCCGGGATGACTCAGCTGGCTGTTCCGAAGGAATATGGCGGAGCAGGACTCGATCTGTTGACGGGTGCGATGATCAGTGAAGAGCTCGCAAAGGGCTGTGCAGGTACTGCGACTGTTTGTGCAGCCAATTCACTTGCTTCCTTCCCGATCCTTTTCGCCGGCAGCGATGAACAGAAAAAGGAATACTTCGACTGCCTGAACAACGGTGGGATCGCCTGCTTTGCGCTGACGGAACCGGGAGCAGGCTCTGATGCAGGTGCAGTATCCTGTAAGGCAAAAAAGGTCGATGGCGGCTATGTCCTGAATGGTACGAAGTGCTTCATCACCAATGCGCCGATCTGTGACAAAATCACACTCTTTGCCAATACCCGTGAATCAGGCGGTATTCGTGGCCTCACCGTTTTCACTGTCGATAGAAATACGCCGGGCGTCTCCATCGGCAAGGAAGAGGATAAGATGGGGATCCGTGCTTCGGCTACTTCGGAGATCATTTTTGATGATTGCTTCGTTCCGACAAGCGCCCGCATCGGTCGTGAAGGTATGGGCTTCCGCATCGCTATGCAGACGCTTGAAACATCCCGTCCGGTTGTCGGTGCGATTTCTGTCGGTATCGCACAGGCTGCACTGGAAAATGCCATCCACTATGCACACCAGAGAAAGCAGTTCGGCCAGAAGATCGCTTCCTTTGAAATGGTACAGGAAATGATCGCGAATATGGTCACGAAGACAGAAGCGGCACGCGCGCTTGTCTATAAGGCTTGCTGGCTGAAGATGCAGGGGGATAAGAGGGCGTCTATGTTCTCCGCGATGTCGAAGTGTTTCGCTTCGGATACGGCGATGGAAGTCACCACGACAGCGGTGCAGGTCATGGGCGGTAATGGGTACTCTCGTGAAAATCCGAATGAAAAATATATGCGTGATGCCAAGATCATGCAGATCTATGAAGGAACGAATCAGGTACAGCGCCTCGTCATTGCTAATGAAGCATTGTACTAATTGGTGACTGGTTTAGCGGGTTCGACAGGTTCCAGGGGTTCAGAAGGTTCAACGGGGAAAGAGCGGTGCTCTACTATTTTATGCGCTGCACCACACCTGTTGAACCCTCAAAACCTATTGAACCCGTTGAACCTGTTTCTCTGAACCCTAAACCTTCTATTTCATGAAAAAACGGCATAGTCGTGATTGCGGCTATGCTGTTTTTTATGTCTGATAGCCAATCATTTTGGACAATGATAAGTGGCCTTTACAAAATGCGCATAATGCGTATAATAAAGAAAGGAGGGCGGAACAATGAAATTCAGAGAAGTCATCAAAATACTGGAAGACAACGGGTGGGTCCAAAAGGCTGTCAGAGGCTCTCACTATCAATACACGCATCCTGGGAGACCGGGAAAGATTACCGTTCCCTGTCACAGAGGCGATTTAGATAAAAGAACAGTGAAATCGATTTTTACTGCTGCGGGACTTGATACGTCCCGATTGATTTGATAAGGGGGCGATTCCTATGAAAAAATTACTTTATCCTGCTTGCTTCTATCCGTGTGAAGATAAGCCAGGCGCTTATACGATAGTTGTTCCTGACCTTCCCGGATGCATCAGCGAAGGAGATTCTTTGGAGGATGCAATCGCCATGGCAACCGATGCCGCTTCCGGCTGGGTATTGGATGAAATGGAAGAAGGTCGTCCGGTTCCGGCAGCGAGTGATCGGAGCACCATTCATCTAGATAGCCCGGATGGATTTGTCAATATATTGGTTCTGGACATGAACGCCTATGAAGAGCGCTATGGAAATAAAGCAGTTCGAAAAAATCTGACGATTCCTGCCTGGCTGAATACATTCGCAGAAACCAATCATGTAAACTTTTCTCAGGTTCTGCAGGATGCACTGATCTCTATGTATCAGAGACAGATGGCAAAGCGGTGAGCGTAAGGTAAGTAAATTTAAAAAGAGAGAGTCCCTGTTTTTCAGGGGCTCTTTTTCGTGTTCTTGTGTGCTCTATGCTATAATATTTGTCAAAGATCATTATAGTGAGTGCTGAGGATTATTTAAACTTTTTACAGAATGGGGTGCGATGATGGCTCGATACGATGTCAATAATTTCGCTGTGGATACGATATTGTCAGATATAAAAGCTGGAGAAATTGCTATTCCGGAGATGCAGCGCCCATTTGTCTGGGACGCCTCCAAAGTTCGTGATTTGTTAGACTCCTTATATAAAGGATTTCCCGTTGGCTACATTATTGTATGGCAAAATCCGAAAGTTAAACTGAAAGATGGGACAACTTCTTCTGGGAAAAAAGTACTAATTGACGGGCAGCAGCGTATTACAGCACTGTCAGCGGCTATTGCAGGGAATGAAGTTCTTGATTCTCACTATAAATGGAAACGGATTGTCATCGCATTTAATCCTCTGGAAGAAACATTTGAAGTATCCAACTCCGCAAATCAAAAGAGTAGTAAGTGGATTCCGGATATCTCGAAAATGTTTGAGTCGAATTTTAATTTTTTCTCTCAGGTCATGGATTATTGCCAAAAGAATGGGCTAAATGACAATAATCAAATGTCTCGAATCAGTGACATTTTTACTAAACTTCGTGGAATTCAGGATAATAGATTAGGTGTTATCAGCTTGAATGCAGACTTGGATATTGATAGCGTCACAGATATTTTTATTCGAATCAATTCCAAAGGGGTCGTATTGTCACAAGCCGATTTTGCCATGTCCAAGATTTCCTCTAATGAAGCATACGGAGGAAATCTGACCAGGAAGACCATCGATTATTTCTGTCACTTGCTGGAATCCCCAGAAGATTTGAAAGATATCAAAGCAAATGACACGGATTTTGCGTCTAAGCCAGAATTCGATGCCATCAAATGGGCCGCCGGAAAAGTGAATCCTATATATAAAACATCCTATGCTGATGTTTTGCGCGTGGCATTCACCTACAAATTCAAAAGAGGCAGATTAGCAGATCTGGTTAGTTTGCTGTCTGGCCGTGATTTTGAAACACGAGAATTTAAAATTGAAATCGAAGAGGACTCTTTCGCCAAATTGCATGATGCGGTATTGCATACCATCAATCAGACCAATTACGAACGATTTCTTATGATCATAAATTCGGCGGGTATTGTGAAGCCTTCCTTGATACGCTCGCAGAATGTGTTGAACTTTGGTTATGCACTTTACTTGGCACTGCGGGAGCGCAAGGTGGCCGATGGCATCATCGAAAAAATCGTGCGGCACTGGGTGGTGCTCTCGATTTTGACAGGACGGTATTCCAGCTCCCCTGAATCCATGTTTGATTATGATATCAAGCGTTTCTTCTCTTATGATGACCCGGTAGAATATTTGAATGTGACTGAAGCAGGGGAACTTTCTGCTGCTTTCTGGAATGTTACGCTCTTACAGAAATTGGATACTTCCGTAGCAAGCAGCCCCTATTTCAATATTTTCTTAGCAGCACAAGCAAAATCGCATGACAAAGGCTTCTTGTCAGAACACATCGAAGTGGAGAGCATGTTGGAAAATCGCGGCGATATTCATCATCTGTTTCCTAAAAAGTATTTGATGGATCATGGTCTGCTTAAATCGATGTACAACCAGATCGCGAATTACGTATTCCTTCAGCAGGAAATCAATATCCGAATCAGTGATGATGCCCCGTGTATCTATATGAAAAATATATTGAGTCAGTGCGAGTCCAGAATTCCTCAATATGGAAGTATTGTCGATAAGGAGGTACTGAAAGATAATTTGCGCCAAAACTGCGTTCCAGATGGATTTGAAAATATGGATATCACTGATTACTCCGATTTCCTGGTTAAGCGAAGAAAATTGATGGCAAACAAGATTCGTGAGTATTACGAATCGTTGTAAAAAAACACAGCCCCTGTATCTGCAGGGGCTATTTTGCGTATGTCATAGATAAGAAGAAAATAAAGTGAGATTTTTGAAACACTCGATAAAATCGAACTGTTTTGCATGTGCACACGGGTATACATGTAAAAATACTAAGGCACTATTGTATCAAAGCTTGTCCTCGTTTTTTACGCTCAAAGTGGCTCAGAAATTCACGGCCACATGGCTCAGTTTTTCGCAATCACAATGGCTCAAAAATTCACGGCATGTGGTTCACTTTTTCATTGACATTCACACTTTTGAATCCATAGACCGGTTCCCCACACCAAAAAAGACCGCTTACGCGGTCCCTTTTTGGTTTCTGTCATTATTCCCAAGCAGGAACGATGGTGCCTTTGTACTTTTCAGCGATGAATTTCTTGACGGATTCAGACTGATAGTACTTGACGAATTTCTGATAAGCCGGCTGATCCTTGTCCTTCTCGCGGGCAGCGATGATCATGACGGCGAGCGGGGTATCCTTGTCTTCGAGGAAGATGCCCTGGTCTTTCGGGGAGAGGCCGGAGCTCATGACGTAGTTCATGGTGATGACGGATGCATCGACATCAGCAAGGCTTCTTGGAAGCTGAGCGGCTTCGAGTTCCTGGAATTTCAGGTTCTTCGGGTTTTCTACGACATCTGCCGGGGTGGCTTTCATGCCGACGCCTTCCTTCAGCTTGATGACGCCTGCTTTTTCGAGCAGCTGGAGACCACGGCCTTCATTGGTCGGGTCATTCGGGATGGAGACGGTAGCGCCATCCGGCAGATCCTTGATATCCTTGTACTTGTTGGAGTAGACGCCCATGCGCATCAGGATAGCTTTGCCGATAGAGACGAGGTTTGTATTGTGCTGTTTGTTGAAGTTCTTCAGGAACGGTTCATGCTGGTAGACAACGAGGTCGAGATCGCCGTCAGCGAGTGCCTGGTCCGGAGTGACATAGTCGGAGAATTCCTTCACATTGACCTTGAGCCCTTTGCTTTCAGCTTCTTTGGCAGCGGCTTCGACGACTTCTGCATGCGGGCCGGCCGTAGCACCGACGGTGATCTCTTTCTTTTCCTGTACAGAGGCAGCGGCCGAGGAGGCTGGCTTTGCGTTGGAACCACAGCCGGTGATGATGGCTGCTGCGGAGAGGGCGCAAAGTCCAGCGATGACGAGTTTCTTTAACATAGATATACTTCCCTTCTTTTATAAAATCCGGTGTCTATGTATGGAAGTGGGAGAATTCGCATTTCCTATAGATCCGGTGGAAAACAGTTTTTGGGGCAGGTTCTGGGGGGCGAAAATCGTTCTCTGTATATCGTCATCCCGAGCGCAGCCGAGGGATCTTTCTTGCACTGCGGGAATCAGCGTGTATGCGCTGAGGGGAAAAGATGTCTTGGTGCGGTTTCACATGCGACAATAAGCGTTCTGCCATAGAGATTTCTCGACTTCGCTCGAAATGACGATACGCGGGGAGCAGTTTTCGAACTCTGAACCCTTCTTACTTCTTATTCGCCTTTTTCGCGAGGTTGCTTCCGATAAACTGGATGAGCTGGACGACGACGATAAGGACGAGGATGGTAGCCACCATGACATCGGCCTGGAAACGCTGGTAGCC
>ULUZ01042058.1_pt1 | contig 51852 bp, 49 predicted proteins | sample 1958881 | NCBI WGS metagenome assembly ULUZ01 (sample SAMEA4835771, study PRJEB28245) | human gut metagenome | biome: gut microbiome; material: fecal sample | place: Denmark | collected 2008
TATCCCGCGGGGGCTTCGGTGCGCGCTCGGCAGCGGTAACATATCCCGTATCAACACCGGCGCTCTCAGCCAACGGCGCGCGGCTCTCTTTGAGGACGTTCGGAACACGTCTTCTGCTTCACAGCTTTTAACATTATCATTTTATCACCAAACGCGAAAAAGTCAACACTTTCTTTCGCGCTGGATTTTGTTCAACTTCCATAAATTTTTGTACCATGTGTTGCAATAATACCTTGACATTTCTCCCGTTTAAGGTTATTATACATAATAATGGTAGTATTATGTGCCAAGCTATACTCCATATTGTTATTTTACTGAGTTTTACAATAATCAAAATTTTTATTCGGGAGGTGTTATTCGTTTGGACGTTTGGAAAATTATTCTTATAGCCGCCGCTGTCGGAGTTGCATTCGGCATTATCGGTTTCATTCTCGGCGGTTTACATAGGAAGAGAGTTGCCGAAGCCGCAATAGGTTCCGCCACAAAGGAAGCGAACCGCATAGTCAGCGAGGCTATGACCCAGGCAGAGGCCAAGAAGAAGGAAGCTATCCTTGAAGCCAAGGATGAGATCCACAAGCAGAGAAGCGAAAACGAAAAAGAACTGCGCGAAAGGCGCAATGAAGTTCAGCGCCAGGAGCGCAGAGTCATTCAGAAAGAAGAGAGCCTCGACAAGAAGATCGAGAATCTCGAAAAGAAGGACGAGACCCTCAGCCGCAAGATAAAGGATGCGGAGGACAGACTCGCCGAGGCGGAGAGCCTCAAGAGAAGTCAGCTCGATATGCTCGAAAAAATCTCGGGCTACAGCAAGGAGCAGGCAAAAGAATACCTGCTCAAGAACCTTGAAGACGACCTTGTTCACGAGAAGGCAGTCAAGGTGCTCGAATATCAGCAGCGCACAAAGGACGAGGCTGATACAATTGCAAGAGAGATAATCGGCACCGCTATTCAGCGCTGCGCCGCAGATCACACGGCGGAGACCACGGTATCCGTTGTCGCCCTGCCCAACGACGAGATGAAAGGCCGCATAATCGGACGCGAGGGCAGAAATGTCCGCACGCTCGAAACCATAACCGGCGTCGATCTGATAATTGACGACACTCCCGAGGCTATAACCGTTTCGAGCTTTGATCCGGTTCGCCGCGAGGTCGCGCGTCTGACACTCGAAAAACTTATATCGGACGGCAGAATTCATCCCGCCCGCATTGAAGAGATGTACGAGAAAGCCCGCCGCGAGGTCGATGCAACTATCAAGCAGACCGGCGAGCGCGCACTCATTGACGCAGGAGTCAACGGAGTGCATCCCGAGCTCGTCAAGCTTCTCGGCAAGCTCAAGTACAGAACGAGCTACGGCCAGAACGTACTCAATCATTCACTCGAAGTTTCTTATATCGCAGGTCTCATGGCGGCGGAACTTGGCGCCGACGTCAAGCTTGCAAAGAGAGCCGGTCTTCTTCACGATATCGGCAAGGCACTCGACCACGAGATGGACGGCTCGCATGTTGAGCTGGGTGTTGAGGCCGCGAAGAAATACCGCGAGAGCGAGGGCGTCATTCACGCCATCCAGGCTCACCACGGAGACGTTGAGGCAAAGACGCTTGTCGCCTGCCTCGTTCAGGCCGCCGACGCCGTTTCGGCTTCCCGCCCCGGCGCAAGACGCGAGAATGTTCAGAACTACATCAAGCGCCTTGAAAAGCTCGAAAGCATCGCCTCCTCGTTTGAGGGCGTTGAGCGTTCGTTCGCCATTCAGGCAGGCCGCGAAGTGCGCATAATGGTCAAGCCCGAAGTCGTCAGCGACGAGAAGATGGTTCTCATCGCCCGCGACATCGTCAAGAAGATCGAAGACGAGCTTGAATATCCCGGTCAGATAAAGGTCAACCTTATCAGGGAGAGCAGAGTCAGCGATTACGCAAAATAAAAACAAATCCCACCGTCAAACGCGGTGGGATTTTTTGAAAGGAAAATCGGAATGAATATACTTCTTATAGGCGACATCGTCGGCACGCAGGGCTGCGACTTTCTGCGCTCGGTGCTCCCCGGCTTCAAGAAGCTCAAGGCCATAGATGTCGTGATAGCCAACGGCGAGAATGCCGCGCCCGGCAACGGGATAACTTCGTCCGCCGCCGAGCACATATTTTCAAGCGGCGTTGATTTTATAACGACCGGCAATCACGCTTTTCGGCGCAGCGAGGTATATCATTTTCTCGACGAGCGCGGCGATATAATCCGCCCGGCGAATGTCGGCGCAGCCTGCCCCGGCAAGGGCTTCGGTGTTATAGACATGGGCAGAGTCCGCATCGGTGTTATAAACCTGCTCGGGCGCGCATATATAAACGGCTCGGACAATCCGTTCTCCTGCATCGACTCTCTCATGGAAGATATAAGCGACTGCCGGATAAAGATAGTTGATATCCACGCCGAAGCCACCGCCGAGAAGCTCGCCATGGGCTTCTATCTCGACGGCAAGGCGACCGCCGTTGTCGGCACGCACACCCATGTTCAGACTGCCGACGAAAAAGTCCTGCCCGGCGGCACGGCTTATATAACCGACCTCGGCATGACGGGTCCCGAGCTCTCGGTGCTCGGAGTCCGCCCCGAAGCTTCGATATTGTGGCTCAAGACGGGACTTCCGACGCGATTTGAGATAAGCGACGGCGCATGCATGATGTGCGGCGCTATAATCGACGTTGATGAAAAAACCGGAAAGTCAAGAAGTATTGAAAGAATCTGTGTAAGGTGAGAAAATAAAAATGCTCAAAGAAATAAGAATCGCAAAAGAAAAAGACTGCCCTAAAATGCTCGAACTGCTCGAATATATCTGCAATCTTCACAGCGGGATAAGACCCGACCTGTTCAAGGCGGGAAAGTCGAAATACGACAGTGAAAGCCTCGCGAAGCTCTTAGCCGACGAGAACCGCTTAACTTTTGTTGCGGCGGACGAGAACGACGAGGTGCTCGGATATATTTTCTGCATTCTCATCGACCACTCCGTTGACTCCGCACGCTGCCCGAACAAGGAGCTCTATATCGACGACCTGTGCGTTGACGAAAAGTGCAGGCACGAGGGCATCGGCGACGCACTGTTCAAAAAGGCTCTTGAGACGGCAAAAGAGCTCGGCTGCCACGACCTGACGCTCAACGTCTGGGAGGGAAACGACGGTGCGCTGCGTTTCTATGAGAAGCACGGCATGAAGATACAGAAGCGCGAGATGGAAATCGTGCTCGACTGAGTCAGTCTTTTCAACTTATTTTTTAAAAATATTGAAATTTTATTGAGTCGGTGATAGAATTATCATCGGCTCATTTTTTACGGCTTTTGAAAGGAAGATTCAATGGAAAACAGGGAAAAATTTTCGTCGAGACTCGGATTCATTCTGATCTCGGCAGGCTGCGCCATCGGACTGGGAAATGTCTACAGATTCCCGATAACGACCGGCGCATACGGTGGCGCGTTTTTCGTACTGATTTACATCGCGTTTCTTGTTCTGCTCGGCATACCGGTCATGACGGCGGAGCTCGCAGTCGGCCGCGCAAGCCAGCGCAGCATCGCCTCGTCATACGACGTGCTCGAAAAGAAGGGGCAGAAGTGGCATCTCGCCAAGTATCTCGGCATCGCCGGAAACTATTTGCTCATGATGTTCTACACGACTATCTCCGGCTGGATGCTGATATACTTTATAAAGTATGCGGACGGCTCGATCCTCGCGTACAAGAGCGCGGAAGAACTCGGAGCGGTGTTCGGCACGATGATAAGCAACCCCGTGCTCATGGTCTGCGCCACATTCGCAGTCATTCTTGTCTGCTTCAGCATCTGCTCGTTCGGTCTGCAAAAGGGCGTCGAGAGGATAACAAAATGGATGATGGTGGCTCTCCTGCTTCTCATGGTGGGGCTCGCAATCTATTCCTGCACGCTCTCGAACGCCGCAGAGGGACTGAAATTCTATCTTGTCCCCTCGCTCAAGTCCCTTGAAAATTCGGGCGTATGGACGGTAATCTCGTCCGCAATGGGGCAGGCGTTCTTTACTCTGAGCATCGGTATCGGCTCTATAGCGATATTCGGCAGCTACATCGGCAAGGAGCGCAGGCTCCTCGGCGAGGCTGTGACAATAGTCGGGCTTGACACTTTCGTTGCACTCATGTCCGGCGTTATCATCTTTCCCGCATGCTTCACCTATAACGGCGGCGTCACCGCAGACGCGGGCACGGTCGGCGCGAGCTTCCTGTTCACGACGCTTTCGAGCATCTTCAACAGCATGCCCGGCGGACGCATAGTCGGTGCGCTGTTCTTCGTGTTCATGATATTCGCAGCGTTCTCGACAGTCATTGCCGTTTTTGAAAACATCATGTCCTTCTGGCTCGAGTTGACGAAGCTCAGCCGTCGCAAAGTGGCGCTGATAAACATCGCGCTCATGCTCGTGCTCTCCCTCCCCTGCGTGCTCGGCTTCAATGTGCTCGAAAAAATACAGATAGCCGGCAAGGGCATCATGGATATCGAGGATTTCCTCGTTTCAAATGTTCTGCTCCCGCTCGGCAGTCTCGTCTACGTTCTCTTCTGCAGCAGGAAATACGGTTGGGGCTGGAAGAACTATATCGGCGAAGTCAACTGCGGCGAAAAGGGCGTAAAAATGCCCGGCTGGATAAGACCTTATTTCACATATATCCTGCCGATAATCGTTATAATCGTCTTTATTATGTCAGTCGTCGGCTGATAAAAAATCATGGCTCGGTTCGGGTGTTTCCCCGTGCCGAGCCGTTTTTTATTTTATTCGGTGAAAAGGCTTTTTTCTCTTGAATATCCCCCGTTTATTTGTTATCATTGCCTTGTTAAAATACCTTTTTTAAGGACGGTGCTAACATGAAATTTCCAATAGGCGTTATTATTAACAGCTTCCGCACGGATATCCCGACGGCGGTCAAAAAGGCCGCCAAGGTCGGTGCGCAGGGCATCCAGGTCTATGCCACCAGCGGAGAAATGTCGCCCGAGGAGCTTGTCGGCTCCAAGCGCGCGGATTTCCGCAAACTCGTTGAGGACAACGGACTCGTTATCTCCGCTCTCTGCGGCGATCTCGGCGGCGGCTTCGGCAACAAAGAGGAGAACCCCTGGAGAGTCGAGAAGTCAAAGAGAATAATCGAACTTGCAAAGGAGCTCGGCACGGATATCGTCACGACACACATCGGCGTTGTTCCCGAGGACAGCGGACACGAGCGATACAAGATAATGCAGGATGCGTGCTTTGAGCTCTCCCGCTTCGCGGACAGCCTCGACGCGCACTTTGCGATCGAGACGGGCCCCGAGACTTCGGCAACGCTCAAGAAGTTTCTCGACTCGCTCGGCTCGACCGGCGTCGCAGTCAACCTCGACCCCGCTAACCTTGTTATGGTCACGGGCGACGACCCCGCAAAGGCGGTCTATAACCTGCGCGACTACATAGTCCACACCCACGCAAAAGACGGCGTTCAGATTTTCTACAGGGATCCCGAGATAGTCTACGGCATAAAAAAAGACCCGCTCGTCACAGGCAGCTCATTTGAAGAAGTGCCGCTCGGCGAGGGCAGCGTCAAGTGGGACGAATATCTCGCCGCGCTCAACGACATCGGCTACAAGGGCTTCCTGACGATAGAGCGCGAAGTCGGCGACGACCCCGAAAAGGATATCGGCAACGCCGTAAACTTCCTCAAAGGATACATGGACTGAGGTGAAAAAATATGAAAACCTGCGTCAGCAGCTACAGCTTTCAGCCGATGCTTTCAAGCGGGGAAATAACCCAGCTTCAGCTCATAGGCAAAGTCAAAGAGATGGGCTTCAACGGAATTGAATTTATCGACCTCATGCCCGAAGACGGAATGTCAGTCGAAGAATATGCCAAGCGTCTGCGCGACGAGAGCGAAAAAACGGGGCTGCCGATAGTCAACTACACCATCGGCGCGGAGCTTCTCAACCGCCCGCTCGACGAGGAGTGCGAGCGCCTGTTCAAGCAGGTGGACATAGCGGAGATACTCGGCGCGTCGGGTATGCGCCACGACGCGACAGGCGGCTTCAACGCGCCGCAGAGCGCATACTGCGGCTTCGATCAGGCTCTGCCAACGCTCATCGAGGGCTGCCGCAAAGTGACCGAATACGCCGCAGAGAAAGGCATATCTACAATGGTCGAGAACCACGGCTATTTTGCGCAGGACAGTGACCGGGTCGAAAAACTCGTCACGGGAGTCGCAAATCCCAATTTCGGTCTGCTCGTTGACATAGGCAACTTTGCCTGCGCCGATGACCCTTCGGACAAGGCGGTCGGCAGAGTCGCAAAATACGCAAAGCACGTTCACGCCAAGGACTTTCACATCAAGAGCGGCTCAGAGCCCGATCCCGGGCGCGGATTCTTCCACAGCAGAGCCGGCAACTACCTGCGCGGCGCAGTGATAGGTCACGGCAACATTCCCGTGGCGCAGTGCATAGGCATCCTCAAGCGCGCAGGCTATGACAAATATGTCAGCATCGAGTTTGAGGGCATAGAGCAGCCGCTCATGGGCATCGAAATCGGGCTTGAGAATCTCAAGAGATTCATTGCCGAGGCTGAGTAAAAAGTTAAAAGAGTCCAAAAAACGCACCCGAAAGCAAGACGCCTTTGGGTGCACTTTTATTCATTTTCAGCCGATTCGGGCTCAGTCTGCTCCGCAAAAACAAATTCGCCGTTTTCAGCTTTGCAGATATACTTTTTGCCGGTTGTTACCTTGCCCTCGAGCATCTGCTCCGAGAGCTTATCCTCGATCTGCTGCTGGATAACGCGCTTGAGCGGTCTCGCTCCGTAGACCGGGTCAAAGCCCGCATCCGCCGTCTTTTGAACAGCCGATTCGTCAAAAATTAAAGTTATATCCAGCTGCGCCACGCGCTTTGAGAGCGTTTCGAGCATCCTGCACGCGATCTCAGATATATCCTGCTTTTCGAGCGAGTGAAAGACGATTATATCGTCAACGCGGTTCAAAAATTCCGGTCTGAATGTGTTCTTGAGCTCTTTCATCACAAGCTCGCGCACGCGGTCATAGCTCGGGACATTGCCGCGCTCCGAAGAGAAGCCAAGCGCTTTTCCGCTGCCCGAAATCAGCTTCGCGCCGACATTCGAGGTCATTATAATAATGCAGTTCTTGAAATCGACCCTGCGTCCCTGCGAGTCGGTCAAGATGCCGTCATCAAGTATCTGGAGCAGCATATTGAAGACATCGGGATGCGCTTTTTCTATTTCATCAAAGAGAATGACGCTGTACGGTCTGCGGCGGACTTTTTCGGTCAGCTGACCGCCCTCGTCGTAGCCGATATATCCGGGCGGCGAACCGACAAGCCTTGAAACCGTGTGCTTCTCCATATATTCGGACATATCGAGCCTTATCATCGCGTTCTCGTCGCCGAAGAGCGAGTCGGCAAGCGCTTTGCAAAGCTCCGTTTTGCCGACACCCGTAGGACCGAGGAAAATAAACGAACCGGTCGGGCGTTTGGGGTCTTTGAGCCCGACTCTGCCGCGCCTTATCGCCCGCGCGACCGCGCTGACCGCCTCATCCTGACCGACTATTCTGCGGTGCAGTTCATCTTCAAGATGAAGCAGGCATTCGCTCTCCGCCTGAGTCAGCTGCGAGACGGGTATCCCAGTCCACGCGCAGACTATTTCGGCTATATTATCCGCCGTAACTTCGCCTATTTTCTTGCTCGATTCCTCGCGCCAGCTGTGCTTTGCGCGCTCGAGTTCGTCGCTCAGCTTCTTCTGCTCGTCGCGTATCTGCGCGGCGTGCTCGAACTCCTGAGAATTCACCGCCGAGTCCTTTTCCTCGGCGAGGGCGCGGAGTCTGTTCTCCATATCCTTGAGATCGGGCGGCGCTGTAAATGCGCTGAGTCTGACGCGCGACGCCGCCTCGTCTATTAAATCTATCGCCTTATCGGGCAGATATCTGTCGCCGATATAGCGCACCGACATTTTCACCGCCGCCTTTATCGCGTCGTCGGTTATTCTGACTTTGTGGTGCGCCTCGTATTTGTCGCGGATGCCCATGAGTATCGCGACCGCCTCGTCCTCGCTCGGCTCGCCGACCGTGACGGGCTGGAAACGGCGCTCGAGCGCGGCGTCCTTTTCGATATGCTTGCGGTATTCTTCGAGCGTGGTTGCACCGATGACCTGCATCTCGCCGCGGGCAAGCGCGGGTTTCAAAATATTCGCGGCGTCGACCGCACCCTCCGCCGAGCCTGCACCGATGAGCGTATGCAATTCGTCTATAAAGAGAATGACATCCCCCGCCTTTGAAACTTCTTCAATGGCGGACTTGACGCGCTCTTCGAAATCGCCCCTGTACTTTGTTCCGGCAACCATGCCCGTGAGGTCGAGCGAGACTATGCGCTTGCCTTTGAGCAGTTCGGGTACTTCGCCCGTGGCAATTTTCAGCGCGAGCCCCTCAGCGATTGCCGTCTTGCCGACTCCCGGCTCACCTATCAGACAGGGGTTGTTCTTCGTTCTGCGCGAGAGAATCTGAATGACGCGCTCTATCTCCTTCTGCCTGCCGATAACAGGGTCAATTCTGCCCGCCGCGGCAAATGAAGTCAGGTCGCGCCCATATTGATTGAGGGTCGGGGTATCCGTTCTGCCGCCGGGCTTTTTGACCGTATCCGGCTTTCCGGCATCTTTACCCGACGCCGAGCCGAATGCTTTCAAAAGCTCCTGCAAAATTTCCTGCGGCGACACGCCGAGGCGGGTCATAACGGCGGTTGCCGCGCTCGAGCCCTCTTTTATCATGGCGATAAGCAGATGCTCCGTGCCGACATAGTTGTGACCCATATCCCGCGCCTGAATCATCGCGCTCTCAATAATATTTTTGCATCTGGGCGTAAAATCGCCCGGAGTCAGCACCGTCGGCACGCCGAATCCGATGCTGTTTCTGATGGCATCCTCGACCTTGCCGGCGGTAAGCTTTTTGTTTATCAGAACGGTATAGGCTATCCCGCCGTTCTGGGTCAGCAGGCCGAGCAGAAGATGCTCGCTGCCGATATAGGTGTGCCCCATATTCTCCGCGTATTCAATGGCGGCGTTGAGCACGTCGTTGGCTTTCTGGGTGAAGCCGGTAAACTTATACATATCATCATTCCTTTCCGCGGTGAACCGTACAATAGAGATTATTGCCGGAAAATTGCCGACGAATCGAAAGATATATGTTTTTATATATGTTTATCGGCGGTATTTTAGGACAATGCCTCGCGCACCGCGTCCGCTCTGAGGCAGTCTCTCTGCCGCGCATCAATATGCTTGCCGTTCGCAGCGCTTATAGTGGCGGGCTGCATATTGACGAGCAGTTCGTTAAGTTTTTCTATCGGTATATCAAGTATTCCCCTTGCCGAGCCGAGGCGCACAAGGGATATAAGATCCATCATCTCGTCGCAGGACAGCACACGCGCGCTCTTCAAAATTCCGAGAGCTCTGTATATTTTGTCCTGCATCGCGACATCGGCGCACATACGCTCCGCCGCCGCGCGCTCCTGGGTGACGAGCTGGCGGGTTATCGACTGGAGATTCTCTATCGCCGCCTGCTCGGTTATGCCGAGGGTTATCTGATTGCTCAGCTGATAGATATCGCCGCGCGACTCCCTGCCCTCGCCGTATGCGCCGCGCAGGGTCAGGCCGAGCTTGGATATAGTAGAGCTGAGGACTGCGAGCTGGCCGCTTCTTCTGAGCGCGGGCAGATGCAGCATGACTGACGCGCGCATGGCTGTGCCGAGATTCGTCGGGCACTGAGTCAGATAGCCAAGTCTCTCGTCAAACGCGAAATTCAGCTTCTTATCGAGCGCGGAATCAATTTTATCGGCGAGGACATAGCAATCCATGAGCGCAAGTCCCGCTTTCATGACCTGGACGCGGATATGATCCTCCTCGCAGAGCATGATGCCGACTGTCTCATCTTCAGTGAGCATGAGCGCTCTGCCCTCGCGGACAGAGGCAAACTCGGGGCTTATCAGATGGCGCTCGGCAAGAGATATTGCCTGCTCGCGGCTGAGCGAATCCATTGTGACATAGTGGAGCCCCAGCTCGGGCACGCATGAGAGCAGGGTGTCACGAACTTTTTCGTTGACCTTTATTTTGCTCGCCGTGTCGAGGCGGCACGGGAACGGGAACTCTTCGAGGTTGCGCGCAAGACGCACGCGGGTGCTCAGGACTATATCGCCCTGTTCGCCCTTTTCGACATACCATTTACTCATTTTCGTTCCCTCCCTCAAGCTCTTTTATCCTGTCGCGAAGCTGCGCCGCAAGCTCGAAGTTCTGCGCGGCGACCGCCTCGTCCATCTGCTTTTTGAGCTCCTCTTTTTCGTCGATTTTTGCCTCTTCCTCGCTGACAGGCTCAGCGGTCGAAGCTATCTTGCCGCTGTGGCGAATCTGGCCGTGTATGCGCTGGAGCGAGGGCTTGAGCTCGTTATAAAAAACTTTGTAGCACTCCGCGCAGCCGACTCTGCCCTCTCGGACGATATCATTGAACGAAGAGCCGCATTTCGGGCAGCGAACCACTTTTCTCGGCGCGCCGAGCGAATGGACGGCATCGCCGAAGAAATTCCCGAAAAGTCCGGCAACATCGAAGCCGAAGCCCGAAAACGCGTCGCCGTAGCCGAGATGCTCGGCACATTCGGAGCAGAGATGGCGCTCGGCCGTGTCTCCGTTTATGACCTGCTTTATGTGAGTTGTCGCTTCATTTTTTCCACAGTTCTGACAAAGCATATGTGTTCCTCCTTTATCCGTTTCTGCCCATTTCAACGAGCAGCAGTTGTTTGAATACCGACGCTCTGACGGCGTCCCTGTCCCCGACGGCGGCAGGGCGCAGAGCGTTGTCCGACACTGCGCTGAGCATCAGCATGGCGGCGTGTTTATCTATAACACCCGTGCTGACGAGCTCCGCGAGATGTGCTCGGGCAGTGCGCTCGTCGAGCTTATCGCCCACAGCGTTGACCGCGTGCATGACCTTCTGATTCGGCTCCATCGCCGCACGCCTTATTCTGATATATCCTCCGCCGCCTCTGCGGCTCTCGACAATATAGCCCTGTTCCGGCGTGAAACGCGACGCGATAACATAGTTTATCTGGCTCGGGACGCACCCTATTGTCTGCGCAAGCTCGTTGCGCTGTATCTCGATACTTCCGCTGCTGCCGAGCATTTCGAGTATCATACCCGTTATCTGACTGCTAAGGCTCATTGCCGACACCTCTTTTCTGTCTTTGACTTTCTTTGACCTTTGACTTTATTATAACCCTGATGCAAACTCCGGTCAAAAGTCAGAAAAGGTCAAAAAATCACCCGTCTTGCAAACTATTTTGAATTATCTCGCCCATGCTTTGATTTACTGAGTCTATCTCGTGTTTTCTTTGATTTTTCGCTCTGTATTCCGACATAATTTATATAATAAGATGGGTCGATATGCTCATCTGCACGCATAAGATCGTCGCAGAAGATATCCGACTCGTCGTAGCTCACCACTTCTCCGTTCTTGTCAAACAGCATATAAAACACCTCCGGTTTCTTATTAGTTTACGCCGGAGAAAAGAAAATTATGTTTGAGTTCAAAAAGTGTAACCGCAAAAAGCAGCGCTTCATAATATGTTGATGAAAGCGGTGCTCGAGTCAAAACCGCGGCACTCTTTCTTAGTAACTGAAGAGGAGGCAAAACGATGGGTTGCTCAAACAACTGGTGCATTTTCCTTATCATCATCCTTCTGCTCTGTGACACGGGCTGCGGCTGCAATAATGGCGTCTCCAGAGCTTCGGACTGCGGATGTGGCTGCAACAACGGCTGTGGCTGCTGACATTCCATAAGACCGCTAAAGTGAAAACGACCGCCTTGCCGAAATGGCAGGGCGGTCAAACTTATACGATTTTCGAAAAAGATCAGGCAACTCTGTTGCCCTTTCTGCCGGGAGTCGGAGAGACGGTCTCGGGCTCGAACGCAGTCTTGGCTGCACTGCGGCGCTGAGCGGTCTTCTTCTCCTTGACAAAATGAGTCTTCGTATACTTGTTGGTGCAGAGGAAGTGAGCGATCTTCTTGGCAAGAGCAGTCTCAAACTTCTCCTCAAAATTGATCAGCTTCTTCTCAAACACAAAGCCTGTTATTATAAGAGCCACAGCGGCAACTTCGAGAATCGAAACAATTATGAATGTACTTGTCATTTTTGCTTCCTCCTTACGGAAAAAATCGGAACATTTGTTCTTTCTGTCTCTAATTATAGCACAAATATTCGGTTTGTCAACACAAATGTTCGATTTTTTGAAGATCTGCGCCGATTTGCGCAGAGTATAATCTCCTACGATTGGATTGTATCACAATATATGCCAAAAGTCAACGGAAAAACCACAACAAATTGGAAAACTAAGGCAATAAAAATTTAACGCAAAACGCCAAAAAATTTTTAAAATCGGTTGTTTTTTGTTCGATTGGGGCGCTTTATTGACTATTGAGCAAATCACTTACAGCATTGAACAATTTATCGGTCGCTTCTTCTATACTCATCGATTTGGGCGAAAAAGGTTCACCGAACAAAATTTTTAAATTTCCGTTTTTTCTGTACTCCCCGCTTATCGCGAACGGCACTATCAGCGCGTTTCCCCTTTGGGCTATCGCCGCAGCTCCGGGTTTGAACGCGAGCAGCGATTTATCCGTCCTGTTGCGCGTGCCCTCAGGGAATATTCCGACTGCACCGCCCCTTTTCAGGATTTTTATCGCGCTTCTGACCGCCGCAGCGTCGAAGCCGTCGCGGTTGACGGGGATGCACCCCGCCCATTTAAAAAGCGGAGCGAGCGCACCGTCGAAGTATTCGCGCTTCGCCATATAATTAATCACACGGTCAGTTGCAAGAAACACGAGGAACTGATCGCGGATATTTTTATGGTTTCCGGCGATAACCACTGCGCCGTCTTTCGGAATATTTTCACTCCCAATAATGGTCGGCGAGAAATGCATTTTAAACGCCGGCTTGATAACAGATGTTATAACTCTAAATCCCGTATCTTTATTTTCTGCCACGCTCAAGCCCCTCTCTGACCGCATTTTCGAGCTCTTTGCCTATCGACACAGCATCCCTGCCCGCCGCATTTATAGCGGGATAGAACTCAATCTCCACGCGCCTGCCGATTATATTGTAATCGCCCTTTATTGCAAACGGGACAATCATAGCCCGGCTTCTCGCCGCCATTCGCGCGGTTCCGGGCTTAAACGGCAAAACGGTCTCCTTCGTTCTGTTAAACCTGCCCTCGGGAAAAATACCGATGACGCCGCCCTTATCGAGTATAGCACGCGCTTCACTGAGCGCGGAGGCATCGCGAATCCGCCTGTTGACGGGGATAGTCCCGAGGGCGCGGAAGAAATATCTAAACCCTCCGCGGAATAGCTCGTCCTTCGCCATAAAATGCACCTGACGCCACAGGCACGACGCTATCAGAATGCAGTCGAGGTTACTTTTGTGGTTGCCGGCAATAATAACCGCGCCGCTTTTGGGAATATTTTCCCGACCCAGCACGCGCGGATGATAGAGCAGCTCGAACAGCGGCCAGACCAATATATAAAGTAAATAGTAAAAAAATATCATGGATATCACCCCTGATATTTTTGCTCTCCGCGCGCCGCAAATATACACATTGAGAACAAACTTGTATTATTTTCATAAATTTTATTTACAGATTGTTTATATCATAGTCAAAAAGCATCAAAAAATATCCAAAAATACCCTTCTTCATTTTGACAACTGAATTTATATACTGTTATAATTTAATTGTAAGGGACAAACAGTTGTCTTATCAAGGGAGAAGGGAGGACATCGCACATGTTAGCAACTATCTTTGAGATGATCGAAAAGATTCTTGGTTTTGCCGGCGCTTCTTTCGACGCACAGGCTATCGTCAAGGCTATCTTTGATGCTATCCTTGGTCTTATTAAATAAGACACGCAAATACAAATATCAAATATTGACTTCTTTTTTGAAAATTGACTCCTTTTTGGCAAAACGGGCAGCTTCACCGCTGTCTGTTTTGCTTTTTGTGCTGACAAGCTTTGATATTTTTCGATATAAATATTTTTATACATGAGCAAAGTAACGAAAAATTGAGCTTGAACAGCGGTGTTTTTTCCGATTTGGCTATTGCTTTTGCAGATAAAATATGTTAATATTTTGTTAATTCCCGTAAATATAAAAAGGAGGAAAAAGATCATGGAATTCATCACCACGCTCATTCATCAGATCGTCGAGATTTTCTCGAAGCTCCAGGAGGGCGGACAGGCTTTTATGGAGTTCTTCCAGGCTTTTCTGAAATTCGTCGGCGACATTCTCAGATTCCTTGAGGAACACGGGCTGAGCAAGCAGATAGTTGACGCTATCTTCCAGCTGATTCTCAAGATTTTCGGCGCTGCTTAATGTACCGACAAAAAGCTGCCGTACCTTTTGCGGGTGCGGCAGTTTTTTTGTTGCCTTTGATACCAATATATGTTAATATAGGTTGAACAAAAAATCTATTTAGGAGTGATCGAATGCTTTTAAAAACTCCGCCTATGGGTTTCAACACATGGAACACATTCGGCGAAAACATCAACGAACAGCTTATCAAAGAAACCGCCGACAAGATGGTCGAGCTCGGTCTGCGTGACTGCGGATATGAGTATCTTGTCATCGACGACTGCTGGAGCAAGCGAGAGCGCGACCCGCAGACGGGAAAAATAGTCCCCGACGAGGAGAAGTTCCCCAACGGGATGAAAGCAGTCAGCGACTATGTCCACAGCAAGGGGCTCAAGTTCGGCATGTATTCCTGCGCCGGAACACGCACCTGCGCCGACTATCCGGGCAGCTTTGACCATGAATATCTCGACGCCGAGACCTTTGCCGAATACGGCGTAGACTTCCTGAAATATGACTTCTGCTACAAGCCAGACAGTGCAAACGGTCCCCTGCTCTACAGAAAAATGGGTATGGCTCTCAGAGCCTGCGGACGCGAGATTCTCTTCTCCGCCTGCAACTGGGGCAACGACGAAGTCAGCCGCTGGATTCGCTCGGCGGGCGCGCACATGTATCGCTCTACCGGCGACATAAACGACAGCTTCCGTTCGTTTGCCGATATCGCGCTCAGCCAAATCGACAACCTCGCCTATTCCGCACCCGGCTGCTTCAACGACATCGATATGCTCACCGTCGGTATGTACGGCAGAGGAAATGTCGGCTCGGTCGGCTGCTCTGACGTTGACTACAAGACTCAGTTCGCGCTCTGGTGCATGTTCTCGTCCCCGCTGATGCTCGGCGGCGACCTGAGATGCATGAACGACTTCTGCCTTGACCTCGTCAAGAATGAGAGGCTCATCAGAATAAACCAGGATGAGGAATCCCGCCCGGCATTCGTCGCAACCAAGAGCTGGAACGACAAGATAGTCTTTGCAAAGCTCCTTTCAAACAATGAAATCGCCCTTCTTTTCGTCAACTTCAGCGAGAGCAAGTGCGGCGTTCCGTTCTATTTTGAGAACATAGGCATATCTGCCGCCTCCGGCTACGGACTTGAAATGACCGACGCGTTCACGGGCGAGTGCATCGGAGTCAAGAAGGAGTTCATGCAGATGCATCTTGAGGCTCATGACTGCGCCTGCTTCATCTGCAAGCTGAAGAAATGACATACTGCATCAAATGTTCAAAGCTGCTGACCAATGACGACATCGGCTTTCATCGCAAGATGGTCAACCGCGGCGCAAAGGAATGTATGTGCATCGAGTGCCTGTGTGAGCATTTCGGGCTGAGCGTCGAAAAGGCGCACGAAATGATTGAGCGGTTCCGTCAGTCGGGCTGCACACTGTTCCTATAAAGAAAAAATGCCGGATTTTTTTAAATTCCGGCATTTTATTTTTGAGCTTTCAGCTTCATTACTATTCTTTTGAGCAGCGAAGAGCACCAGAGGCGCTCATAAATTCGATTTTTGAGGCAATGCGGCTTTTCAGGTTTGCCGTTTCGGTATATCATATCAACAACAGCAATTATATCCCCTCGCCCGTGTCCGCGCTCCCAGCCGCGGCAGTTGTCGCCGCAGATTATATAATTATCGCCGTCAAAACCGATAATTCGATGTAGCACATATTCACTGCCCACGCGATAGAGCACAATATCATATTTTTGCGGCGCGGCGGTCGGACTAACAAGGCGCACCGAATCTCTGCCCTCCTTTAAAAAGGGGAGCATACTGATGCCGAGCGGCTCAATAACGACGCTGCCCGCTGCGGCGATTAGCATCTCATAGGATATCGGGCTGTTACCGTTCATATTATTCCTCAACAAAGCCGGCAGAGCGGATAATATCGAGGAATTCCGCAGTGTCCTTTGCGGCGACCTCAGCAGAGACCCCGTATTCGGCGCAGAGCGCGTCAGCAAGCGTCTCTTCGCTCGCGCCGTCGGCGAGCTTCTTCCAAAGGAATGCGCCCGTCTCGTTCAGGCGGAGCATACCGTCAAACTCTTTTTTTGTCTCGGGAGAGCCGGCGATAACCACAAAATCGGTGCCTATGGCTGTCATATAAAATCCGTCTTTTATTTTCATAGCAACCTCTTTATTCTATGCCGAAAATGCCGTCGTGCGCTGTCTGCGCGGCGCTTAACTCCATGTTACAGCGCAGAAGGTAGAACGGAACGGTATTTATCAACTTATTTGCAAAATCAAGATATTTCACCATGAGGCGGTGTTCCTCGGGCATGACAAGCTGCAGGAACAGGCGGCTCATTATCTCCCGATTATCATCAAGCCGTGAAATCGAATTTTGTTCCGCACGGTCGATAAAGCAGATCGCCTTGAGCGGAACGGTTTTGTTGCAGCCCCAGTTTTCTTTTCCGCACCAAGGCATACCGGACGCGAAGAAGCGCCCGGAGCGCAGAGTGAAAAGCGGCTTGTCGCCGTTGATTATCTCAACGCGGTCGCCGTAAAGGCGCTGCCAAAGTTTGATATGTGTACTCTTTCCCGTGCCGCTCGGCGCGGCGAAAGCTACGCCCTGCCCGTCAAAAGAAATGAGGGCAGCATGAAATACTGCGGCGTCATAATCGGGCACGGCATCACAGAAATCTTCATGCACGGCCATGCTCTCCAAAAAAGCATCAGAAAATACCTGAGAAGAACCCAGAAAAAAGTTTCTGAGTTCTTCTTTGTGCTCTTCAGAAGCCCTTACGTAAAACATAGGAGCTTCCTCGGTGAGGTACTCACTGCACATATCCAAAAGGTACGGATATGCGCAGGAGATACCTACCGTTAAATCTGCAATTTTTATACTAAAATTGCTCAATTTTTCTCACATCAACGGGCTGGCATAAATGTCGTTTTTGCCGATGACGTCGCCGCTATCCTGAGAATCATCAAACGGGATGCTCTCGTTCTCGGGAGCCTGACCAGGCGCCGAAGTCGTGGGAACATCTGGGTTGTCGGGTTCGGGATCAGGAGTGGGCTTTTTGAAGATCTTATCGAAGATCTTCTTTATGGAATCTCCAATCTTCTTGAAGAAGTCCTTAATGCTTGCCGACTGGGCGACAGTTGAAGCGGATGCCGCAAAAACAGGTGCGGCAACGGCAAAGCCAAGCGCCAGAACAAGTATCATTGCTATAACAGCTTTGAGAGTTTTTTTCATAGCAAACTCTTCTCCTTTCATAAAAAGCTTAAGCACAAAATCGTGCCTTATCCATTATCACTATCGCCGTTCTTATCACCGGAACCGCTCTGGCGAGCTTTATTACCAGGGGTATAGCTTTTACGTGTAACCATCCTAACTTCCGCAAGACGAAACATGAGGATTTCTGCGATAGGTTTTTCATAATTTTTCATATTGCACATCTCCTATAGAATCTCAAGTTTCATCAGCTGGCAACATAATCCGCATAGCAGACGGCACGCGACTCACCGTAATAGTAAGTACCATCATACAGCTTAGCGTAAGGAGTTACGAAGTAAACAGTGTCCTTATTAGCATCGGTGATAACGATGTTGGTGTAGAACAGACCCGCATCCTTGTAGCCGAGCTTGCCCGTTTGGCCTATAGTTACATTATCTGCAAACTTGCTGCCATCAGTGAATTCCCATTTAAATTCCTCATCAATCTTAATGCTCGGATGATTGCCAGCCGAACCATAATAGTTACCGCCGAGAAGTCGGTCAACATCGTAGCACATCTGTGTGCCATCTTTTCCAGTCACACCGAGTTTCTCATAGATATCACTATTGGCAACATAATCGTAACCGCCCTCGATGGTGGGAGTTGCGTTGGTTGTCGAGATGACGAAGCCGACCGCCTCGAAATCAGGATAATCCGAACCTGCGATAGCAACGACGCGAAGAAGATCCTTGTTATCTGCGCTCTTGATAACCTGATACTTGACATTGGAGACCTTCTTACGAGCCTCGGCGAGCTCTTCCTTGGTGTACCATGTTGCTGTAAGCGAGAAGCAAGGCTGAGCGTTAACATTGGGATTGTAAATCTTCGACAGATCGAATACATATGCAGACTTCGAATTGTGATAGTTAAGAGCAGTTATGCCATTGATGGTATTAGAACCGCTGACACTTAGCTTACCGTCTTTATCCGATGCCTGAGGAACAGTGTTGACGCTTGCGTTGACAACCTTGCCGCTTGCATCCTTGTAGCCATAAGAAACATACTGTGACCAGCCCTTGAAGTAAAGGTCAGCATCCTCAATACTGTTTGTCTCGGTAATGGAGGTCAGCTCGTTCTTTCTGTTGTTGATACGCGTCTGAAGGATAGAAGCATTCTTGTAGATATTGTAATCCGGGACAACAGGGTTAATGGAAACCGTGCCTTGAGGATTGGAGCTTCCCTTGTAATAGTAAACATCAGAATTGATGCCGGGGACAAAGGTCTTTCTGCTGCTGTCAAGACTGGTAACAGCAATATCGCCTATGGAAGAACCGGTGGAAAGATTGGTGTTAAGACCGCTCTCGCCATAGTAATGGACATTTGCCTCGTCAAAGTCGACAGTGAAGTACATCTGACGATCAACATTCTGACCAAAGCGAAGGACAGGTTCGGATTCGGTGCCGAAGTCATTGTTATCATAGACGACCTTGTAGTCCATATACTTCGCCTTGCGATAGGACTCGGGAAGCGAGCGCAGCATATCGGCAGTCAGCTGATAAGCGCGCTGCGGCAGATTAACGATAGCGTTGTTGAAGCTATTTACCGTTGTATCTGCTCCGCCGGGATAGTTGTTCGGATCGCTTATTCTGAAAGTGGGCTGCGAATACCTGTACCAATCTTTGACATTCGTAACTCCTGCTTGTGGATGATAGATCCAAGTATTTTCGGGATATGCTACATCGTAGTTTACATAACCCTCATAGGGGCTCATTACTTTCTTTGTATCATCAAAGACATCGTCTCCGGTAGCGCCGGAAGCTGCGTCAGCCTTAACAGCTGCAACTCTGTCTCTGGTGTTATATGTTGCTGTTGTGCTGGGGTTGCAGAGCCACACATTATTAGGCTTCTTGTTAGCCGGAAGAGTGTACTTTGTGCTGCTGTCAACAAGACCGCCTTCGTAGTTCTTGTTGTTATCATTCAGATAGAAGAACTGAATATCACGTGCCGACGGAGTCGACTTGGTGGTGCCCCAAACGTTGGAATTAAGGTTTGTAGAGGACTTGACGATAACTCTGTTGCCCGCCTGACCCATAGCACCTGCCGAAACAGCGCCGTCGGAGTTGACCATATTGTAATAGTTGACGCCGATTCTGCACTCGAAGAGCGAACCGCCCTTGTACATTGCAACGCCTTCGGGAAGATAAACATCGTCACGGGTATCCGACCAAGTGTAGCCGTTGCCAGCGCCTGTGGTCCGAGTTCCGTAGTAGACATATCTGCCGGCAGCATCCGTTATTTTCTTACCTGCAGTCGCCGCGTCCGTTACCGAAAGATCCGTTCCTACAACAGGGTCATGGTAAGTATACTCCTGCACCCAATACCTATAGAAGTTTCTGGTATCGCCAAAGGCTTTATGACCGGTCGTAACAAGGTCATAGTTATCGTAAATCCAAACTCTCTCGCCGATATTGATGGTACCGGTCGAAGCCAGGCAGACGCCGGCGCCGTCGGAAGTCATTTTGTTTGCACTGTTGCCGCGTCCTGTGCCGTAGACGCCGGACTTCTCATGCTTTACAAGCTCGGTTGCAAGCTCAAGGTTATCCTTGAATCTGGGGTCAAGACGGGTGATGAGAGTCTTGGGAGTCTGCTGCTCGCCGGGATTATTATAATCGAGGACATAGAGCGCAAGACCGGTGTTTGTGCCGGGCATAGACGCGCCGGTCACAGACTTAGTTCTCTCATCGTCACGCATAACATGGGTTGCCATGCTTGCGGTATCCGAATCTGCGAGGTCGTTATAAGCCTCAGCAAAGTCATTAGCGGAAATGTTGGCCTTTTCGATATTAAGAGTACCTGCGCAGTAGACGCCTGCACCCTGAACTTTAACGGTAGCGCCTTCCCGAACGCCCTTCAAGGTTTCAGCGCCGCAGGAGTTATTGGTAATCTGGGGGAAGGAGGCGAGCATTTCTTCGGAGGTCTTGCCCTCTGCATCGCCGGAGCCTATAATATTGCAGACAGCTCCGGTGCCGACATATATGCCTGCGCCGTCCGCTTCGCTGCTCTTGGTCTTGCCGTTTGCATTTGTCTCGGCATAAGCTGCGTTCTCGGCGATCTTGCCGCCGTGCATGTTGAATGTAGCTACCTTACCGTCCGCAGCGTTATCGAGATAGACGCCGCCGCCGTAAGCATAGGCGTTGAGATAGCCGCTACCTACATTCTGATAAGCGCGGGCAGCATTCTGAGAAATCTCTCCGCCGTTCATGTTGAACGTGCCGCCTGCTTCGACATAGACACCGCCGCCCTTAGCGACAGAATCTGCATCTTTTTTCATCATTGAAACTGCCTGTCCGCCACCGCTTGAGCTTGACTTCATCCAGGAGCAGTTCTTGGTTATAGCACCGCCGTTAAGGGTGAATTCACCGGTTGAACCAATATACACAGCACCGCCGCGGATTTCGGTAACGGAGTTTTGATTGATGTAGTATGCAGAACGTGCATCACCGTTACCATCATTAATATTTCCACCCGCATGATTAACAGCACTGATTTTCCATTTGAGTTTATCTAAGTCATGACCTAAAGAGGACCATGTGTCATTATCATTTCTGGACTTATCAACATAGTTTAAGTTTTCGTCGAGATATCTATGACGCTGCATGTTATCAGTGAACGGAGCCTCTGACAAGGAATATGTACCCTCGGCGATATATCCGCTGGCACCGGTAAGAGTACCGCCGCCGACAAAATCTTCAACGGTGAGCTTTCCGTTAACAACGAAAATTGACTGAATGTATTGCGGGATTCCCGAATAAGCCGTGCTTCCCTGTCCGGCGTCAATAGACTTGCCGTTGAGGTCAATGACAACATCGGTGTCCTCATATACAATCAAGTTAACATCGTTGTAGGACGGATAATCTCTCGCATAGGCTAACGGATCCTCCTTAGTAGCCTTATCTGGAGTTCCCGTCGTATTAGTATACTTTGTTTCTGTAAAGTTGAAAATTTTCTCTATTTTCCGCAAGTTCGATGATGTGATAACAATATAAAAATTAGCAGGATCTGTCGCATGTTTACCTTGCTTCAATTCATCGAACGGATTCGTTTCGGTTGCAGGGCCAAGTCCGGCATCGTTAAAGAAGTCCATTGCCGCTTGGTTTGACAAAGGATCACTGGTTTGTACATCCCATAAAGCGCCGTTTTTCTTCTTGCCTGTAACTTGGCGTACCTTATCCATCTTGATGACTTCACCAAGGAACAGACCCTTTGCACCACCCGAGACAAATCTTGCGCCTTGGGGCATGTCAATCTTTTCTTTGAGTCTGATGTATGTCTTCGTTCCGTCTGTCTTAGCATTATCAAGAGCTGTTTTCAGTTCTTTATAGCTGCTGACTTCGGTCCACTCTGCGCCGGGATATTTCTGCGCGGCTGAATCTGCGAGGACACTGGCGGCAGGAATCATGATCGTTGCAACGAGCACTATGGCGACGAGCAGCGACACTATCTTGCCGACTTTTTTTGTCTTCATAATTATCACCTTTCTTTTGATTTTTGCACCGGGCTTGTACGCATGGCGTACGGTGCATTTTCTTGCCCTTTTTATTTTTCCGCAGCGGCGTCATTGGCGCTGCCGCAACTGCAACGGCATCGGTTCCTGCGAAAAGAGGCCACCTCTCCGCATACCTATACCATTACACTGTAACCTTATTTTACTCGCGCCTCTTTTGTTTGTCAACACAAAAGTTCAAATTTTATATATAGATTAGAAACGATTTATTTTTTAAATAACATTTTAGCAGTTTGCACAAAAAAATGTTTTATAGATATAATACGGCGGCGATTTGAAGTCCGAAATTGGGGACAGAGTGTGCGTTTGCTATATTCATGCTGTTTAATTCGCTTTGTTTGGAGCTTGCGTTCTGTGCCGCCGACGGCGGAGCGGTGCGTCGAGTCGCCGCACCCTACAAAGAAATTACAAAACGCATCTACAGCCCCCTACAGCGTCAATCACCGCTCGGCTATCACGCGCCACCGCTCGCACAAATCGTCAAGGCTGAATGCGGCGTTGGCGGGGCTGGTTGACGGGAGGGCGGTTATGGGGATATTTGTCTGCGGCAGGATGAATCTTTCATAGAGCCGCGCGGCGGTCTTGCCGTTTGCGAAAACGCGGTCGATGCCGGTAGTATACAATAATGTATATATATCGTTCGGGCGGACGTTCTTCATACTGCTGTCGCTCGAACCGTTTATCTCGCAGCTCTGCGCGACATCCCATAGCGCGACGCCGTTATCAAGCAGCAGTTTTTTCTTCTCGTCTATGCTCTGCGGCACGGGCGAAGAAAACACGGCGGAGAACACTTTCCAGAAGCGGTTCTGCGGGTGCCCGTAATAAAATCCCTGCTCGCGCGACTTCACGGACGGGAACGAGCCGAGTATCAGCACGCGCGAATGATTGTCATAGACGGGGTCAAAGGTATGATAAAATATTTCTGCCATAGCTCCTCCCAAAATTTCAAAAAACTCTTGCCGCGGGCAAACGGCGTATATATAATAAAGGTATATAAATTATACAGGGGTGTATAAAGATAAAAAAGATCAAACTTGTTGAAGAATTCAAGGCGTTTATCTCAAAGGGAAATGTCGTTGACATGGCGGTCGGCGTTGTAGTCGGCGGCGCGTTCGGCAAGATAGTCACTTCGCTCGTCTCCGACCTCATCATGCCGCTCGTCGGTCTGATAACAGGCGGCGGCAGCCTCAAGGATATGTTCGTCGTTCTCGGCGACCGCACGGGATTTGACCCCGCAAAGTACACGACTCCCGCACTCGCGGCAGAGGCAGGATACGCCACGCTCAACTACGGCAACTTCATTCAGACTGTTCTCGATTTTCTGATAATCGCGCTCGCAATTTTCCTCGTCATAAAGCTCATGGCGACGGCAAAATCGAAGCTCATCCACGAAAAAGTCGAGGAGCCCGCTCCCGCGACAACAAAAAATTGCCCGTTCTGCTGCACCGAAATTCCGATCGATGCAGTCAAGTGCCCGCACTGCACGAGCGACCTGCCCGAAGAGGAAAGCGCGGAATAAAATACATACTAAAAGGACTGCCCGGATGAGCAGTCCTTTTTATTATGCGGTAAGTTCAACCCCTCCGTCACGACCTGCGGTCGCGCCGCCTCCCCTTTCAGGGGCGGCACAAAGGGACTTAAGTAATCAGAAGCCGATTATCAGCCCGCCCTTTTCGGCGTAATAGCTGCAAAGTCCGCGCGCGTGGACGATCTTGACCTCCGCCTTATCCCAGACGGACTGGATAGCCGACTTGACGCTCTCGGCGAACTCCGCGTTGCGGCAATGGCTGATGACGACTTTGCCGCAGTTATAGCCGCGTTCTTTCATATCCTCGATTATCGCATCGAGCGCTTTCTTGCTGCCGCGTATCTTCTGCTTTATCTCGATCGTACCCTGCTCGCTGCCGATGCCGATGCCCCAGAAGCCGAGCTTATTAGCGACGAAGCCGACGATTTTGCTCATACGGCCGTTCTTGACAAGATTGTTGAACGACGAGAGAGCGAAGACGACATGGGTGTGGCGGGAATAAAGCTCCGCCTTTTCGACGACTGTCTCAAAGTCCGCGCCGGACTCAATGAGCTCGCAGATTTTTTTGACGAGCAGAACGAGCTCCGAACCAGCGGAGCGCGAGTCGATAACGGCGATTTTCTTATCGGGCTGCTCTTCGAGCACCATATCTTTTGCGGCGCACGCGCTGTTGTAGCTGCCGGAGAGCTTGCTCGAAATAGTGATGGCAATAACATTGCCCTCCTGCTCGAACTTCTCCTGCCACGCATGCGGCGACGGACACGCCGTGTGGCTCGCCTCTGCACAGGCGTCCATCGAGTCGATCATTCCGTCAACATCGAGGTTGCGGTCGTCAACAAAGTTTTCGTCTCCTACGCTGATAGTGAACGGCACGGAATAAAACACGATATTCTCATGCTCCTTCTCGAAGCCGAACATATCACAGCTTGAATCGGTGATGATGTTCCATTTCATTTTTGAATTTCTCCTCCCTTTTTAAGCGTCTGATTGCCGCTTTCTATCCATTATATATGTGTTATAGGCGCGAAGTCAATGCTTTTATGTCATAATGAAAATAATTTACAATTGCTTCATTTATAACAGACATCTTGACAAAGCGGGCGGCTGTTGGTATAATAAAACAAATCAATTTTTAAGCGGTACAGAGATGCCGGCAAGATTGGTGATGAATACGGATAGTCGGCGTTGATGTTCCGGCGTTCTTTGCATACACAGTCTTGCGGCAGCAGGACTTTTTCTTTTATATTTTTAAAGGAGACGCAAAAATGACGCACGACTTCGCTTGCAGATACGAAAAAATAAGAGCCTTTGCGGAAAAGTTCCTTGCCGACGGAGGTCTTTCGCCCGTTATTTCAAAAAAATATATTATTGTGCCCGGTCTTTGTGATGTTCATGTGCATTTCAGAGAGCCGGGTTTTTCTTATAAAGAAACCATTGCTTCCGGCTCTGCCGCCGCGGCGCACGGAGGATACACGGCGGTCTGCACGATGCCGAACCTCGACCCCGTGCCGGACAGCGCGGAACATCTGCAAGTTCAGCTCGACGCAATAGAGCGCGGCGCGGCGATAAAAGTTCTGCCCTACGGCGCGATAACCGTCGGCGAAAAAGGCGAAAAGCTCGCAGACATGGAAGCTATGTCCGACAAAGTCTGCGCGTTCTCCGACGACGGAAAAGGCGTTCAGAATGACGAAATGATGAGAGAGGCGATGACCGCCGCCAAGAGGCTCGGCAAGATAATCGCCGCCCACTGCGAGGACAACTCCCTGCTCTTCGGAGGATATATACACGACGGCGAATACGCAAAAGCGCACGGACACAGGGGCATCTCGAGCGCGAGCGAATATAAGCAAATCGAACGCGACCTGCGCCTTGCGGAGGAAACGGGCTGCGCATATCACGTCTGCCACATTTCGACAAAGGAGAGCGTTGAGCTGATAAGGCAGGCGAAGGCGCACGGAGTCGATGTGACCTGCGAGACCGCGCCGCATTATCTTGTGCTCTGCGACGAGGACATGCAGGAGGACGGGCGATTCAAGATGAACCCGCCGCTGAGAAGCCGCGAGGACAAAGAAGCTCTTATAGAGGGCATAAAGGACGGCACAATAGACATGATAGCGACCGACCACGCGCCGCACAGCGCAGAAGAAAAAGGGCGCGGGCTCGAAAAGAGCCTCATGGGCGTTGTCGGGCTCGAAACCGCGTTTCCGGTGCTCTACACAGAGCTTGTGATGAAAAATATCATAACGCTCGACAGGCTCGTTGAGCTGATGAGCTTCAAGCCGAAAGAGCGCTTCGGGATAGACACAAATAATGACTTCGCGGTGTTTGATATAAGCGAAGCGTATAAAATAGACCCAAAAGATTTTCTTTCGATGGGGCGCGCCACACCGTTCGCGGGGCGTGAGGTATTCGGCAGATGCCTGTTGACGGTGCATAATGAAAAAGTAGTTTACAAGGCGGAGGCGAGAGCATGAAGCAGGGTATTTTCAGGATAACTTCAAATAAAAAGATCGCGCGCGACATATTTAAAATGACTCTTGCGGGCGACACCTCGGCGATAACCGCGCCGGGACAGTTCGTGAACATAAAGCTCGACGGATTTTTCCTGCGCCGCCCGATATCGGTCTGCGACTGCGTCGGAGATAATTTGACGCTGATATATAAAACCGTCGGCAACGGCACGGAGCAGATGAGCCGCATGTCAGCGGGCGAAAATCTCGACCTGCTGACGGGGCTCGGCAACGGATACAACACAAAAACAAGCGGCGGCAGTCCCCTGCTCGTCGGCGGCGGAGTAGGCGTTCCGCCGATGTATATGCTCTGCAAAAAGCTCGTTGCCGAGGGCAAAAAAGTCACTGTCGTGCTCGGCTTCAACTCAAAAGATGATGTGTTCTATGAGGATGAATTTCGTGCGCTCGGCGCGGATGTGCATATCGCGACCGCCGACGGCACTTACGGCACAAAGGGCTTTGTCACGGACGTTATAAAAAATCTGCAATACACATTCTTCTACACCTGCGGACCCGAACCGATGTTCCGCGCGATGCACAAAATCATGAAAACGCCCGGGCAATACAGCTTCGAAGAGCGCATGGGCTGCGGCTTCGGCGCGTGCATGGGCTGCTCCTGCAAAACGCTCACGGGCAACAAGAGGATCTGCAAAGAGGGTCCCGTAATGGAAAGCGAGGAGATAATATGGGCAGACTGAGCGTAAATCTTTGCGGCGAGGAGCTCGACAATCCCGTTATCCCGGCATCGGGCACATTCGGCTACGGATACGAATTCGCTGAGCTCTATGACATAAACTGCCTCGGAACTTTTTCGTTCAAGGGCACGACAAAGGAGCCGCGCTTCGGCAATCCCACGCCGAGAATAGCGGAGTGCACCGCCGGCATGATAAACGCCGTCGGGCTTCAGAATCCCGGAGTGGACAAGGTTATAAGCGAAGAGCTCCCGAAGCTCAAAAAGTGTTTTAATAAAAAAGTGATGGCGAATGTCAGCGGCTTTTCCGTTGACGAATACGCCTACACCTGCGAAAGGCTCGACAGTCAGGAGCAGGTCGGCTGGCTCGAAGTCAATGTCAGCTGCCCGAACGTTCACGGCGGCGGAATGAGCTTCGGCACAGACCCGAAGGCGGCGGCGCAGGTTACAAAAGCCGTCAAGGCGGTCACGAAAAAGCCGGTTATCATAAAGCTCTCGCCCAATGTCACAGACATTGTTAGCATTGCGAAAGCCTGCGAGGACGCGGGAGCGGACGGAATAAGCCTGATAAACACCCTGCTCGGCATGAGGATAGACCTGCGAACAAAAAAGCCCGTGATAGCGAACACGATGGGCGGCTTCTCCGGCAGCGCGATATTCCCCGTGGCGCTCAGAATGGTATATCAGGTCTCGTCGGCGGTCAATATCCCGGTAGTCGGCATGGGCGGCGTATCGTCCGCCGAGGATGTTATCGAGATGATGCTCGCCGGAGCGACGGCGGTCGAAATCGGCGCCGCAAATCTCGTTGACCCGTTCATATGCAAAAAAACAGTCGAAGCCCTGCCCGCGGCTGCGGACAAGTATAATATAAACGAACTCAAGGACATCATAGGAGGAGCACACAATGGGTAAAGACGTAATAATCGCCTGCGACTTTGCAGACAAGGAAACCGCGCTGAACTTTCTCGACAAATTCGAGGGCAGAAAGCCGTTCGTCAAGATAGGCATGGAGCTGTTCTACGCCGAGGGTCCGCAGATAGTGCGCGAGATAAAGGCGCGCGGACACAAAATTTTCCTCGACCTCAAGCTTCACGATATCCCGAACACGGTCAAAAAGAGCATGGCTGTGCTCTCGCGGCTCGATGTCGATATGTGCAACCTCCACGCCGCGGGCACATCGCGCATGATGGAGGCGGCTCTTGAGGGGCTGACCCGCCCGGACGGCACGCGCCCCCTGCTGATCGCCGTGACCCAGCTGACATCAACCGATCAGGAGACGATGGAGCGCGATCTTCTGATAAAAGAGCCCATAGACAAAGTTGTCATGCACTACGCCAAGACCGCGAAGAACGCAGGACTTGACGGCGTTGTCTGCTCCCCGCTCGAGGCGCAGAAGGTCCACGACATATGCGGCGAAAAGTTTTTGACCGTCACGCCCGGCGTTCGCTTTGCGGACGGCGACATAGGCGACCAAAAGCGAGTCATGACGCCCGAGCAGGCGAAGAAGATAGGCTCCGACTACATCGTCGTCGGCAGACCGATAACCGCCGCGCCCGACCCCGTCGCGGCATACGAGAGATGCATAAAAGAATTTGTTGACTGAGGAGAATGAAAAATGACTGAAATCAGTAAAAAAATCGCAAAGGATCTTCTTAAAATACAGGCTGTGTTTCTGAGCCCCGACAAGCCCTTTACATGGGCGAGCGGAATAAAGAGCCCCGTCTACTGCGACAACCGACTGACGCTCACGGCGCCCGAGGTTCGCACGGATGTTGAAACCGGGCTCAAGGAGCTCATCGAAGAAAACTATCCGGAAGCTGAAGTTCTCATGGGCACTTCGACCGCCGGCATTGCCCATGCCGCCATAACCGCGCACCTCATGGGACTTCCCATGGGCTATGTCCGCTCCGGCAACAAGGATCACGGCAGACAGAACCGCATCGAGGGCAAGCTCGAAAAGGGTCAGAAAGTCGTCGTGGTCGAAGATCTTATCTCGACGGGCGGCAGTGTTATCGAAGTCGTTGACGCTCTGCGCGAAGCGGGTGCGGAGGTGCTCGGAATAGTCAGCATCTTCACCTACGGAATGAAAAAGGGGCTTGAGAGACTCGCCGCGGCGGATGTCAAGAATGTGAGCCTGACCAACCTCGACGTGCTCTCCGAAGTCGCGGCTCAGGAGGGATATATAAAGCCCGAGGATGTAAACCGCCTTATAGCGTTCCGCAACAATCCCTCGGACGAGAGCTGGATTGGTGGTGCAAAATGAGAAGCATAATAAACATCCTCGACCTCTCCGCCGGGGAGATCGACCAGCTGATAGCCGTCGCAGACGACATCATGGCGCAGCCCGAAAAATACAACGAGGTCTGCCGCCACAAAATTCTCGCCACGCTGTTCTTTGAGCCCTCGACGCGCACAAGACTCAGCTTCGAGAGCGCGATGCTCTCGCTCGGCGGTCAGGTGATAGGCTTCTCCGGCGCGGACTCAAGCTCCGCCGTCAAAGGCGAGACGATTGCCGACACGATAGAGGTAGTCAACGGCTACGCGGATATAATCGCCATGCGCCACCCGAAAGAGGGCGCGCCGGTCGTCGCATCCATGCACACGGCGGTGCCGCTGATAAATGCCGGCGACGGCGGGCATTTTCATCCCACGCAGACGCTCGCCGACCTGCTGACCATTCACCACGAAAAGGGTACGTTTGACAATCTTACAATAGGACTCTGCGGCGACCTGAAATACGGCAGAACCGTCCACTCGCTCATAGCCGCGATGACGAGATACAAGAATGTAAAGTTCGTGCTCATCTCCCCCGAGGAGCTGCGCCTGCCGCAGTTCGTTATTGACGACTATCTCGAGGGACGCGGGCTTCGATACGAGGAGTGCCGCTCGCTTGAAGAGGCGATGCCGAAGCTCGACATACTCTATATGACCCGCATCCAGCGCGAGCGTTTCACAGACGAAGCGGAGTATCAGAGGCTAAACGGCATATATGTCCTCGACAAGGAGAAGATGAGCCTTGCAAAGAGCGACATGTGCGTGCTGCACCCACTGCCGCGAGTCAACGAGATATCGCCGGAGGTGGACTCCGACCCGCGCGCCAAGTATTTTGAGCAGACTCGGTGCGGCAAGTTCATGCGCATGGCGCTGATAATGAAGCTGCTCGGGCTCATACCAAACGAGGTTCAGCCCGAAAAGGCGGAGGAGCCGCAGTATATATACGACAAATACCGTTGCGACAACCCCGCCTGCATCAGCGTATGCGAGCCGGATGTCAGAGGCATTTTTAAGACTTTTGACGCAAACGGCGGCGCGTGCAGATGCATTTATTGTGACAAAGAGCGAAAGTAAAAAAGTTCTCCGATGCGCCTTGACTGAAAGGTCTTGTATTTGGTATACTTTAGGTACAATACAGATGAGTTTTCTGCGACTGACGGATTATTGCAGAGCACTGCAAGGGAACAGAAAAACTCTTTTTCAGCCGACCGTCTGGGCACACCTGAGATACATTCTCGGAGTGTGCCCTTTTTGATTTTTTCAGGAGGTATGAAATGAAGAAAGTCGGTATAGTAATGGGCAGCGACAGCGACCTGCCCGTCATCAGAAAAGCGACAGACACCCTGCGCGCGCTCGGCATCCCGTTTGAAGCGCACGTCTATTCGGCACACAGAACGCCCGACGAGGCTATGGCTTTTGCCCGCTCGGCAAAGGGAAACGGCTTCGGGGTCATTATAGCCGCAGCAGGCATGGCGGCGCATCTCGCCGGAGCCATTGCGGCGAACACCACCCTGCCCGTTATCGGCATTCCCTGCAAATCCAATACTCTCGACGGCATTGACGCCCTTCTTTCAACAGTACAGATGCCCTCCGGCATACCCGTTGCGACTGTTGCGATAAACGGAGGAGCCAATGCCGCTTTGCTTTCGGCTCAGATACTCGCGCTGAGCGAGCCGGAGCTTGCAAAGAAGCTTGACGAAAAACGCGCCGCCGACGCCAAAGCAGTCCTCGAAAAGGACGCCGCCGTTTCGGCAGAACTCAACTCGGAGGTTTAAAACATGAACGAGATATCAAAGTCCGATGTATACGCCGACGCGGGCGTTGACATAACCGCGGGATACAAGGCAGTGGAGCTGATGAAAAAGCACATCGCGCGCACGCTCACCTCGAGCGTATGCTCGGATGTAGGCGGCTTCGGCGGTCTGTTCGAGCTCGACCTGACGGGCATATCAAAGCCCGTGCTCGTCAGCGGCACAGACGGAGTGGGCACAAAGCTAAAGCTGGCCTTTCTCATGGACAAGCACGACACCGTCGGCATAGACTGCGTGGCAATGTGCGTCAACGATATAATCTGCTGCGGCGCAAAGCCCCTGTTCTTCCTCGATTACATAGCCTGTGGCAAGAACTATCCCGAGAGGATAGCGGACATTGTCAGCGGCGTCTGCGAGGGCTGCGTTCAGTCGGGCGCGGCGCTCATCGGCGGCGAGACCGCGGAGATGCCCGGATTTTATCCGATAGACGAATACGACCTCGCGGGCTACTGCACGGGCGTTGTCGACAAGGACAGAATTATTGACAATAAAACAATGACCCCCGGCGATGTTATAATCGCGCTCCCCTCGAGCGGCGTTCATTCAAACGGCTTCTCGCTCGTGAGAAAAGTTTTTGATGTTGAAAACCGCAATCTCACCCTCCCCGTTGACGAGCTCGGCGGCAAGAGCATCGGCGAGACTCTGCTCACGCCGACAAAGATATATGTAAAGCCCGTTCTCGCTCTGCTCGAAAAGATAAAAATCAAGGGCATATCCCACATCACGGGCGGCGGCTTCTATGAAAACATCCCGAGAAGCATCCCCGACTCGCTCGGCGCGAAGATAGACCGCTCGGCGGTAAAAGTTCTGCCGATATTTGATCTCATTGCAAAGGCGGGAAACATCTGTGAGCGCGATATGTTCAACACATTCAACATGGGTGTCGGCATGAGCATAGTCGTTTCAAAGGACGACGCCGACGAGGCACTCAGCATTCTCAGAGCCTCGGGCGAAGAGCCCTATATCATAGGCGAGATAGTCTCGTCTGCGGAGAAAATCGAGATATGCTGAAAAACTTTCTGAGTTCTATATGCGCGGGTGTATTGATTTCCATCGGCGGCTGTGTATTTCTCGCGTGTGAGAACAGATATGTCGGCGCGGTGCTGTTTTCGGTGGCTCTGCTCTGCATCTGCCTCAAGGGCTACGCGCTCTACACCGGCAGGGTCGGATATATAATTGAGAGCCACAAGAAGAGTGATTTTGCCGCTCTTGCGGTTGTACTCATCGGCAATCTTATAACGACATTTCTTCTCGGCATGCTCGTGCGAGTCTCTATGCCGCAGCTCGGCGAGACGGCGGCTGCAATCTGCTCCGGCAAGCTCACCCAAGCGTTTTGGCAGACCCTTGTCCGCGCGTTTTTCTGCGGAATACTGATGTATCTCGCGGTAAGCACATACAAAGAGAAGAACACTGTTTTGGGTATTCTCTTCTGCGTGCCGGTGTTTATTCTAAGCGGCTTTGAACATTCGATAGCCGACATGTTCTATTTCGGCGCATCGGGCATCTTCTCGTTGAGTGCCGCGCTGTTCATGCTCGCTGTTGTTATCGGCAACTCGCTCGGCGGAATGCTGCTGCCGGCGCTGACTCTTATCGGAGGGAGAAAAAATGAAAGCAAACAAAGCTGAAATCGCCGTTTTTGTCTCCGGCGGCGGAACGAATCTCCAGGCTCTTATCGACGCGCAGAAAAGCGGAATAATCGAGCACGGCGAGATAAAGCTGGTCGTTTCGAGCAACCCGAACGCCTACGCGCTCGAACGCGCGGCGAAAGCGGGAATCAAGAGCGTCACGGTCAGCAAGAAAGAATTCGGCAGTCAGGCGGCTGTTGAAGAAAAAATAATTGAAATACTCGAAGAAAATAATATAGACCTGATAGTCCTCGCGGGCTACATGAGCATACTGAGCGCGGACTTCACGCGCAGATACGAGCGCAGGATAATAAACGTCCACCCGTCGCTCATCCCGTCGTTCTGCGGCGAGGGCTTCTACGGGCTGCGAGTCCACGAAGCGGCGCTGCAAAAGGGAGTCAAAGTGACGGGCGCAACAGTTCATTTCGTCAACGAGATACCCGACGGCGGCGAAATAATCATGCAGAAGGCGGTCAAAGTCAGGGACGGCGACACGCCCGAAACACTCCAGAAAAGAGTCATGCGGCTCGCCGAATGGAAGATTCTCCCGGCGGCAGCGGAAAAAATATCGGACGAAATAGTCCGTAAAAAAGCGGAGGAAAAATAATGGATATTTACGCAGTCAACGACATATCAAAGCTCATCGAGGGCAACTCCTACGTAGGAAGAGGCATCGTCATCGGCAAGAGCGCCGACGGCACAAAGGCGTGCACCGCATATTTCATCATGGGTCGCTCGGCAAACAGCCGCAACCGCATATTCACCGAGCGCGACGGAGTGCTCTATACCGAGCCGTTCGACGCTTCAAAAGTAGAAGATCCGAGTCTCATTATTTACGCCGCAGTCAGAAATTACGAAAACAAGATAATCGTCACAAACGGCGATCAGACAGATACAATAAACGACGCGCTGAAATCAGGCGGCTCGTTCAAGAGTGCTCTTGAGACCCGCGAGTTTGAGCCGGACGCGCCAAACTTCACCCCCAGAATCAGCGGCATGCTGACCTTCGAAAACAAAGATTTCACATATGAGATGAGTATTCTCAAGAGCGCGGACGCCGCGGGCAGTGCGTGCAGCAGATACACATTCTCTTATTCCCCGCTCGCAGGTCTCGGCCATTTCATCCACACCTATGTCTGCGACGGCAACCCCATTCCCACCTTTCAGGGCGAGCCGGAGAGAGTCGCTATCCCGAACGATATCGACGAGTTCACGCAGTCACTTTGGAACGCCCTTGATGCAGACAACAAAATCTCGCTCTATGTCAGATACACCGATCTTTTGACCGGTGCGGAAGACAGCAGACTCATAAACAAGAACGCTTGAAAAGGAGAATAAAAATGAAAGAATTCGAGCTCAAATACGGCTGCAACCCCAACCAGAAGCCCTCGCGCATCTATATGGCGGACGGCGGCGAACTGCCCATAGAAATACTCTGCGGCAGACCCGGATACATAAACTTTCTCGACGCTTTCAACTCCTGGCAGCTCGTCAAGGAGCTCAAAGAGGCTCTCGGTCTCCCGGCGGTCACTTCTTTTAAGCATGTCAGCCCCACCTCGGCGGCGGTCGGCATTCCGCTCTCCGACAAGCTCAAAAAAGCCTGCTTCGTCGATGACATTGAGGGGCTTGACGACTCCCCGCTCGCCTGCGCCTATGCGCGCGCACGCGGCACGGACAGAATGTGTTCGTTCGGCGACTGGGTCGCCCTCTCCGATGTCTGCGATGTTACTACCGCGAAGATGATAAAGCGCGAAGTTTCCGACGGCATCATCGCCCCCGGCTATGAGCCCGAGGCGCTCGAAATTCTCAAATCCAAGCGCAAGGGCAACTACAATATAGTGAAAATCGACCCGGATTATGTTCCCGAAGAAATAGAGCGCAAACAGGTCTACGGCATAACCTTTGAACAGGGCAGAAACAATTTCAAGATAAACAGAGAGCTGCTCTCGAATATAGTCACCGAAAACAAAAATCTCCCCGACAGCGCGGCGCGCGACCTCATAATCTCGCTCATCACGCTCAAATATACTCAGTCGAACTCCGTGTGCTACGCAGTTGACGGGCAGGCTATCGGCGTCGGCGCGGGTCAGCAGTCGAGAATACACTGCACCCGCCTCGCAGGCACAAAGGCAGACACCTGGTTCCTGCGCCAGCACGAAAAAGTCCTGAACCTCCCGTTTAAGGATTCGATAGGCCGCCCCGACAGGGACAATGTCATTGACGGCTACATCAACAAAAACGAAGAAGATGTCTGCGCCGAGGGCAACTGGCAGAAATATTTCACCTCCCGCCCCGAGCCGCTGACCGACGGGGAGATAAAAGAATATCTCGCTTCTATAGACGGCGTATCGCTCGGCTCGGACGCGTTCTTCCCGTTCAGCGACAACATCGAAAGAGCAAAGCGCAGCGGAGTAAAATATATCGCAGAGCCCGGCGGCTCCATCCGCGACGACCTTGTGATAGAGTGCTGCGACAAATACGGCATGGTCATGGCATTCACCGGCATGCGCCTGTTCCACCATTGACGGAGGACTCAAAATGAACATTCTTGTAGTAGGTTCCGGCGGAAGAGAGCACGCCGTTATAAAAAAGCTCCGAGAGAACAGCGAAGTTAAAAAAATATACGCCCTGCCCGGAAACGGCGGCATCGCCGCAGACGCAGAGTGCGTCAACATAGGCGCTACAGATATTGACGGCATTGCGGAATTTACGAAGAACAATCAGATAGACTACGCCGTTGTCACTCCGGACGATCCGCTTGTGCTCGGCTGCGTTGACAGGCTCGAGAGCCTCGGCATTCCCTGCTTCGGTCCGCGCAAAAACGCCGCGATAATCGAGGGCAGCAAGGTTTTTTCAAAGAACCTGATGAAAAAATACGGCATACCCACCGCACAGTACGAAGTTTTTGACAGCGCGGAGGACGCGCTCGCCTATCTCGATTCAGCACCCATTCCGACTGTTATAAAGGCGGACGGTCTCGCGCTCGGCAAGGGCGTTATAATCGCCGCAACGCGCGACGAAGCAAAAGAAGCGGTCGTTGAAATCATGCGCGACAAGAAATTCGGCAAGAGCGGAGACAGCATCGTTATCGAAGAATTTCTGACGGGTCCCGAGGTCTCGGTGCTCTCGTTCACGGACGGCAAGACCGTAGTCCCCATGATATCGTCGATGGATCACAAACGCGGACTCGACAACGATAAAGGTCTCAATACCGGCGGCATGGGCACCGTTGCTCCGAATCCGTATTACACGAAAGAGATCGCCGACAGATGCATGAAGGAGATATTCCTGCCGACGATAAACGCGATGAACGCGGAGGGAAGAACCTTCAAGGGCTGCCTTTATTTCGGGCTTATGCTCACGGAAAACGGTCCTAAAGTCATTGAATATAACTGCCGCTTCGGCGACCCGGAGACTCAGGTCGTGCTCCCGCTGCTAAAGAGCGATCTGCTCACCGTTATGCAGGCGGTGACAAACGGCACACTTTCGGAAACTCCCGTTGAATTTTCAAGCGGGAACGCCTGCTGCGTGGTCATGGCTTCAAAGGGCTATCCCGTCGCATACGAAAAGGGCTATGAAATCGATATCCCCGATGAGATAAAGGACAGCGTTTATGTCGCGGGCGCCGCGAAAAAGGACGGCCGCCTCGTAACAAGCGGCGGCAGAGTTCTCGGCGTGACGGCGGTCGAAGATACGCTTCGGGAGGCAATAGCCTCGGCATACGAAAAGGCAGAAAAAATTCATTTTGAAAACGCCTTCTACAGGCACGACATCGGCGCGAAAGCGCTCGCCGCAAGGGAGGAAAAATAAATGGTATACAGAGTATTCGTCGAAAAGAAAAAGGAGCTCGCGCAGGAGGCAAAGTCCCTGCTCAGCGAGGCAAGAGACCTGCTCGGAATCAAGAATCTCATCGACGTGCGCGTTATCAACCGCTACGATGCGGAGAATATCACGCCCGAACTCTTCGATTATGCGAAGCGCACCGTGTTCTCCGAGCCCCAGCTCGACATTGTATCGGACAGCATCGAGATAAACGGCAAGTGCTTTGCCGTCGAATTCCTGCCCGGTCAGTTCGACCAGCGCGCCGACTCGGCGGCTCAGTGCATACAGATAATCTCGCAGGGCGAGCGCCCGCTGATACGCACGGCGAAAATATACATCCTCATCGGCGACATAACCGACGCCGACGCGCAGAGGATAAAAAAATATGTCATCAACCCCGTTGAGGCGCGCGAGGCAAGCCTCGAAAAGCCCGAGACGCTCGCCGTGAAATACGATATCCCGACCGAAGTCAGAACTCTCGACGGATTTATCAATCTCGACAGAGCTGGGCTTGAGGACTTCGTCAAAAAATACGGTCTTGCCATGGACGCGGACGACATTGCGTTCTGTCAGGATTATTTCAAATCCGAGCACCGCGACCCGACTATAACAGAGATTCGCATGATTGACACCTACTGGTCGGATCACTGCCGCCACACGACATTCTTGACCGTCATTGACAGCGTGAAATTCGAGGACAAGCTGCTCCAGAGCGCATACGACGAATATCTCGCGGTCAGAAAAGAGCTCGGCCGCACAAAGCCGATATGCCTTATGGATCTTGCGACTATAGCGGTCAAATATCTCAAGAAGCACGGCAAGCTCGACCGCCTCGACGAGTCCGAGGAGATAAACGCTTGCACGGTGAAAATCGATGTAGATGTTGACGGCGTAACGGAGCCGTGGCTTCTGCTCTTTAAAAACGAGACGCACAACCATCCGACGGAGATAGAGCCCTTCGGCGGCGCGGCGACCTGCATAGGCGGTGCTATCCGCGACCCGCTCTCGGGGCGCTCGTATGTCTACGGCGCTATGCGCGTAACGGGCGCGGCCGACCCGCTCAAGCCCATTGACGAGACGATAAAGGGCAAGCTGCCGCAGAGAAAAATCGTCACTACCGCGGCGGCGGGCTATTCGTCATACGGCAATCAGATAGGTCTCGCGACGGGTATAGTCGACGAGATATACCACCCCGGCTATGCGGCAAAGAGAATGGAGATAGGCGCAGTCATCGCGGCAACTCCCGCAGAGAATGTGCGCCGCGAAGTTCCCGCTCCCGGAGATATTGTTATCCTGCTCGGCGGCTCGACCGGACGCGACGGCTGCGGCGGAGCGACTGGCTCTTCGAAGTCCCACACGGTTGAATCGCTCGAAAGCTGCGGCGCGGAGGTTCAGAAGGGCAACGCCCCCGAGGAGCGAAAACTCCAGAGACTTTTCAGAAACAAAGAAGCCTGCCTGATGATAAAACGCTGCAACGACTTCGGCGCGGGCGGCGTATCGGTTGCTATAGGCGAGCTTGCGGACGGACTTGAGATAGACCTCAACGCAGTGCCGAAAAAATACGAGGGTCTCGACGGCACGGAGCTTGCGATAAGCGAGAGCCAGGAGCGCATGGCGGTTGTTGTTGAGCCGCACAACGTTGACGCTTTCCTCGCGCTGGCTAATAAAGAAAATCTCCAGGCAGTGCCTGTGGCGAAAGTTCAGGCTGAGCCGAGGCTCGTCATGAACTGGAACGGCAAGAAAATTGTTGATATCAGCCGCGAATTTTTGAATTCCAACGGCGCCGACAAGCATATAGACATCACCCCCGAGGCTCCCGCACTCAAAGAGAAGGAATTTTCCGGCTCGTTTGCGGAGAACTACTCGGCGCTTGCATCCGACCTCAACATCTGCTCGAAGCGCGGACTTTCCGAGCGTTTCGATTCAACGATAGGCGCGGGCACGGTACTCATGCCGTTCGGCGGCAAGAATCAGCTGACTCCCATTCAGGCGATGGTGCAGAAGATATCCGTCGAGAAGAAGCACACCGACGACTGCTCACTCATGGCGTTCGGCTACAATCCGTTTGTAACCGAGCAGAGCCCGTATCACGGCGCATATCTCGCGGTTATAGAGTCGGTCTGCAAGCTCATCGCTTCGGGCGCAGAGTTCAAGGATGTTTATCTCACATTCCAGGAATATTTTGAGCGCCCCGGCAGAGACGGCAAGCGCTGGGGGCAGCCTTTGGCGGCACTTCTCGGTGCATTCAAGGCGCAGATGGAGCTCGGTATCGGCTCCATAGGCGGCAAGGACTCGATGAGCGGTTCGTTTGAAAATCTCGATGTCCCGCCAACCCTCGTCTCGTTCGCCGTGACAACAGAAAAGACCTCTTCAATAGTCTCGCCAGAGTTCAAATCGGCGGGTCACAAAGTTGTTTTCATCGCGCCGGAGAAAGACGAAAACGGTCTGCCGAAGACCGGCTCGCTAATAGATGTGTTCTCCCGAGTTACCGGGCTTCTTCGCTCGGGCAAGGCGGTCGCCTGCTACACTCCCGGCATGGGCGGCATAGCGGAGGCGGTCATGAAGATGGCGTTCGGCAACGGCATCGGCTTTGAATACAGCAAAGACATAACGCTCGAAAAGATATTCGGACTCAGCTACGCGGGCTTCATTCTCGAACTCGCAAACGGCGCAGAAGAAACTGGCACGCTTCTCGGTCACACGAACGACAGCGGCTGCATCAGCCTTAACGGCGAGAGCATCGCTCTTTCGAAGCTTCTCGGAATATACGAGAACAAGCTCGAAAGCGTCTACAGCTGCAATATCAAAAACGCAGGCAAGGGCGCTGAGAACTTCTCATATGAGACTGTTGAGCGCAAGACCCCGGCAATAAAAGTCGCAAAGCCGCGCGTGCTCATCCCGGCTTTCCCCGGCACGAACTGCGAATACGACAGCGCAAAGGCAGTCCGCGACGCGGGCGCAGAGCCGGAGATAATTGTTATAAACAACCTCAGCGCGGACGGCATCAGCCGCAGCGTCGAAAAATTTGCAGACGAGCTTCGCTCCTCGCAGATGATATTCATCCCCGGAGGCTTCTCCGGCGGCGACGAGCCCGACGGAAGCGGCAAGTTCATCACGGCATTCTTCAGAAATGCCGCGATAAAAGAGGGAGTTACCGACCTGCTCGAAAACAGGGATGGTCTCATGTGCGGAATCTGCAACGGCTTCCAGGCGCTGATAAAGCTCGGACTCGTCCCCTACGGCAAGATAATCGACACGGACGAAAATTGCCCGACGCTCACCTTTAACACCATAGCGCGCCACCAGTCGAGAATAGTGCGCACCCGCATTTCTTCGAACAAATCGCCGTGGCTCGCTCTGACGCAGGTCGGCGACATATATTCCGTGCCTATCTCCCACGGCGAGGGACGCTTCCTCGCAAGCGACGAGCTGATAGCGCAGCTTGCCGCAAACGGTCAGATAGCCACGCAGTATGTTGATCTTGACGGCAACGCTTCAAATGATATACACTTCAACCCCAACGACTCCGTCTGCGCTATCGAGGGCATCACATCGCCCGACGGCAGAGTCTTCGGAAAAATGGGACACAGCGAAAGAATCGGAAAAGGTCTTTACAAAAATGTCCCGGGAGATTATAATATTCGTATGTTTGAAGCGGCTGTTAAATATTTTAAGTGATGACAAGGAGAATGGAGCATGGCCTATTTATCCGACATTGAAATTGCGCAGCGCTGCAAACCCGAGCACATCGGCGTTATCGCAAAGCGCGCCCATGTTGACGAAAAGTACATCGAGCAATACGGAAACTACAAGGCGAAAATAGACCTGTCCCTGCTCTCGGAGACGAAGCGGGAAAACGGAAAGCTGATTCTCGTCACCGCCATAACCCCGACGCCCGCGGGCGAGGGCAAGACCACGACGACAATAGGTCTCGCAGACGGACTGCGCAGAATAGGCAAGGATGTCACGGTCGCCCTGCGCGAGCCGAGCCTCGGCCCGGTTTTTGGAGTCAAGGGCGGAGCCGCCGGCGGCGGATATGCGCAGGTGGTTCCCATGGAGGATATCAACCTCCACTTCACCGGCGACTTCCACGCGATAGGCGCGGCGAACAACCTGCTTGCCGCGATGCTCGACAATCACATTCAGCAGGGCAACACCCTGGGCATAGATGTCCGCAAGATAACATGGAAACGCTGCGTTGACATGAACGACCGCCAGCTTCGATTTATCGTCGACGGCATGGGCGGCAAGGCGAACGGTATGCCCCGCGAGGACGGATTCGACATAACCGTCGCGAGCGAGATAATGGCTGTGCTCTGTCTTTCAAGCTCGATAACCGACCTCAAAGCGAGGCTCTCGCGCATGATCGTCGGCTACACCTACGACGACAAGCCCGTGACCTGCGGCGAGCTCAAGGCGGCCGGCGCGATGACCGCGCTTTTGAAAGACGCCCTGAAGCCCAACCTTGTCCAGACCCTTGAGGGCACGCCTGCATTTGTCCACGGCGGACCGTTCGCGAACATAGCGCACGGCTGCAACTCCGTCATGGCAACTAAGATGGCGCTCAAGATGGGCGACTACACCGTCACCGAAGCGGGATTCGGCGCAGATCTCGGTGCCGAAAAGTTCCTCGATATAAAGTGCCGCATGGCGGGACTTGCGCCCGACGCGGTGGTCGTTGTTGCCACTGTCCGCGCGCTCAAGATGCACGGCGGGCTCGACAAAAAGGAGCTCGCGGTTGAAGATATCGGCGCGCTCGAAAGAGGTATACCGAACCTCCTGCGCCATGTTTCCAACATCAAAAATGTCTATAAACTCCCCTGCGTCGTTGCGGTCAACAGATTCCCGACCGACACCGACGCCGAGATAGATTTCATCATCGCAAAATGCCGCGAGCTCGGGGTCAACACCGTGCTCTCCACCGTGTGGGCTGAAGGCGGCAAGGGCGGCGAAGCGCTCGCGCGCGAAGTAGTCCGCCTGTGCGAAGAGGAAAAGGGCGATTTCACTTTCGCCTATGAAGATGAACTTTCGATCGAGGAGAAGATCGAAGCCGTTGTCAGAAAAGTCTACGGCGGCGACGGAATAACCGTCATGCCCAATGCCAAAAAGCAGATAGCCCAGCTTGAAGCTCTCGGTTTTAGCAAATGCCCCGTATGCATAGCAAAAACCCAGTACAGCTTTTCGGATGACCCGACAAAGCTCGGCGCGCCCGAGCACTTCACTGTGACGGTAAAAAATGTCAAGGTCTCCGCGGGCGCGGGATTCATCGTTGTTCTGACCGGCGACATTCTAACCATGCCCGGACTGCCGAAGGTTCCCGCCGCAGAAAAAATAGACGTTGACGAAAGCGGCAGAATAACAGGTCTGTTCTGAGATAATAATTCCGCTCGGAGAAAAAACTCTGCCGAGCGGAGTTTCTATAAATATCGGAGGTAATAAAATGGCTTATTATTTCAACGAAGTATCGCATACCTTTAATGAGTATCTGCTCGTCCCCGGCTATTCGTCGAGCGAGTGCGTGCCCGCGAATGTGTCGCTCAAGACGCCCCTTGTCAAGTACAAAAAGGGCGAGGAGCCCGCGATTTCGCTCAACATTCCGCTGACTTCCGCCATTATGCAGTCCGTCTCCGGCGAGAAGCTCGCCGTGGCGCTCGCAAAAGAAGGCGGCGTATCGTTCATCTTCGGCTCTCAGAGCATCGAGGACGAGGCGGCAATGGTCGCAAGAGCGAAGAATTTCAAGGCGGGCTTCGTCATCAGTGACTCGAACATCACTCCCGACGCGACTCTCAACGACGTTATCGCGCTCAAGGAGAGAAACGGCCATTCCACTATCGCCGTGACCGAGGACGGCTCGGCAAACGGCAGACTTGTCGGCATAGTTACGAGCAGAGACTACCGCGTCAGCCGCATGACCGGAGACGAAAAGGTTTCGTCTTTCATGACTCCCCTCGAAAAGCTCGTCACCGCTCCGGACACCACCACCCTCAAGGAAGCAAACGACATAATTTGGGACAACAAGCTCAACTCCCTGCCCATAGTCGATTCCGAGGGCAATCTCAGATATTTTGTTTTCCGCAAGGACTACGACGCCCATAAGGACAACCCCAACGAGCTTCTCGACGCGGACAAGCGCTACGTTGTCGGCGCAGGTATAAACACAAGAGACTACGCCGAGCGTATTCCCGCACTTGTCGAGGCGGGCGCAGATGTGCTCTGCATCGACTCCTCCGAGGGCTTCTCGGAGTGGCAGTCCCGCACCCTCGCATGGGTAAGAGAGCACTACGGCGACAGCGTCAAAATCGGCGCGGGCAACGTAGTTGACAGAGAGGGCTTCCTCTTCCTCGCCGAGGCGGGTGCGGACTTCATAAAGGTCGGCATCGGCGGCGGCTCGATATGTATCACCCGCGAAACAAAGGGCATCGGCAGAGGTCAGGCGTCGGCTCTTATCGATGTCTGCAAGGCAAGAGACGAATATTTTGAGAGAACGGGCGTATATATCCCCGTCTGCTCCGACGGCGGCATCGTCTACGACCACCACATGACCCTCGCGCTTGCAATGGGCGCGGACTTCCTGATGCTTGGCCGCTACTTCGCGCGCTTTGACGAGAGCCCGACAAACAAGATTTCACTCAAGGGCACTTACTACAAAGAGTACTGGGGCGAGGGCTCCAACCGCGCAAGGAACTGGCAGCGCTACGACCTCGGCGGCGACAAGAAGCTGTCGTTCGAGGAGGGCGTTGACTCCTATGTCCCCTATGCCGGCAGCCTCAAGGACAATGTCACGCTCTCGCTGAGCAAAGTCAAGTCCACCATGTGCAACTGCGGCGCGCTCACCATCCCCGAGCTGCAGCAGAAAGCGAAGCTGACCCTTGTCTCCGCAACGAGCATTGTTGAGGGCGGCGCGCACGATGTTGTACAGAAGGAGACCTACTCCGACCTGAAAAAATAAGCCTGATTCTTTACGGCAGGGCGCGGTGAAAACCGTTCCCTGCCTTTGAATTTAGGCAAATTTACTTGCACAATCACCAATAAATGAAAAGTTACGGCGCAAAAGGCTGTTAAATCCGACGTTTTTACCGAAAACGCCCGTTAAACTGTTGACACGCCGAAAATGCAATGCTATAATACAGACAATTTAAGACAGCACTTGATAGAGGATGCGAACGAGAAGAGTATCCAGCAGCAACGCCGGCAAGCGGCAGCTGGGGAAAGGCAAGTTCGCCGAAGTGATACCGCGGTTGCCGCCGCTGTAACGCTGGGCCCTCGCCGAACAGGCGACGGACTGTCACATGACTTATGTGGAGCGCTATCATCGGTTTTTCTGCACATATAGCAGCATATACAAAGCCTGTGATACCTCTTCGGGTCGCAGGCTTATTTAATTTTTTCCAGGAGATGGTACTAATGAACAGAACGAAGAGAATTGTGGCCGCCATTCTGGCTATTGCCATGTGCGCAGTATTATTTGCAGGCTGCGGCACGAAAACCGAAAGTGCCAAGACCGGCGTTGAAGACGGCGTTCTGACCGTTGCCATGGAGTGCGCATACGCTCCCTACAACTGGACTCAGAGCGATGATTCCAACGGCGCTGTCCCGATAAAGGATTCCAGCGACTACGCCAACGGATACGATATCATGATGGCTAAGAAGATATGCGAAGCAAACGGCTGGAAGCTTGAAGTTGTCCGCCTTGACTGGGATTCACTTGTTCCCGCAGTCCAGACCGGCAAGGTTGACGCCGTTATCGCAGGTCAGTCGATGACCGAAGAGCGTATGCAGCAGGTCGATTTCGCAGGTCCCTACCTCTATGCGAGCATCGTCTGCATGACAAAGCAGAACAGCAAGTATGCAAACGCTACCTCCCTTGCTGACCTCGCAGGTGCAAAGTGCACCTCCCAGCTCGGAACCATTTGGTATACCACCTGCCTTCCGCAGATAAACGATGCTCTTATCCAGACCGCACAGGAGACCGCCCCCTCGATGCTCATGGCTCTTGAGACCGGCGCTGTCGACTTCATCTGCACCGATATGCCCACCGCTCAGGGCGCGCTCATCGCTTACAGCGATCTGAAGATCCTCGACCTCCCCGAAAATGCTTTCAAGGTTGACGAGGGCGACATCAACATCGGCATCTCTGTCAAGAAGGGCAACACCGAGCTCAAGGACAAGATCAACTCCGCCCTTGCAGGCATGACCGCCGACGACTTCAACAAGATAATGAACGAGGCTACCAAGATTCAGCCCCTTTCAAAGTAATTAACAATAATCAGAACGGAGATAACAAGATATGAACAAGCTTGCCGAGCTGTGGAGCGACATAGTCCAGTGCTGGAGCGATAGCTCAATGCAGTATCTGACCGGTGCGCTCAAGACAATAGAGCTCGCTGTTATAGCGACAATCATAGGCTGCCTCATCGGCCTTGTCTGCGGAATAATCCAGACTATTCCGTGCGGCAAAAAAGACAATATCGTAAAGCGGGTCATCCTCGGCATAGTCAAGGCTATAGTGCGTATCTACGTCGAAGTTTTCAGAGGCACGCCGATGATAATCCAGGCGATATTCATCTTCTACGCCCTGCCCTACTTCTCGAACGGTGCGATAAACCTTGAACCGACTTTCGCGGCATATCTCGTTGTCTCCATCAACACCGGAGCATATATGGCAGAGACTGTCCGCGGCGGTATAATGTCGATAGATGTCGGTCAAACGGAGGGCGCAATGTCCATAGGCATGAACCACTTCAAAACCATGCTCTATGTCATTCTTCCGCAGACCATACGCAATATCATCCCGCAGATAGGCAACAACCTCATAATCAACATCAAGGATACTTCCGTCATGTTCGTTATCGGCTACGCCGAGCTCTTCGCGGCTCACAAGGCTATCGTCGGCGCAAAGTATGTCTACTTCCCGTCGGCAGTTATAACGCTGACTATCTACCTGATAATGACGGTCATCTGCTCGCTTATCCTCAGACTGTGGGAGAAGAAGCTTGACGGTCCGGAGAACTTCGATCTCTCGACCACCGACACTCTCGCCCACACCAGCGGAATGTACACATTTGTCAAAAAGGCCAAGAAGAAGGAGGGAAGATAATGTCAGAGCCTATTTTACAGATAAATCATCTTTCAAAGACCTTCGGCAGCCACGAAGTTCTGCGCGACATTGACTTTTCGGTCAATCCCGGCGATGTCACGAGCATCATCGGCGCGTCCGGCTCGGGCAAATCAACTTTGCTCCGCTGCATAAACCTCCTTGAGACTCCGACCTCCGGCGATATACTCTATCACGGCACAAACATCGACAATATAAAAGGCGGCGCGAGCGCATACCGTTCGCACGTCGGCATGGTGTTCCAGTCGTTCAATCTTTTCAACAACATGACCGCTCTCAAGAACTGCATGATCGGTCAGACGAAGGTTCTCAAGAAGTCCAGAGCCGAAGCCAAGGCTTCCGCACTGCATTATCTTGAAAAGGTCGGCATGGCGCCCTACATCAACGCCAAGCCCTCCCAGCTCTCCGGCGGTCAGAAGCAGCGCGTCGCAATAGCCCGCGCACTTGCGATGGAGCCCGAAGTTCTGCTGTTCGACGAGCCGACGAGCGCACTCGACCCCCAGATGGTCGGCGAAGTGCTTGAAGTCATGCGCAACCTCGCCAAAGAGGGCCTGACGATGATAGTCGTCACCCACGAGATGGCGTTTGCGCGCGACGTTTCAACGAATGTCGTGTTCATGGCGGACGGACTCATCTGCGAGCAGGGCAGTCCGAAGGATATCTTCGAGAATCCGCAGGATCCCAAGACGCAGGAGTTCCTTTCAAGATTTCTCGCGAAATAAAATTAAACAGGATATCTCCGACAAGGAGATATCCTGTTTTTAATTGTATCTGAACAACCGATATACATTTATTTACCCTCTCCCCTATTCTCTTGTCAATTTTTACAAAGCTGTTTGCCAACGGACGAAGGTATGGTACAGATTGACAAAATTGAATTTATTTTGCTGAAGCACTTGAATATTTATGCATATAGTAGTATATTATTAGTCAAATAGTTGAATAATTTTGCACCGTCGGCGAATATTGGATTGTTTTTATAAACGCCGTGTTCGCCGAAAGCGCATTAAGCGGGAGACACCATGAAAATATTTATCGACGGCAGCGCCGGCACGACCGGGCTGAGAATAAAAGACAGACTGATGAAACGAAGCGACGTTGAGCTGACAACGCTCAGCGAGGAGCAGAGAAAAGATACCGAGAGCCGCAAGCAGGCGCTGAACAGCGCGCAGGTCGCTTTTCTTTGCCTGCCGGACGCCGCCGCAGTTGAGGCGGTCGAACTGGTTGAAAATCCGGACACTGTTATTATAGATACCTCGACGGCGCACCGCACGAGCGAGGGCTGGGCTTACGGCTTCCCGGAGCTGTCAGCAGAATTTGAAGATAAGATAAAGAACTCCAAACGCATCGCCGTCCCCGGATGCCACGCCGGCGGGTTTATCGCGCTTGTTTATCCGCTTGTTGAGGCGGGCGTGCTCGGAAATGATGCACTGCTCAGCTGCTATTCTCTGACCGGCTACAGCGGCGGCGGCAAGAAGATGATTGCCGAATACGAGAGCGAGGATAAATCTCCCCTGCTCTTCGCACCCAGACAGTACGGGCTGACTCAGCAGCACAAGCACTTAAAAGAGATGAAAGGCATAACGGGCATTGAAAACGCCCCGATATTCTGCCCCGTGGTCGATGATTTTTACAGCGGAATGCAGGTCACAGTGCCGCTGTTTGCGGAGCAGATAAACTGTTCTTCAAGCGAAATCGCCGACATCTACAGAGCGAAATATCAGGGCCCCGTCGTGACATTCTGCGACAAATCGGACAACGACGGCTTTCTGTGCGCGGGCGCGCTCTCGGGCACTGACGGCATGAAAATATCGGTCTACGGCAACGATGAGCGAATACTGCTGACCGCCGTATACGACAATCTCGGCAAAGGCGCATCGGGCGCCGCGCTCGAAAACCTGAACCTTGTCATGGGCAAGGACAAGGCTTTCGGACTTGATATCTGAGGAGGTAAAATAAAATGAAAACAATATCGGGCGGCGTCTGCGCCGCAAAGGGATTCAAGGCTTCCGGCGTTCACTGCGGCATACGCAAGAACAGGACGAAGCGCGATCTCGCGCTCATATACAGCGAAAAAGTCGCCAACGCGGCGGCTGTCTATACAACTAACCTCGTCAAGGGCGCGCCGCTGGTCGTCACAAAAAATCATATCGCTGACGGCAAGGCGCAGGCGGTCATATGCAACAGCGGAAACGCGAACACCTGCAACGCGAACGGCGTTGAGATAGCCGAGCGCACGAGCGACCTGCTCGCGTCCGTGCTCGGAATAAAGCCCGCCGACATCGTCGTCGCTTCGACAGGCGTTATCGGCCAGCCACTGAACATCACTCCGATAGCTTCCGGCATACCCGCTTTGAAAGCGGGGTTGGGCGACCACTCAGATCAGGCGGCAGAGGCGATAATGACGACCGACACGATTCCGAAGGAGATTGCCGTCAGCTTCGAAATAGGCGGAGTTGAATGCAAAATGGGCGGCATTGCCAAGGGCTCGGGCATGATTCATCCCAACATGGCTACGATGCTCGTTTTCATAACCACCGACTGCGCGATAAGCAGTGAGATGCTCCAGAAAGCTCTGTCTTCGGACATCGCGGAGACTTTCAATATGATAAGCATCGACGGCGACACCTCGACGAACGACATGGTAACAGTGCTCGCAAACGGGCTCGCCGGGAACAAAGAGATCAGCAAAGAGGACGATGACTTCAATGAATTCATGAAAGCCCTCAATACCATAACCGTGTGGCTCTGCCGCAGGATTGCCGCCGACGGCGAGGGCGCGACGAAGCTGCTCGAATGCAAGGTCAGCGGCGCAAAAGATAAAGATACCGCCAAGACTGTTGCCAAGAGCGTTGTCTGCTCGTCGCTGACGAAAGCCGCCATGTTCGGCTCGGACGCCAACTGGGGCAGGGTTCTCTGCGCCATCGGCTACAGCGGCGCGGATGTTGATGTCAACAAAATCGATGTTTGGTTCAAGTCAGATAAAGGCTCGATTCTCGTCTGCGAAAACGGCGCGGGAGTTGATTTTTCGGAGGAGAAGGCAAAAGAGATACTCTCCGAAAATGAGATAGATATTCTTATTGATTTAAAGAGCGGCGACGCATCTTCGACAGCGTGGGGCTGCGACCTGACATATGACTATGTCAGGATAAACGGAGACTACCGCACCTGATTGCGAAAAACGGAGGGAAAGATATGAACATTTCAAACGCGGAGCGCGCAAGGGTTCTTGTCCACGCGCTGCCGTATATACAGGATTACGCAGGCAAGATAGTTGTCGTCAAATACGGCGGCAACGCGATGACGAGCGAAAAGCTAAAAGATTCCGTCATGCGCGACATCGTGCTGCTCTGGCTCATCGGCATAAAGGTCGTTCTGGTTCACGGCGGCGGCCCGGAGATAACGGATATGCTCCAAAAGACCGGCAAGAAGAGTGAATTCGTCAACGGTCTGCGCGTCACGGACAAGGAGACCGCCGATATAGTGCAGATGGTGCTCGCCGGAAAGGTCAACAAAAGCCTTGTCAACCTCGTTGAAAACAAAGGCGGCAAGGCGATGGGACTCTCCGGAATAGACGGCCACATGATTGAAGCGAAGATGAAAGACGAGAAGCTCGGCTTCGTCGGCGAGATAACAAATGTAAATATTCAGCCGATACTCGACGTTATCGACAAGGGATATATCCCGATCGTTTCGACCGTCGGCTGCGACAGCGAGGGCAATGTCTATAACATAAACGCGGACACCGCCGCGGCGAAGATAGCCGGCGCGCTCAACGCGGAGAGCCTTATATCCATGACGGATATAAGCGGCATTCTTCAGGACAAGGACGACCCGGACACGCTCATCTCGGTCATAAAGGCGGACGAAGTTCCCGCGCTCATAAAGAGCGGCATCATTGGCGGCGGCATGATTCCGAAAGCCGAATGCTGCATCGACGCAATAAAATGGGGCGTACACAGAGTTTTCATTATTGACGGCAGGATACCGCACTCGATACTTATTGAAATGCTGACAGACGAAGGCATGGGCACGATGTTCACGGCATAAAAAGGAGATATAATGGATATATTACAGCAGCAGGACAAGGAATACATAGCCGGAACTTATGCGAGGTTCCCGCTGACCATCGAGGGCGGCAAGGGCTCCGTGGTCTGGGACGACGCGGGGAAGATATACACCGATCTGTCCTCGGGCATAGCGGTCAACACCTTCGGCATAGCCGACGACGAATGGATAAAATCGATAACCGAGCAGGCGGGCAAAATTCAGCACATGTCGAACCTCTACTACACAGAGCCGTGCGTGAAACTCGCGCAGATGCTCTGCGACCGCACGGGAATGAAAAAAGTTTTCTTCTCGAACTCAGGCGCGGAGGCCAACGAATGTGCAATAAAAGCGGCGAGAAAATACGCCGCAGAGAAGCACGGCGCGGACTGCTACAACATAGTTACACTGAAAAACAGCTTCCACGGCAGGACGATAACCACCCTCGCCGCAACGGGTCAGGATGTGTTCCACAAAGATTTCCTGCCGCTGACCGAGGGATTTATCTATGTTGAGCCGAATGATATCGAGAAGATTGAAAAAGTTCTCTTTGAAAATCGCTGCGCCGCAGTCATGCTCGAAGTCGTTCAGGGCGAGGGCGGCGTTATGCCGCTCGACAAAGACTATCTCCAGTCGCTCGAAAAAATCTGCCGCGAGCGCGACATTCTGCTCATCTGCGACGAGGTTCAGATAGGCAACGGCAGAAGCGGCAAGCTCTACGGCTACATGAACTACGGCATATTCCCCGACATTGTCTCGACCGCAAAGGGACTCGCGGGTGGTCTGCCGCTCGGCGCTACGCTGTTCAGCGAAAAGACAAAGGATGTTCTCACCCCCGGCTCCCACGGTTCCACTTTCGGCGGCAACCCGATATGCTGCGCCGGCGCGATAAACATTCTTTCGAGGCTCGATGAAAAGACTCTCGCCGGAGTCCGCGAGAGGTCGGAATATATATTTTCGGAGCTCAGCGGTGCACCGGGCATAAAAGAAGTCTCGGGACTCGGGCTGATGATCGGCATAAAGACCGAAAAGGACGCCTCCGAGGTCATAAACACCTGCATGAAAAAGGGCGTTCTCGTTATCAAAGCAAAAGACAAGGTCAGACTGCTCCCGGCGCTCAACATTCCCATGGAGCTGCTCGAACAGGCAGTCGGCGTTATAAAAGAAGTCTGTGCAGACAAGGAGGCTTGAACATGACATTCAAAGACAGAGATTTTTTGAAGCTTTTGGATTTCACTCCCGAAGAGATTGAATATCTTATCGACTTCGCCGCCTCTCTCAAGGCGAAGAAGAAGGCGGGCATACCGCACAAAATATGCGACGGCAAGAATGTTGCGCTGATATTCGAAAAGACGAGCACGAGGACAAGGTGCAGCTTCGAAGTCGCGGCGCGCGACCTCGGCATGGGCACGACTTATCTCGACCCCTCCGGCTCACAGATAGGCAAAAAAGAGAGCATCGCCGACACGGCGCGCGTGCTCTCGGGCATATATGACGGCATTGAATACCGCGGCTTCGGCCAGTCGATAGTCGAAGAGCTCGCGCAGTATGCGACCGTCCCCGTCTGGAACGGTCTGACGAACGAGTTCCACCCGACGCAGATCCTCGCGGATTTTCTGACGATAAAAGAGCAGTTCGGGCGTCTTAAAGGCATTAACTTCGTCTACATGGGCGACGCCAGATACAACATGGGCAATTCGCTCATGGTCGGCTGTGCGAAGATGGGCATGAACTTCACCGCCTGCGCGCCGAAGAAATATTTCCCCGACAAGGCGCTTATTGACACCTGCATGGAGATTGCCGCGCAGACCGGCGCTGAGATAAAATTCTGCGAAAGCCCCGACGAGGCAGTAAAAAACGCAGATGTGATATACACCGACGTGTGGGTCTCGATGGGCGAGCCTGTTGAAGTCTGGGAGGAGCGCATAAACGACCTCGCGCCCTATCAGGTCAACTCCGAGCTCATGGCAAAGGCATCGCCGAACGCTGTATTCATGCACTGCCTGCCCTCTTATCACGACATGAAAACGACGATAGGCAAGGAGATGGGCGAAAAGTTCGGGCGCGACTCAATGGAGGTCACTGACGAGGTGTTCGAGAGCGCACAGTCCGTTGTTTTCGCCGAGGCGGAGAACCGCATGCACACGATAAAGGCAGTCATGGCGGCAACGCTGACCGACGAGAGATAATATAATATATAATGTAATAGGAGCTGTCAAAAATGACAGCTCCTTTTTATTGTTTCGCAACAGTTGAAAACCACCGGCTCTACCGGGGGA
>ULUZ01049307.1_pt1 | contig 43617 bp, 40 predicted proteins | sample 1958881 | NCBI WGS metagenome assembly ULUZ01 (sample SAMEA4835771, study PRJEB28245) | human gut metagenome | biome: gut microbiome; material: fecal sample | place: Denmark | collected 2008
AGACAGTTCGGTCTCTATCTGTTGTGGGCGCAGGAAATTTGCGGAGGTCCGACACTAGTACGAGAGGACCGTGTTGGACAGACCCCTGGTGCATCGGTTGTTCCGCCAGGAGCACAGCCGAGTAGCTAAGTCTGGAAGGGATAAGCGCTGAAAGCATCTAAGTGCGAAGCCCGCTCCAAGATAAGATTTCCATATAGGGACGTCAAAGACGATGACGTGGATAGGCCGCAGGTGTACAGGCAGCAATGTCACAGCCGAGCGGTACTAATAGCCCGAAACTTTCGGAAGCGCAAGGCGTCGAGGGTAGATAAGGGAGGCAGAGATTGCGAGAGACTCTTTTTTTTCGTCAAGGATCGAGACATTCAGGCGGTTACAGCGCGGGGGATCCACCTCTACCCATTCCGAACAGAGAAGTTAAGCCCCGCCACGCCGATGGTACTGCGCAAGTGGGAGAGTAGGTAGCCGCCAACTTATAGGAGAGAGAGCCGGAGAGGGAGAACCCCTTCGGCTTTCTCTCTTTTTGTATATAGGCCTCACAATGAGGCGAGGCAGGAGAGACACATGAACGCCCCCAAAAGTCACATCGTTTCCATGATTATCCCTCTCCCCTGTACCGGAATGCCGAACAGGAGAGAAGTGCTAAGCCCCTCGGGAACGAGTGCAGAAATTTTTCGTTACTCTTGTACCAAAGCCTTTTTGAAAATAGCTTCGACTTCGTTGGGATAGATACCGCCCTCGTGCACCTTTTCGTCTGCGATGTAAAACGTTGGAACGTAATAGTAATCATATTGGTCTGCAATATCGGGGTGTTCGGTTTCTTCAATGGTTTCGATGACAATGTCTTTATATACGGGACGTTTTTTCAATTCGTCGATGTAATTGAATGCCCGTTTACAAAATGGGCAACGAGCTTGATAGAATAATTTGATGGGCTTCATTTTCGTAGATTGTTTTTTTTATATACAAATATACTTTCTATTTTGGAGTGTAGTATTTTTACTTGTATTATTTTTGTATGAAATGCAAAGTATGAAGATATATGAAACGTTTTTATCAAATGGGTTTAATTGTTGCGGTGATTTCAGTATTATCGTTCGTATCGTGCGGCGTGCACAGTAAAAATTCGTATTTGAAAGAGTTCAAATCGTTTGTGGATAAGGTGGAGAATACCGATTTCGAAACCGAGGCGGATTGGAATGAGGCATTGAAAGAGTACGAGCGGTTTACCACAACGTATTATGAAGAGTATAAAGATAAACTGACCGAAGAAGATTTAGTGGAGATTGGACGCTTGCAGGGACGTTTTATGAAAGCTTCGATGACAAGAGGTGCTAAATTTATCGAAAAAAATTTCAATGATGCCATGCAACAGGCATCCGGATTACTCGATGGTCTATTCGAAGTGAATGAAGACGAAGAATAAATTTTAACGTCTTGTTTTTTAGCCCCGGAGTGATTCTTCGGGGCTTTTTTATTAAAAAATGGTTCGAATAAAGAATTATGGAGATGGATCTCGCTTTCTTGTGACGTTTCTTTATGTTTGGATATAAGGTGCGGTTCAACAGAAAAAATAAGCAAAACTCTTTTTTTTGCACTTACCTTTCACTACTTTTGTAAAGTATGTGAAAATGAAGTGTGACTTGGCGGAATAAAATTCTGTGTTTGTCTTTCGTTATTTTTGCAGAGGAGAGGGGCAGTCCTTTCCAATACATATTAAATTAAAAAGAAGCGTTATGCTTGTCTTGTAGTTTGAAAACGTAGGAAATTTTCGAAACGAGATACAAGGTTAGGCATGGTGGTTCTCACGCATCACGGGCGTGGGCTGCTATCTCATATCTGTATCTCGGGTTTCCTACGACCTTCAAACTGTGGTGTGAGTGTTCAGTTCCACGCTTCGTTGTTATATTAAACCTTCTTATGGGGACGGTAAAAAGAATCTTTTCGCTATGAAACCGATAGGGGAACTCATTAAAGAGCGATTGAAAGCCGAGGAGCGCAGTGTCGCTTGGTTTGCCCGCAAACTCTCTTGCAGCCGGGTCAATGTGTACAAGATATTCTGCAAAGAGTATATCGATACCGAGTTGCTCACCCGTATTTCTCGAATCTTGAATTATGATTTTTTTCAATATTTCTCGGAACACTTGAAAGAGAAGTAAGCCGTCTGTTTGACTTTTTGATGGGATAAATGTTTTACATAGAGGGCTGTGAAGGGGTTTCCAATCGGTGTTCAATTTCTACTTATTTGCGACAGTAGTGTCAATTTATAGATGATATGAGATTGTTCTTAATTTCTCTTTTTGGGATTTTATTTGCATAATAAAATAATAAAGAGGAAATGAGAAAATTCAAACTACTATTGATAAGTGTTTTGTTTCCGTGTATGTGTATGGGTGAAGGTGCTTATCATGAGGATAATGAGTTTATTATAAGGGCTGGATTCACAGGCTCTCATTTGCGTTATAAGGATAATATAGGGGGGACTGTAAATGTATCGTATATTCCATTTGAAATAAATTCTTGTGGGATTGGGTGGAATGCCAATTTTACAAAGACTAAGGATTATTATAGTATCAGTCCGTTGGGTGCGACAGCAACATTATTAACATTCTTGGGGTATACAGTGTCGTCAGAGATGGATAGTTGGATTCGGACTGTATTGTTTTGTATGGCCGCAGAAAGTATGGGATTGTATATTCCCATTGGGAAAAATTTTGAGTTACAGCCCTATTGGAGTTTATTAAGATTATCCAAATGGCAGAAAGAAAAAATACTTATTACCGGAGCTTTTGGTTTAGCCGCTACGGTTTATATAAAAAAGTTTTCTATAACTGCTTATGGAGAGTATTCCTATGGATATGGAAATTCCGATTGGTGGGGCGAAACACTTAGTAATGTTTTTACAGATGCAGAGGACACTTATTACAATAGGTATGAAAAGCCCTGTACCCCTTTCAAAGGTTGGATCTATGGGGTTACATTAGGATTTAGTTTTAATCTTTAATATTGTGATCCAGAGTTCTAAATAAATAGATAAGGACAAGCCGAAAACCTTATAGAGTAGGCATTAATATAAATTATTTATTATGAGAAAGTTGTTTTTATTAGGAATGCTGGTTGTTGTACCTTTTGTATTTGCAGTGCAATATTCTGGAACCGACGTGGAAGAAATGCAAAAAGAACGGTGTGGAGGCTATTCCAATCCTCCTTGTAAATGTTGTGATGGTAAGGGGCGTACTGAGTGTACAATGTGTGACGGTACTGGGTGGCGTATATGCTCTTTTTGTGGTGGTGAAGGAACTATTGATCGAGGAAATGGGAAAGAAACATGTGCTAATTGCAATGGAAAAGGGCAATTTAAGTGTGGATATTGCAAAAAAGGAGAACGTATATGTACCTGTTGTAATGGAACTGGTAAACAGAGACATGTAGGACGATGAGTTGTTATTCGGTTGTGCCTTTATTGTTTCGTTTTTTTAGTCTATTTGTGAGAGTTCAGCTCTAAGAATAAGCTAATTAACGAGATGACAGATGTGAAAAAGACTGTGTTGAACCGCATTATGAGATTAGAAATTTTATAGAGTAGGAGTAAATATGATTTTGATTATGAGGAAGATATATTTGAAATTGATTGTTTTATTCTATGTTTTATGTTGTAACACATCAATTCTGTTTGCCCAAAAGGATATAGAACAAGAGAAGATAGGCTGTTATTGTAATACAGTGGAAGTAGAAAAATCTTGTCATCGATGTGGAGGTAAATTAAAAAGTGCAGTGATAAAAGGAAAGAAGAAGTGTCCTAATTGTAAAGGCTCCGGAACTGTTAAAAGCTACGATAATGGAAGATCGGTGAGGGTGAAGTGTACGGTAGAGCATAATGGGTATGATGCCAGTGTTGGTGGTTATTTTATTTATGAGTATAAATCTGGATTGAAATGCGAAAATTGTGGCGAAGAATATAGCCGATAATAAAACAGACGGAATTGTTTTTTTACAATTCCGTCTGTTTTATTATTGTATAAGTATTCAATACTTATTATACGAAATCATCTCGTCGGCAGATTTTCGTTTTTTCTCCCGAAGCGGTTGGGTGGAGTATCCCACTACGATGTCGAGAATGACTCGTTTCTTATCGGGAATATGGAGTAGTTTACGCACGGCTTTCTCGTCGAACCAACCGAGTATGCAGCTGCCCAATCCTTCGGCAGTAGCGGCGAGGGTGATGTGTGCGGCAGCGATACCGATGTCGAGCAGCGGAAATTGTTTGTCCTTGATGAGCCCGCCTATGCCCGATGTGAAATTGGGTCGCTCCTCCACGACGAGGATATGCACGGGAGCCTGTTTGGTAAAGTGGTTCATGCCCAATATGCGGCTGGCCACAGCATCGGCCACTTGGTTTCGCAACTCGGGTTCGTCCACTACGATGAAGTGCCACGGTTGCGCATTGCAGGCCGAGGGTGCTATGCGGGCGGCTTCGAGGATGCGCCGTATTTTTTCGGGTTCGACCGGACGTTCGGGATCGTACTGGCGATCACTTTGCCGGTGGTTGATAATTTCGTAGATATTCATTTTGTTCTAATCTTTTTCGAAATGCATGATACGGCTGATGTATTTGCCGATAATGTCGAATTCGAGGTTTACTATACTACCTTCCTTGATTTGGTGGAAATTGGTATGCTCGTAGGTGTAGGGAATGATCGCCACTTGGAAACTGTTGTCCTGCGAGTTGCATACGGTGAGGCTTACCCCGTTCACGGTAACCGATCCTTTTTCTACGGTCATATAGCCTTTGGCAGCCATTTCGGGATTGAGGTCGTAGGTGAAGGTATAGTATCGGCTTCCGTCGACAAGATCTATTTTTGTGCAGCGGGCTGTCTGGTCCACATGGCCTTGCACGATGTGTCCGTCGAGGCGGCCGTTCATGAGCATGCTACGTTCGAGATTCACTTTGTCTCCGACAGAGAGAGTCCCTAAGTTGCTGCGTTCGAGAGTTTCTTGTATGGCAGTGACCGTATAGTGATCTCCTTCGATGTTTACGACCGTGAGGCACACGCCGTTGTGAGCGACGCTTTGGTCGATTTTCAATTCGTGAGCGAACGAACTTTTGAGCGTAAGGTGCAAATTCCCGTTATCCCGTTTCAAGGCAACGATGGGAGCGGCTTCTTCGACAATTCCTGAAAACATAATTTAATGAATTAGGGGTTATAAATAGACAAAGTCAAAAATACGAAAATTGTTCGGATTGTTATACCGTTTATTCCCGAAAATAGTTATTTTTGAGAAAGGATTTCCTTTCATGTTAAAAAGTGCTACTATGGAAATATTGCTCCCGAAAAGAAACGATAGCGCACAAACCGAAAAACTGTCGTCGCGGACGGTAACGGTCGTTGGCGCGAATGGAGCCGGAAAAAGCCGGTTCGGAGTGGAAATAGCTCGACGGATACAAGACCATGCTTTTTGGCTTTCGGCTCAAAAGGCATTGTGCATTATGCCGCCTCACGAAGTTTGGCCGGGGTCTATCGAAGCCATGTATCAGGAGTTTATGGAGTATTCTTACTATGTATCGAAGGATACCCCTACCGAATTCGACCAGTTGCTTTTCTTGCTGTTGAGCGAGGAGTGCCGCAATCTGTTCGAGTATAAATTCAAAACGCCAAAGGGGGGGCATATCGACTTCCCCGAGACTCGTTTGGATAGAGTTCAAAAGCTGTGGGAACGGGTTTTCCCGAGAAATAAAATGTTGCGGGCCGAGGGGCGTTTGTTGATTCAAAGCGAGAATTCGGAGCCTTTCAATCCTTTGCGACTGAGTTCGGGGGAGAAGGCGGTGCTCTATTATATAGCAGGTGTGCTGTTTGCTATGCCCAATGCCGTGATATTGGTGGAAGATCCTGAATTCTATCTGCACCATTCCATTATGAAATCGCTGTGGGATTCGATCGAGAACTTGCGCAAGGATTGTACTTTTGTTTATCTGACGCACGATTTGGATTTCGCGGCTTCGCGTGTCGAGAGTACTTGTATTTGGGTCCGTTCGTTCGATGCCGATCACGTGAGTTGGGACTATGAGTTTATCCGTAACGACGACTCTTTTCCCGAAGGCATGTATTTGGATATATTGGGCAGCCGCAAACCGGTATTGTTTATCGAGGGAGCAGCTACCGGAAGTATCGATGTGAAACTCTATCCCTATATTTTCCCTGAATACACCGTGAAGCCGTTGGGTGGTTGTAATAAGGTAATAGAAGCGACAAGGGCTTTTGCCGATTTGAAGGAGATACACCATCTCGAATCTAGGGGAATTGTCGACAGGGATCGGCGGACGGAGCGAGAAGTCGAGTATTTGCGCAGTCGTCATGTGTATGTGCCCGAAGTAGCGGAAGTGGAGAATCTGTTAATGCTCGAAGGGGTGATTCGCTCGGTTGCCCGACGTATGAAACGGAACGAGAACAAAGTCTTCGAAATAGTAAAAAACAATGTCATTCAGTTGTTCGCACAAGAGATAGAGTCGCAGGCGTTGTTACATACCCGTCACCGCATACGGCGTGATTTGGAATATAAAATCGACCGGAGGTTCAACGATATCGGTTCGTTCGAAGACCATATCGACCATTTGACGGACGATACCGATGTACGCGGACTTTATAATACGATTTGCAGTCAATTCCGTACATTTGTTAAGAACAGAGATTACCGGTCGATATTGAAGGTTTACAATCAGAAGTCGATGTTGACGAACAGTAATGTCTGTAACCTGTGCGGATTGGCGAATAAAGATAAATATTTGAGGGTGATACTTTCCATATTGCGAGAAGATAGACCGGAAGCCGAGGGCATACGCTCTACGATACGGGCCTGTTTCGGATTGGATAAAGAAGAGTCTCATGGTTAAGGATTGGATTTCGGCGGCTCGTCCGCGCACGCTGCCGGCATCGGCCAGCCCGGTGATCGCCGCTTCGGCTTATGCCTTTTATGCCGGTACGTTTCGTTGGGTTCCCGCCGTGTTGTGTTTGTTGTTCGCTTTATTGGCACAAGTCGCCTCTAATATGGCGAACGACTACTTCGATTATGTGAAAGGAAGCGATAAAGCTGGTAGGGTAGGACCTCGTCGAGCCGTTGCTTCGGGCGATATAACTCCGCGAGCCATGCTTATGGGTACATTCTGCGTTTTAGGAGTGGCTTGTGCGGTAGGATTGGGACTTGTTTTTTTTGCCGGTTGGTGGTTGATACCGATAGGTGTGATTATAGCGGTGTTTGCATTAGCCTATACGGCAGGCCCTTATCCGTTGGCCTATCACGGATTGGGCGATGTAACCGTGTTTTTGTTTTTCGGTCTGGTCGCAGTAAACATGACATACTATGTACAGGCTTTACAGTTCGATGCAGATGTGTTTCTGCTGTCGATCGCTATGGGATTGTTGTCTATAAATATTCTGTTGGTGAATAATTATCGGGACATGGAAGAAGACGCTGCGGCGAATAAACGAACGACGGTGGTGCTGTTCGGGCGGCGTTTTGCTTTGTGGTGGTATTTTGTGAACGGGGTGATCGCCGTTTTGTTGCTTTTACCTTGTTTGGCAGATTTCGGAATCGTGTATATATTTTTACCAGCCATTGTATATCTGTTTCTTCATATAAAGACAGGATTGGCGATTAAGCAGCGGGTGGGTGAGGCATTGAATCCCCTGCTGGGAGCGACGGCTCGGAATCTACTCGTTTTTACGATTTTGGTTTCTGTGGTGTGGATATGTAAAGGATTAGGATTATGAGCAGGACGATTTTATTCATTGCCGCATTTTGGTTGGCTGTGCCATTGTGGGGACAGTCAGGTATCATGCCGCGCCGAAGTTCTTCTATAAAAATTCCGAGTCAGGAAACAATGGAGAAAATAATCGAAGCCGACCCTGAGTTGGTGAGTCGGGAACCGGTATCGACATTATCCGATACGACATCTCGGGCATTACTGTTTTCTCCGGTAGCTGTCGATATGTTAGGGTTCGATAAACGTATGAGCGATACGAAAGAGAGTTTCCTTTTGCGAAACAATACACCTTATCGGTTGTCTCGGGTAGTCTTGAAAATGATTTATCGTACCCCGGACGGCCAAATGATCGATTATCGTACTCGCATGGTGGATTGTGATCTTTTGCCTCGTTCGACTCGCAAGTGTGAAATCGAGAGTTTCGACCGTTCGAAAAATTATTATCATGTCGATTCTCCCCCGTCTCGTGTGTCTGGGCGTCCGTTCAAAGTGAGTTTCCAGCTATTGAGATATGATATTGTGATAGAGCCGTAACTCTTTTTTATAACTTCTCGTCAACTTTAACGCCTTACGGTTGACCCAAAAGGGGTATCTCCTTGTTTTAAGAGTGATTGTCGGAATAACCCGGCGACGTTAATTTATAAACTTATTTAGGAGGTATAATTATGACACCTGCAAAGCATCAACAAAACTGGCTCCCCGGAATTTTTAACGATTTCTTCGGAAATGAGTGGATCGCTAAAACTAGCAGTGCGGCTCCGGCCATTAATATTGTAGAAACGGAAAAGGAATATGAGGTTCAAATTGCAGCGCCGGGTATTACCAAAGACGACTTCGATATAACGGTCGATAAAGAAAATCATTTGGTCGTTACGGTAGAGCACAAACAAGAGGAAGGCGAAAAGGATAAAAAAGGACGTTATTTGCGCCGAGAATTTTCGTATTCGCAATTTCAACAGACTTTGATTTTACCGGATAATGTCAATACGGATGCCATTGAAGCACATCAGAACAACGGCGTGTTGACAGTGATGATTCCGAAAAAGCAAACTCCTATGATGGCAGAAAAAAAGAAAATTATGGTAAAATAAACTTTTTCTGCATGGATAGCATACATAAAAGAGAGGGCTGCAATTTGCGGCCCTCTCTTTTATGCATTATCGCCACGTGAAATTCTTTTTTCTTGTTACAGAACCTATTACCTTGAAATAAAGGTTTATACATGGTTGTATGAAGGAAAAGAACGGTAAGGAGAAAAAAAGTCTCGGTTTGCGGAGTATTTTTGCAGCCCGTCGATAGACGATGACTTTGATCGAGAATAAAGACAAGGCCAGTATCGAGGCCAAAACAGCGGTTGTCCAATTATGTATGATGCCCTCTACCCATAGACAAACGAACAGAATATCGAAAGCATAATCGAAGAACTTAGCTATGCCGAATATCGATTTGGCTGTGGTATGAAGGTATTTGGAAGTAAAGTCGTATTGTAGCTTCAACTCTTTCCATGCTTCATAGTTATCTTGATAAGTCGCGGTCATTTGTCCCGCTTCGGATATTTCTACTCGGGTGTTGGTTCGGTTGGCTATCTCGTTGATGAACAGGTCGTCGTCTCCGTAGTGCAGATGTAGAAATTTGGAAAACCCTTTATTTTTGAAGAATAATTCTTTACGGTATGCCATGTTGGAACTTACTCCCATATAAGGCCGATTGATGAGGGCGAAAGACAAATATCGGATAGAAAATAACAGTTGGTCATAAGAGCAATACCAGAAAGAGAATTTTTCTTTTTCCTTTCGTTCAATGGCCGTATAGCCTAAAACAATGTCGATTCCGGGAACGAAGTTTCGGGCGATAGTGGCCAACCATTCGTTGTTTCTTGGATCGCAATTGGCGTTTGTGAATACGACTATATCGTATCGAGCGGCTTTTATACCGAGGGTCAGAGCCAGTTTTTTATGGCTTAGGTTGCGCGATCCTTCCGGTACGTAGGTGTGGTATAGATTTTTATATTGCGTCTCCAAAACGGAGAGTATGTCTTTGGAATCGTCGGTTGAATCGTCATTGACTACGATGACTTCAAATTCGGGGTATGCCTGATTTAGAATTTTGGGCATGTATTTAACGAGGTTTTCGGCATCGTTTTGGGCATAAACGATTACCGATACCGCAGGATATTGGTGGGTATATTCTATTTTCCCGTTTTTTTCTTTTTGATAAAAGCGAAAGGGGCGATTGAAAAGATAAAATTGATAGATTATTTCGATAATCCAAATCAGAATCAGTATCCCCAAGCAATATATTTCTGGGGTAGAAAAATCCCAAGAAAAGTTTAAATCCATAACATGTGACAAAATAAATTACAAACGTACATAAACTTTTTCAAACAGACCGTTTGAAATGATTTTAATATTCTTTTTTATCGAAGGCCGATAGAAAATAGTATATTAAAAAGCTGTATGTAAGAACTTTTCGTGAATGGTGAAAAATTGTAAGAAAAAAATTGTAATAAAGGTTCAAAAAGATGTTGAGATATGTATAATAAAAGGGCTTGGTACAACGTTATAAAATAGAATTATACCGGGCTAATCCGGACGGAAAAGAATAATGTAATGAAAATAAATGTGTTAAGTGCTATTGTCTTATTGCTTGTGGTTTCTTCCTGTTCAACCAGTAAGACTGCTTATTTTGAAAATTTGGATATCGAAGAGATGAGCGGAAAGATGGATGTAGGCAATTATGAATTGCGAATAGCTCCCGACGATATGCTATCGATAACGGTTTCGTCGGTTGTTCCCGATGCGGCCGCACCTTATAATTTACCGGCTGTTTCCTATTCTGAGCCGGGGAAGCAAGAGCTAACGATTGTGCCTAATTTACAAGTCTATACGGTAGATAAAAATGGCTATATCTATTTCCCGATAGTAGGGCGTATTCGAGCCGAAGGAATGACTCGCAATGAACTGTCGAAGTTTATAGAGGATAAAATTCGTCCTGAGCTGAAAGATCCTTTTGTATTGGTACAATTCATGAATTTTAAAGTCGTTGTACTGGGCGAAGTGAAAACCCCGGGGCAGATATCGGTACAAACAGAGCGTATGTCGATACTCGATGCCATAGGTGCGGCAGGCGATTTGACTATCTATGGCGAACGGAAAAATGTATTGTTGATGAGGGAGGAAAATGGTAAACGGATTTTTCATCGTTTCGATTTGACCGATGAATCTCTTTTTGAATCGCCCTATTTTTATTTGAGACAGAACGATGTCGTTTACGTTATGCCGAATAAAGCACAGCGAAATAATTCGAATTACAATCAATTTGCCCAATATCGCATATCTGTGGTGGGTACTGTTGTGAGTGCCATCTCGGTGTTGGCATCATTGGCGATAGCGTTGTTCATTAAGTAATGAAAAGAGTTTGTTTATGGAAGAAAAATATACCTCGGAAAGAAGAAATGATAATATCGATATCGCCGCTTTATGGCGTGCCGCATGTAGAAAATGGTATCTCTTTGCAGGATCGATTGCCGTTTGTGTAGCGTTGGTAGTTTGTTATTTGAAGATTGCCAAACCTGTATATGAAGTCTCTGCCGATATTCTTGTCAATGAAGATGAGAAAAAAGGCGGTGGCGGATTGTCTTCATTGATGGGGGATATTGCAGGAGGCGGATTTTCGTTAGACGGTATGATAGGTGGTGGCTCGGTGAATGACGAGATACTGGTTATTTCGTCGCATTCTTTAATTCGAGAAATGGTTCAAAGACTCGATTTGAATATATCATATACGAGCAAAAAAAACTTTTTCAAAAAGAAAGAGTATTATCATAATTCTCCACTTACCGTAGATATTCCCGAATCGATGGTGGATACATTATCGAGTGGATTTGTAGTTAAAGTTCAAACGGGCGGCTCTGATGATAAAATCAAAGTCTTGTTGAAGAAAGGATTCTTTACGACTTTGTCCGAAATGGAAGCGACATCGTTCCCGATAAAGGTAGATTATGGAGAGGGGATTGTTATCGATAAGACCGAATTTTATAAGCCGGGTAAGAAGTTGAAGTTTGTTGCTCATGTTAACGGATATGACGGCGAAGCTGAAATATTGGAGAAAAGGCTGGATATCGATTTGTCGGATAAAAAAGCCAATGGCATTTCATTAAAAATAAGGGAATCGAATAAGCAAAGAGGAAAAGATATACTCAATACGTTGATAGAATGTTATAACGAGGATGCTGTGCTGAATAAAAACTTGAAGGCGCAAAACATGCTTTCGTTTATCGACGAGCGTTTGATAACGGTAGAAGAAGAACTCCATGAAGCCGAGAGGATTGTAGAACGGTATAAAAGAGAAAACGATTTGTCCGATATAGATGCCGAAGCCAAAATCATTCTTGAAGCAAACAGTCAATACCGCAAATTACTATTGGAAGCCGAAACACAATATTCGATTATTTCGATGGTAGATAGTTTCCTGAATAAGCCGGAAAACAAATATTCTTTGGTTCCTGTTACGACCGGTTTGCCCGATCGGGGAGCGGCCGAGGCGATTAATGAATATAATAAATTGCTATTGGAGAGAATGCGTTTGCTTCGTACAGCAAAGGACTCGAACTTGGCTTTACGTACACTTACCGCTCAAATAGATGTCATGCGTGAGAATATATTGAATACGGTGTCGAAAGCGAAAGAAAGTTCGGATATAGCACGTACCGATTTGAAGAAACAAGAGGAGGATTTTCGGTCTAGGTTGCGGGGATTCCCTGAGCAAGAGAGAGAGTATATGGATATAAAAAGGAATCAGCTTATTAAGAATGAATTATATACTTTCTTGATGAAGAGGCGGGAGGAGAACGCTATGACATTGGCGGCGACTTCGCCTAAATGTAGGATTGTCAATCCGGCTTATAGTAAAAATAAACCGGTTGCACCGCAATCTTTGATTCTTTTATTGATCGCTTGTGGAATCGGATTGGTACTGCCCGTTGTCTACTTGTATGGAAAGACTGTTTTCTCTGTTAAGTTCAATAACAAAAATGATTTGCGCAGATTGACAGATTTGCCTATTGCTGGTGAAATTTGTCATAGTTCTACTTCGGGCTATGTCGTTTTGAGAGAAAACAGTGTTTCTCCTGCCGCTGAAATGTTCCGTTTATTACGGTCTAATTTACAATTTATGTTGCCGGGTGGAGGAAAGGGTATTCTGTTGGTAACCTCGTCAGAACCGGGAGAAGGAAAATCGTTCGTCAGTCTTAATCTGGCTTACTCGATAGCTTTAATGAGGAAGCGTACGGTTTTGATCGATTTGGATTTGCGGAATCCGAAAATTGCTGATTATTTGGGGCTTTCGGTGACTACTGGGTTGACGAATTATTTGGTTTCGAATAAAGAAGGTGGAGAGAACGATTTGATTCATCATGTGGCACAAGAAGGCTTTCTTGATGTCATAACGGCCGGCCCCGTTCCACCGAATCCTTCCGAGCTTTTATTGTCCGAAAAATTGGATAGTTTAATGGCTCGTCTTCGAGAAAAATATGATTATGTAATTGTCGATACAGCTCCTGTGGAGAGAGTTTCTGATACGTTCTCGTTGACTCGTTTTGTCGATGCCACGTTATATGTTTGCAGGGCTGATTATACGCATAAAAATAGTGTATTCAATGTCGAGGATTTTGTAGCAGAGGGTTCTTTGAAAAATGTAATGTTCGTCTTGAACGATACGGAAATAAAAAAGACTTATGGGTATTCGGTGAAACATACAAGGGGATAAGCGATGATTTCCTTGAATAAAATATTCTATGGGCTATTTATTCTGATGCTTGTGGCGGGGATTTATACCTATCAATTGATGTGGTTTAAAAGTTCCGACGAGTTGATTACATTGCTTTTAGCTCTTTTATGTGTACTGGATATATTAAGTAATAAGAACCATCGGCGTTATAAAGGTCTTTTTTGGATCGTAGGGATAATGACGTTTTACCTGTTGTATTCGTTGGTTGGCGTTCATTATAATACCCCTAAGGCGATATTCTATGATTTTTTTATTCAAATCAAGCCCTTCATCGCTTTTTATGTAGCTTATGCCATGGGGGTAAGGTTTACGGGAGCTCAAAAACTTTTTTTGAAAAAACTATGCGTTGTTCTCAGTGTGGTGATGCTGGGAATAATACTTGTAGGCATAGGAGAAGATTTCTTCTTTCATGTAGCGTATTATGGTATTATCAGCACGGTACTATTTTTGATATATTACTACTGCTCTTGCCAGAAGATGAGTCGTAAGGACAAGATTATCATGCTGTTTATCTTGTCTGTGGGATTTTTTAGTACACGCTCCAAATTTTATGGGTTTTATGTGGTAGCGTTGTATCTCTTTTTGTGGTACAAACCGGGACAATTGTCGAAAGTAAAGTTAAAGCAGTGGGTAATGATGGCTTTGGTTTTCTGTGGCGTCTTATATGTAGCTTGGGATAAAATCAATTATTATTTTATTTCTTCCGGTTTGTTTTCCGGGGAGGAGAATATGGACGAATCCTTTGCTCGGGCTGCACTATATATCAGGGCTCCTCTGGCTTTGATGGACCATTTCTTTCTGGGTTCTGGATTGGCATCGTATGCCACTTATTCTTCGGGGATAATAGGTTATTCGCTTTTGTATAAAGAATACAACATAGATGAGGTTTGGGGACTGTTGGAAGGCGATTGCCCGTTTATATCCGATACCTATTTCCCGGAGTTGGTACAATTTGGAATGGTAGGGATTGTATTGTTCTTTTATTTTTGGGTATGGGTATATAAGAAACTGAAAATTATTACAGGTTCTCCTTATGCGGTGCACCTCCATAAAATAGGTATCATGATCATCTCTTTTGTTTTTATTGAGTCGGTTGCCGGTAGTGTCTTCTTGCAAGGTTCCGGTATTATTGTGATGATTCTGTTGGGGTTTGTCATAAGAGATTTGTCCATAGCAAAAGGTCGAGAAGCGAGGGTGGAAAATGAATAGAAGCACGAAATTTATAAACGATATTTTTATTTATGCCATAGGAAACCTCGGCTCCAAGCTGATTACGTTTCTTTTGGTTCCTCTATATACATATTATATATCCCCCGATGATTTTGGATATTACGATATTGTCCTGACCCTTACGTTTTTGGCAATGGGGTTTGTAACGTTTCAATTGCGAGACGGTACTTTTCGTTTTTTGCTCGATAATGAAGACGAATATACTCGTAAAGGAGTCGTTTCGTTCTCCTATAAATTGATGGCCCAATCCTCTTTGGTGGTATTGTTGGTGGGGATTGTTTTTTCTTTCTTTTACGATATACGGGATTGGGGTTGGATTGTTGCATTTGTAATCACGCTTTCGTTGTATGAGGTAGAAGTCCAAATCGTAAGAGGCTTGGGACAAAATAAATCTTTTGTCTTGGCTGGTATATTGACTGCCTTTCAGATAGGATTATACAGTTTGATTTTTGTTGCTTGGTTACGAATGGGAATTGCGGGCATATTTTGTTCCAATATATTGTCCCGTTTGGTGACAATGGTTATTATAGAATTTCGGGCACGAGTATTTAAACGCTATTTTATCGTTAGTTTTAGAGATAAGTCTCTGAATAGAGCTCTGTTGAAATATTCTTTGCCTTTGTTGCCGAATGCTGTTTGCTGGTGGCTTTTGGGAAGTTCCAGTCGATTGTTTATAGAACATTTCTTAGGTTTGGAGGCCAATGGTATATTTGCGGTAGCCATGAAGTTTTCTACTATATTAGAGACATTTTCGGTGATCGTATATCAAGCATGGCAAGAGACTGCTATTAAACAGTACGGGGCGGCAGACCGGTCGAAGTTCTTTTCCAGAATATTCAATACATATATTCTCATATTGTCCGTTTTAGCGCTGATTTTTGTTTTCGTGCTGAAAATCAATTATTCATGGCTGGTGGATTCTCGTTATTTAGAGAGTTTGCAATATTTATATCCGATGTTTATCTCGGTAATTTGTTTTGCATTGGCATCATTTTACGATTTGGGCTATCAATGTTCGAAGCAAACCGTGAGAAATCTGCCGGGAGTGATTACTACAACGGGGTTGAATTTAATCATGAATTATGTTTTCATTCGCTTTATGGGTATTTGGGGGATTGTCCTTTCTTCCATTCTTTCTTATTTGTTTATGCTTGGTTTCCGGATAATCGATACGTGGAAATTTTTTCCAGTGAAGGTATCGATGGAAATCATTTATCCGATTTTGTTCTTGATAGGAGGGGCGATAGTATTTTATAAGGTCGATTCGATTATATTGCAAATCATTTATATTACAGTGGTTGTGATTCTTAGCTATTGTATTCAACCGAGAACGATTCGGCAGGAATTACAAATGAAGATAAAAGCCCTGTTTAATTGAGTAAAATTTTGACATAAATAAACGAGGTCGTTGTTGCTCTTATTTATACGAAGATTTACATCATGTTGCGAAAATAGGTTACACTTGGCAGGGCCAAATTTATTTGTTTCTGCTTTCGTTTGTGCTATCTTTGCGGTAATAAATAGACTTTACGTATGAAAATCATAGTTATCAATCCCATTCTTTTTACTCATGAAAAAGGAGTTATACCACATGTAACTACTATAAAAGAGACGATGATCTATGATCTGTGTTTGGCCTATCATCGAGCCGGACATGCTGTCACATTGATAGCGGCAGCCGATTATGCACCTGAGAGAAAGGAGACGTATGATTTTGAAGTCGTCTTTTTGAAGTCGATTGGACGAAAAATATTTCAACCGAGTGTGCTTCCTTTTTTACCGGGAGTATGGAAGTATTTACAGCAAAGAAAAGGTGATGTCGATATGGTTTTGGCGAGTGAGACTTTTTCTATACCGTCGTTGTTCGCTTCGCTCATTGTTCCTTGTAAAACTGTAATTTGGCAGGAGTTAGGCTCGCATAATCGCAAGATGAAGACTTTGCCCTCCCGTATTTGGTATAATGTCATTGCCCGTTGCTTTATGAGCAGGTCCTATGTGATTCCTCGTTCGTATGTCTCACAGCGGTTCATTAACCGATATATGCCTCGCGTCGGCGAGCCAATAGGACATGGTGTAAAGTCGATAGACTTGGACAATACAACGAAAGGTAAGAGCGATCAGTTTATTACCGTAGGTCAATTGATTCCTCGTAAAAATATATCTTCTATAATTCGTAAGTTCGATGCTTTTCTTTCAAAATATCCTCAATACAGAGATTACATATTGTATATAGCCGGCGATGGCGTGTTGAGAGAAGAGTATGACCGACAAATAAAAGAAATGGGGCGAGAGCGGCAAATCGTCCTATTGGGGAAACTGCCTCATAAAGAATTGTTTCGGTATTATCGGGATTCGAAGGCTTCTTTGTTCGATTCTCTGCGAGAGTTGAATATGCTGGCGATTATGGAATCTGTGGCGATGACAACGCCGGTGGTTACGAATCGTGTGCCGTTTGATAGTGAAATAGTAGAGAAGAGAAAGTTGGGAATCGCTAAAAATGACTGGAACGAGGACGATATAGCTCGAATGATAGAGCGAAATGACGAGTATGTGGAAAATTGCAGGGAATATGCTTCTTTAATTACTGTCGATGCAGTCGCTCGACGAATTATAGATTCGTTTGAGAAGGCTTCGAAATATAATAGCTGATGGGAAAGATTCGGGATATAACGTTCGATATAGCAAAGGGAATAGGGATTGTATTGGTCGTTATCGGGCATTATATTCCCGATACCGCTCCTTCGTGGTATATCGGATTTGTAAGTTTTGTCTATCATTTCCACATGCCTCTTTTTTTCATGATCGCTGGTTTTTTTTATGAGCGTTCTATAAAAAAGATAGGTTATTGGCGGTTTGTACGCTCGAAGTTCGAGCGATTGATGTTTCCCTATTTTATTCTTTCTTGGGCGATTATAGGGATTAAAATACTGGTCGACGGGTTTATGCAAGTCGATCACCCGGTTTCGATAAGCGCTTTATATCGAGTGTTCTATTTTCCGGAAGCCGGGTATTTTTTATGGTTCGTTTATGTTTTGTTTTTAATATTTTGTATCGTCCCGGTTTTTAAGTCAGGGAATCGCTTGGTACTATTGTCTCTTCTTTCGCTGGGGCTCGCTTTTTGGGATACGGCTCCCGAATATTTTTGTATTGAACAGTTTTGTTTGAATTCGATTTTCTTTGTATCAGGAATGTGGGTGGCTCGAAAATCATGGATAGAGCAAGCGATATACCGGTATTCTATTCTTTGGATTGTAATTACGATCGGCTTCTCGATCATATATGAATTTATTTCCGATAAATTTTGGATCGAAACTTTGGCCGTTCTCCTCGGTGTCACCGGTAGTTTTATGATTCTGGGCATATCCAAGTCATTATCTCGTTTAACTATCTCATTTGTAGAATGGTTGAAGTATATAGGAACTATGTCCATGACTATATATTTGTTTCACACTTTATTTATGGGTGTGGTAAAGTCAATTTTAACACATATATTGTCGGGCGGAAATATAATAGAATTTGTGTTCGTTACGTTATTTATAGTAGGAACGGGAATAGTCTGTCCCATTTTATTGTATAAATGGGTATGGATAAAAAATAAATTTACGTCCCGAATATTTAAATAACCTGAACACGACCCATGAAGCGAATGCCGCGTATCCTTTTGGTAAATAAATTTTACTATCCGAGAGGAGGAGATTGTATTTGTATGATCAATCTCGAAGCCTTGTTACGTCGTCTCGGATATGAAGTGGCCGTGTATTCTATGGTTTATTCTCAGAATTTGCCCAGTGAAATGTCGGGCTATTTTGCATCGGAAATTTCATTTTCCGATGGACTTAAAAATAAAACAAGAGCGGCTTGCCGTATCTTTGGATTAGGAGATATAAAAAAATCGTTTAAGAAGATATTGAATGATTTTCGTCCTGACATAGTCCATTTTCACAATATTCATTCTTATCTTTCTCCGGTTGTCGTAAAATTGGCGAAAGAATATGGCTGTCGTACTGTTTGGACGCTGCACGATTATAAATTGTTATGTCCGTCGTATAACTGCCTTTGTCAAGGGAAAATTTGTGAAGCCTGCTTTACCGATCGTTTTCAAGTATTTCGTCGGAAATGTATGAAAGGAAGCCGGATAGCCAGCGCATTGGCTTATGGAGAAGCCTTATGGTGGAATCGGAAAAAACTGCAACGCTGGGTCGATACTTTTGTTTGCCCTAGTTCTTTTATGGCACAGAAGATGAGAGCCTGCGGTTATGATTACACGAAATTATCCGTAATTTGTAATTTTATAGAACAGGATAAATTGGATTTTTTTCATTCGACAGAGATCAATGAAAGGGAAAAGTCTCGCTACTATTGCTATGTAGGTCGTTTGTCCGAGGAAAAAGGTGTACGCATGTTGCTCGAAGTGGCAGAGTCTTTGCCATTTCCTCTGTATATTGCGGGAGATGGGCCGTTGCTGAATGAGTTACAGGCAAAATATAGTTCGGGAAATGTCATTTTTTTAGGACACCTTTCGTCTATGGAGATAGTACGATTGGTGAAACATGCGCAGACGATGGTAGTCCCTTCCATTTGGTATGAAAATAATCCGTTAAGTGTGATAGAGTCTTTGTGTATGGGAACGCCGGTTATCGGAGCCGAAGTCGGTGGAATACCGGAACTGATACGTGAGGGCGATGGTATGTTGTTCCGCATGGGAGATAAGGAAGAATTAGCCTCGGCTATTGTTTCTGTGATGTCTAAGGACAACGTGGATACACAAGGTATTGCACGACGAGCCCAAAAGCGATTCTCGGAGGAACGATATTGGGCGGAATTGAAGAATGTGTATGACTTGTGAAAACAAGATGTTCGATATATAAAATTTTTGATAGACCGGTGAAAAAGGTTTATCTTTGCACGATATTTGTAAGAAATGAAAGTTTTTGCGCCTACCGATATAAGCATTATTACCACTTATCGCTGTCCCATGCAGTGTAAGATGTGTAATATCTGGAAAAATCCGACAGATCCGCGGCTGGAAATTCAACCGGAAGAATTGGAGATTTTGCCGCATGTGAAATTTATCAATATAACAGGGGGAGAACCTTTTATTCGTGAAGATTTAGATAAGATTGTGGAGGTCGCTTTTCGAAAAGCCCCCAGAGTTGTTATTTCCACGTCGGGGTGGTTCGAGGAGAGAGTATTGGAGTTGGCGAGAAAATTCCCTAAAATAGGAATACGTATCAGTATCGAGGGCTTATCTCAAAAGAATGATGAATTACGGGGAAGAGCCGGAGGTTTTGATAAAGGGTTGAGGACTCTCTTGTCACTTAGGGAAATGGGCGTGAAGGATATTGGGTTCGGTATAACGGTATCGAATAATAATTCCGAAGATATGCTTTCCCTATATCGTCTTTCCAAAGCCTTGAATATGGAGTTCGCTACCGCTGCGTTTCATAATTCGTATTATTTTCACAAAGATGACAATGTGATTACCAATCGCGATACCGTTTGTGGTAACTTTGCCGAGCTGATCAATATGCAAATGAGGGAAAAACACCCCAAATCATGGGCACGGGCATTTTTTAATATGGGATTGATAAACTATATCGAAGGAAATCGCCGTATGTTGCCGTGTGAAGCAGGTTTGATGAATTGTTTCATAGACCCTTATGGCGAAGTTTATCCTTGCAATGGGTTGGAAGCTAAGTATTGGAAGGAGAGTATGGGAAACATTCGACAGGCGAACTCTTTTTCGGATATTTGGAACAGCGAACAAGCCCAACATGTGCGTAGTTTAGTACGCAAATGTCCGAAGAATTGTTGGATGGTCGGCACGGTCTCTCCGGTTATGAAGAAATTTGCTTATGCCCGTCACCCCATGGGGTGGATTATCAAAAATAAATTACGTTCTCTTTTAGGGAAACCTGTTTGTCTGGATAAGAAATGGTACGACGTGGGGCAAGATCCCATGCAGGGGAATTTAGGACGTGAGTAAATGGGGGAGGGGAGTGTTGCGATGAAGATAGTTGTAGTCGGTACTCGTGGTATCCCCGATATTCAGGGAGGTGTGGAAACACACTGTGAGGAATTATATCCCCGATTAGCTGCTATGGGACATGATGTGACGGTTGTTCGTCGTTCGTGTTACGTCACTCCCCAAAATAAGATTAAGGAGTATAGAGGCGTTCATCTAAAAGATATTTATGCTCCCCGCAGAAAAAGTATAGAAGCCATTGTTCACACTTTTTTAGCGATTATTTATGCTCGTTGGGTCGGTGCTGACGTTTTACATATCCATGCTATCGGCCCGGCTTTGTTAACCCCGTTGGCCCGGTTGTTGGGATTACGAGTGGTGATGACTCATCACGGTCCCGATTATGATAGGCAGAAGTGGAATAAGACGGCTAAGTCTGTGCTCAGATGGGGCGAACGAATGGGGGCGAATTATGCCAACGAAGTGATTGTAATTTCTACTGTGATAGATAATATTTTACGTGAAAAGTATGATCGCACGGACGCGCACTTGATTCATAATGGCGTGAATAAGCCTGTGCCGGCAAAAGACGACAGTTATATTCGGTCGTTGGGGTTGACACCTCGACGATATGTTTTGGCCGTAGGACGTTTTGTGGAGGAGAAAGGATTCGATTTACTCATAAAAGCATTTGCTCGTATTTCCGATTCGAGCTGCAAATTGGTCATAGCTGGTGATGCCGACCATGAAGATCATTATTCGGTCTCTTTAAAACGGCTGGCAGAAGAACACCATGTCGTTCTCACAGGCTTCGTAAGGGGGGCTAAATTGAATGAGCTCTTTTCCCATGCGCGTTTGTTTGTCCTTCCGTCTTTTCATGAAGGACTGCCCATTGTGCTGCTCGAAGCGTTGAGTTATCGGTTGCCGGTATTGGTCAGCGACATTCCGGCAAATAGGCTTGCCTGCCTTGATGCCTCCGATTTTTTCGTCACGGGGAACATCGGCTCGTTGGAAGAGAAATTATCTTGTAAATTAGAGGGAGAAATGGAAGAACGTCATTATGATTTATCTCCTTATAATTGGGACTATATTGCGTCTCAGGTAGATTCTGTATATCGGTTAGGTAAGAAACCCCGATAATAAAAAATATTCCTTCGATAAAAATTTCCGCTATTTTCGAACTATCTTTTGTCGGTTTTGTTTTTGGAGTATAACAATGGTGTTATTACATAACAATCAAAACAAAACTGATATGAAAAAACTAATCCCAATTCTTTTTGTCGTAGCGGTATTAGCTGCATGCCAAAAAGAGCCCAGCCTTTCCAAGCTGGATGATGATTATGTGGTGTTTACCGATTATGATAAATCGGCCGACTTCGGCGAATATCTCACCTATTATATGCCGGATAGTGTCTTACTCATTACGAATAATGAAAAAGCGACCTATTGGACAAATGAAGATGCCGATTATATTCTCGAAACATTTGCCGATAATATGGCTGCTCGGGGATTCACATTGGTCGATTCGAAAGAAGATGCCGATTTAGGGTTACAGGTAAGCTATATTGAAGACGTACGTTATTTCGTCGATTATCCCAATGATTATTGGTGGTGGGGATATCCCGGATATTGGGGCCCCGGATATTGGGGATCATATTGGAACAGTTGGTATTATCCCTATCCCGTAGTATATAGTTATAGTGTGAATTCATTTTTGGCCGAGTTAGTCGACTTAACGAATAAAAACAGTAGCAATCGACGGTTAACGATTCTTTGGGATTCCTATATGGCCGGATTGAAGAGCGGCTCCCCTAGATTAAATAGAAATTTAATAATCCAAGCGATAGACCAGTCGTTTGTTCAGTCTCCTTACTTGACGAATAAATAACGGGCTACCCCATTTTATATATTAATAAAAAGAAAACGAATTATGAAAACTATTAAACACATATCGTTATGGGTGGTAGTCGCTACTTGTATGGTAGCCGTGTCGACCCGGGGAAACGCACAAGCCGTTTCGAGTACTTATTTTAATGTCGATTGGCAGTTTAACGCTCCTATTGGGAACAGTTATGCCGATAAAGCCAGTGGATGGGGTATGAATTTTGAAGGGGGTTATTATGTAATGCCTAAAATGGCTATTGGAGCTTTTATTTCTTATCACACGAATAATAAATATATAGACCGGCAGACTTTGATGTTAAAGAGCAATTCGGCTCTTACGACCGACCAGCAACATTCGTTGTTTCAGCTACCCTTTGGTCTGTTGGCAAAATATCGTTTTACGACCGACGGAATTTTAGAACCTTATGCAACGGTGAAATTGGGCGCCAATTATAGTCGCATGTCTTCTTATTTGCAGGCTTGGGAGATTTATGATGACACATGGGGTTTTACCGTGTCTCCCGAAATCGGAGTGAGTATTTTCCCGAATCCGAGTGTCCGTTATGGTTTCCACGTAGCTTTATATTATAATTATGCTACTAATAAGAGTAAAGTATTGACCTATGATATCGATGGTCGTAACAATATAGGGTTCCGTTTAGGTGTCTCTTTCTAAAAAGGTTAGTCTCGGTATAAAGGGGGAATAAATGTATATTCATACACTTTATTCCCCTTTTTTGTTAAATAAAGAAAGGGGAGTTGTGCCATAGTGCTTTATATATTATTTTTGTCTCGATTATCAATAATATTCATACATTATGTATCATCGTTTGAGAGTAGGATTATTAGTCGTTTTCTGTTTATCTATCGGAAATTTATTCGGGGTTTTTGCCCAACATTCGACAGATTACTATTCTTTGTCGATGGCCGGAAATGCCGGAAACGGGATTTTTGCACCGTATTATTTGTCTGCCAATAAGCATGGGTTGGTAACACACAGTAAAAGCGGATATTTGCGAGCCTCGGTTTTTAAAGGCTTGGAGATGAACAAACGGTTTTCCTATGAGTTCGGTATCGATTTGGTTGGATTGATGTCTTCTACATCTCCGGTATCCTATTATTCGGACGGAAACCTGAAAACGTATAATCCGGGTGTGTCGTCTTTCCTCATACAACAAGCCTATATAGGCATGAAATACCGCATGATTTTTATATCGGCAGGTTGTCGGGAGCTTACCGATGAAGTAGTGAATTTTGAGTTGAGTTCCGGCGGGTTGGTCTGGTCGGGTAATGCACGGCCTATACCCCAAGTTAGAGCCGGATTTATCGATTTTGTAGATATTCCGTTTACGAAGGGCTGGGTACAGATTAAGGGTGAGCTCGCGTATGGAAAGTTTATGGACAACGATTTTTTAAGAGACCATTACAATTATTATAATCAGTATATTACGACCGATGCTTTATATCACCATAAATCCATTTCGTTTCGTTCCAATCCCGACAAACCCTTTGTCGTAACGATCGGAGCCGAACTGGCAGCACAGTTCGGAGGCACAAAACGGTATTATAAAGAGGGCGTTTTGATAGATTCTCTCACGATGAAAAGTCCGACACGCTTGAAAGATTTTTTTAAAATCTTGTTTCCGTCGTCTGGTGATGGTCAGTCCAATAAAGGCGATCAGGCATACTATTATGGAAACCATGTGGGACAATGGAATTTATCGGCGGAATACAGGTTCAAAAACAATTCTTCTGTAAGAGGTTACTTCGAATGGTATTACGACGATGCATCGGGAATGGGGAAGTTCAATGGTTGGGACGGTCTATGGGGGCTTGAATATAAGAGCGGTAAGAAAAACTGGCTGTCGAATGTCGTTTTAGAATATTTGGATATGACCAATCAAAGTGGGCCTCTGAATTGGTGTCCGAGTGATTATAATGATCCTAAATTGGATATAGAAGCCACAGGAGCCGATGATTACTACAATAATTATTTCTATAACGGTTGGGCGCATTACGGCCTTTCCAATGGTACGGCAATGGCTAAATCCTTGTTGTACAATACAGATGGTTATATGAGATACAAGCATAACAGAATACGAGGAGTCCATTTAGGAGCGTCGGGTTATATCGCTCCTGAATGGAAATATAAAATATTAGCGTCGTATCGAACCTCTTGGGGAACGACTTTTCTCCCGTTAGCCGATACCCAACACGATATGTCGGGGCTGATAGAATGTGTTTATTCTCCGATAAAACTTTCGGGGTGGTCGTTTTCCGCTTCTTTGGCCGGAGATTGGGGCGAGTTGTATGGAGATAAATGGGGTGTTGCTATCGGTATCAGGAAAAGTGGAATTTTAACAATTGGAAAATGAAGAACAAGATAATGATTCGCCGTATTTTAATAGGACTGTTTTTGGGGATTGTTGTCACCTCTTGTACCCATAATGATGGGTATATAGGTCCTCTTTTCGGGAAATGGCAATTGATTGAGATGTGGGAGAATGGTACAATGACCCCACATGATAGCCTTTACTATAATTTTCAGAGTAGTGTCATAAAGTTACAATTGGTTCATCGGGGAGGAATAGAAAATACAACAGAAAATTATTTCGGGAGTTATGTTCGCGAAGATGATATACTGAAATTTAAAATAATGGAACCCTCTTGGTTTGAATTTAAACCTGATTTATCTGTTTTCAAGTTGGAAATGGACAAAGAATATACTTTTTACATTGAGAAACTTACCTCTTCCAAAATGATTTTGACCCGGGGTGAAGATGAACGCTTTGTTTTCCGAAAGTTCTGAATTTACAGATATCGGATTTCCCGATTTTCAGAATCCTCCGAGATTTGCTTGGGATATAATTTAATGAATCCCGACCGGGGATCGAATAAGTCTTCTAATTTTTTAGCGCTGTTTCCTGAGAATAAAATGCCGTTGAGGTCAGAAGTTAGTCTGGCCGAAAACCTTTTGGGAGCGTAAAGTATTGCACCTGTCAGTTTATGTTTATAGAGCCAGATGAAACAAGTGTTAGGATTTACTCCGCGAGTTAAGTACCCTAAAATAGTTCCGACGGGAATTTCACTGCGTACCGACGAATCCAATTTAACGATTCGGTGTGTAAAGATTTCGGAAAATCGAATGTCTTTAAACCGTTCGATAGCGACTCTTTCTCCATTTTCTGTCAGGAGCCAAATACCTTCCCAACTGTCGATTGGAGCTGTATCGAAATAATGTTTGGCACTTTCTTCGGTATAATTTTCAAGAATGAAACTACGATAAGGAGGCTTACTTTCATAACGCCCTTCTTCATCTTTTATCGATGAAGAACAGAGTATACCGATGCATAGTAAAACTATGAGTTTGATTCTCATTAGAATTTATAGTTGAATCCGAAACTTAGTAATTCTTTCAGTTGGAAATGTCCGAAGTCTTTGTTCAGCGCGCGAGCATCGTCATATCGCAGATGAACAAATAAACGAGTAGAGAAGAAACGGTTGAGGATAAAGTCGAATGTATTTTCCATATCCCCTTGTACATGATCATAGTTGGTGAAATAAAATAGTCTGCAACTCCAAACCATGTTATGATAGAACTCCCATTTGATGCGCCCTTCGAAGGAGGAACCGTATTGACTCATGCTTTTCCCCGATTTGATTCCGAAGCTGGCCGCATCCATGTCGTCGTTAACGATGAATTGCAAGTTGTAGGAAAGTGGGGAGAGCGATATCGATGTCTCGAAACGTTTTTTATCGTTTTTATATTGATAAGACATACCTAAACCCAAATTCAACTCGGCAGGAGATAGAAATGCAGCCACCTTGTTGTTGGAATTAGCGGCATAACTGGTGAAAAATTGTGTCTTGAAATTCATGGTAGCAGTGTAGTACCATTTGTTGTAGGCTTTAAGACCGAATTTCGAGTTTATCTGGAATAAATCTTCACTGATTTTTACAGAATGCAATGTGTCTTCCGGGGCACTGTTGATGTTCAATCTCCATTGTACTAAATTCTCGAATAAGATACGTTGCTCTTTGGGATCGTTATATTTGATAGAGAATTGTTGATCGCTTAGCAGATTGACATTGCTCGTCCCTCCTTGATACCAATTCTCCGAAACATAGACTTGGGAAAATTGTATGGACGATTGGAAATTGATTATCCATCGTTTTAGTTTGATTTTTTCTTTTCCCACGTCATTTTTTATAATCAGCGGCTTTTCTTTGATAGAAAGAATATGTTTGGCCGGATCGTTTTCGATCACGTATTGTTTAGGCACTTCCGGTAGATTGTCTGTATTGTAATGTATAAGTTTCGGGTAATTGACGATTACATAGTTCTGTGCTAGATTTCGGGTCTTTTCGGCTTGAATCTCGTCTTGTAACCATTTATCGTCCACCGAAAGAGACTTTGGTTTGAATGGGCATTTTTCGGCCGAGGGTAAATGTTGAAAAGGAGTAGACATCTGTTTTTCGAACACGATAGGTAAGAAAAGTGGGTTGACAGGTATTTCGCCCGACCCTTGCATAGCTCTTATGCTGTCGGCATATTCGAGCATACGCAACATTTTGATAACCGGTAAAATCTGCTCGGTTGAGTCTGTTTCCAATAATGAAAGTAAATTCTTGTCGGCCTCTTGCTGGCGAGCGATCGAGTCGGTATCGGTAACCTGTATGGTTATAGAATCTGATGGCATGGCCATTGTTATACTGTCAGATACGATTTCGTTCGTTATACTATCGTTCTGTTCTATGACAGTCGTTGCGAATACTCCGGTTACAGAAAGAAGACCTATGAGAATAGCTGTAATTCGTGAGTTCATAAGAGTATATGTTTGTATTTTTTAAGATAGTGCAACAAGTAGAGAGTAGAAATAGGTTTATTCGATTATGGCAAGGCGTAGCCTATTTTCGCATCTGTTTGCAAAGATAGTGCCAATGAGGGCAAAAGCAAGCTTGCTTGACTTTGCCGAATGCAGCCTATTTTCGCATCTGTTTGCAAAGATAATGATTATTTGATACAAATTGTTTACCGATAGTCTTTCTTTTGGGTAAAAATTGTAAAGTGTTTCTATCTGTTATGGGCTTTTCTCTTCATAGCAAATGAAAAGTGATAATTCTGTTGAATGTTGCGATAGATTGTGGATTATTTTTCCTAATTTTGCGCCTTGTAAATGTAACACATAAACCATATTTTATCGTGGAGACTAAGTATATATTCGTTACGGGGGGGGTAACCTCGTCGTTGGGTAAAGGTATTATTTCGGCTTCGTTGGCTCGATTGCTTTTGGCAAGAGGTTATAGAGTAACTATCCAAAAGTTCGATCCTTACATCAATATAGATCCCGGAACATTGAACCCTTATGAACATGGAGAATGTTATGTGACGGTCGATGGACACGAAGCCGACCTTGACTTGGGTCACTACGAGCGATTCACCAATACTCCTACGACTCGCGCCAATAATATTACAACAGGGCGTATTTATCAAAATGTAATAGATAAAGAACGACGGGGCGATTATTTGGGAAAGACGGTGCAGATTATTCCGCATATTACAGATGAAATTAAACGTAACATTAAACTTTTAGGATCGAAGAACCAGTTCGATTTCGTAATCACGGAGATCGGGGGAACGGTCGGGGATATCGAATCTTTGCCCTATCTCGAAAGCGTACGTCAGTTGCGTTGGGAAATGGGGAAAAATTGTGTATGTATTCATTTGACCTATGTACCTTATATTGCTGCCGCTAAGGAATTGAAAACCAAACCGACCCAACATTCGGTAAAACAATTGCAGGAGGTAGGTATCCAACCCGATATATTGGTATTGCGTACCGAGTATGAGTTATCTCTTGCTTTACGTAAGAAGGTGGCATTGTTTTGCAATGTAGATCCTGCGGCAGTGATTCAGTCGATAGATGTTCCGTCTATATACGAAGTCCCTTTGAAAATGCATCAACAGCATTTAGATGAAATCGTATTGACGAAAACCGGTTTACCCATAAACGGAGAACCTCATTTGGAGCCGTGGTTGAATTTCTTGCATCGCATGAAAAATGCGACTAAGACCGTACGTATCGGATTGGTCGGCAAATATGTAGAACTTCCCGATGCCTATAAATCTATCAATGAATCGTTGTTTCAGGCGGCGACCTATAACGATCGCAAACTCGATTTGCAATATATTCATTCCGAGAAGTTAAATAGCGGAAATGTGGACGCTATGCTTTCTTCTTTAGATGGCGTGTTGATCGCTCCGGGATTTGGGCAGAGAGGTATCGAAGGAAAATTCATCGCTTTGAAATATGCTCGTGAACACGATATTCCGACATTTGGCGTATGTTTGGGCATGCAATGCATGGTGATCGAGTATGCCCGCGATGTGTTGGGGTATACCGATGCTAACTCTACCGAAATGGACGTGACGACCAAGCATAATGTAATAGACTTGATGGAGGAGCAGAAAAGCATAACCAATATGGGTGGGACGATGCGTTTAGGCGCCTATGACTGTATATTGGCCGAAGACTCTATTGCTGCTAAGGCTTATGGAACGACCCATATTCGCGAACGGCATCGCCATCGTTTCGAATTTAACAATGAGTATCGTAAAGCTTTTGAAGATGCCGGAATGCGTTGCGTGGGCGAGAATCCCGAAACTCATTTGGTCGAAGTTGTCGAGGTTCCGTCTTTGCGTTGGTATGTGGGAGTACAATATCACCCCGAATACAATAGTACGGTTCTTAATCCGAATCCCCTTTTCGTTGACTTTATTAAAGCAGCGATTTCAAAAAAATAATTTAGTAATCTCAAAATTGAAGAATGGATAAAAACACGATTTTAGGTCTTGTATTGATGGTCGTAGTTGTGCTGCTTTTCTCTTGGTGGATGCAGCCTACACCCGAACAATTGGAGGCACAGCGTCGGTATAACGATTCGATTGCCGCTGTGGAAGCGGAACGTATGGCCGAGGCCGCTTTGGCAGAAACACCCGTTTCGACCGATACCGTTTCGGGAGAAGTTGCCGATTCGTTAAAAAATGCAGGTTTGATAGCGCGTTTCGGCGAGTTCGCTCCTTGTGCCGAAGGTTCGGAAGAATTTACTACTTTGTCCAATAATAAGGTGACATTGAAGTTTTCTAATAAAGGAGGTCGTCTTTATGAGGCTGTTTTGAATGATTACATGGCCTATGATTCCACGAATGTGACTCTGTTTACCGGAGACGAAAACGACTATGGATTCATTATTCGTACGAATGCGCGCGTGATCGATACACGCGATTTATATTTTACTCCTGAAATCGATGGTAATGCTGTAAATATGACATTAAAGCTTGCCAATGGAAGCCAGATGGGTATTCGATATTCTTTGCCGGAAGACAGTTATATGTTGAAAATGGATATCTGGCAGAAAGATATGGATCGGGTAATTCCGTCGAGCGCTGTTTATTGGGATTTTATTTGGGACCAGAAAATGCGTCGTCAAGAACAAGGACGTATGTTTGAGGAGAGAAATAGTGCCTTGTATTATAAATTTGCAGGAGACGATGTAGAGCATTTGAGCGAGTCGGGTAACGATGAAGAGAAAGCGACTACGAGCCTCAAATGGATTGGTTTTAAAAACCAGTTCTTCTCTACTGCTTTTATTGCCAATGGAAAATTTAACGACGGAATTTTTACCTCTCAGTCTTTGGAAGAAGACAGATATTTGAAACAGTTTCATGCCGAGAGTACGATAGATTATGATTCGAAAGAGCCGCAGGTTGCCGGATTCAATATTTTTCTCGGACCGAATTCTTATCCGTTATTGTCCTCTTATGACGACGATCTTTCGGGAGACCAGACACTCGATTTGGATAAGCTCGTTCCACTGGGATATAAGTTTTTCCGTTGGATAAATACGCTCATCGTTATACCGGTATTCACCTTCTTGGGTAAATTTTTCAGCAATTATGGCGTTATCATTTTGTTGTTGACGATATTTATAAAGCTCGTTTTATTCCCCTTCACGTATAAATCTTATAAGTCGCAGGCTCGTATGCGGGTTTTAGCCCCTCAAATTAAGGAGATTAATGATAAGTATCCGGGGCAGGATAAAGCGATGGAGCGTCAGCGTTTGACAATGGATCTGTACAGCAAGGCGGGAGTGAATCCTATGGGCGGGTGTTTGCCGTTACTTTTACAAATGCCTATTCTTATTGCGATGTTCACCTTCTTCCCGTCTTCTATCGAGCTTCGGGGTGAATCGTTCTTGTGGGCGAAAGATTTGTCGACCTATGATGCGATCGTAAGTTGGGACACTTATATACCGTTGATAACGCCCTATTTTGGTAATCACATCAGCCTTTTCTGTTTGTTGATGACTATTACCAACTTGATATACACCAAAATCAATATGCAGAATACCGCCGGACAACAACAGATGCCGGGTATGAAGTTCATGATGTATCTGATGCCCGTCATGTTCTTGGTATTCTTCAATAATTATTCGGCCGGATTGAGTTATTATTATTTCTTGTCGTTGTTGATTACGATTATTCAAACCTATGTATTCCGTAAGTGTATCAATGAGGAGAAAGTTCTTGCCGAGTTGAAAGAGAATCAAAAGAAACCTCGCAAGAAGAGCGGTTTCATGGCTCGGTTGGAAGAAGCGCAACGCCAGCAGCAGGCTGCGTTGAGAGAACAACAGAAGCAACGAAACAAACAACAGCGTCGTCGATAAATAACGAAGGGGAGCATTGCTCCCCTTCGTTATTTATGATAGTTTCGGATTTTTCCCGTTTTATTTTATGGGAAAGAATACTGGAAACATACTACTTTTATATACGATCGGCAAGTGACAACTTCGTTCTCCATCGTTCTTTTTAGTAGTGGCGCAGGTAGTTTATGCGGCAATTAGTGTAGATGATTTTGTAGAAACTGTCTTAGTACCGAAGCATGATTGTGGGTGGCATCTTTTGAGGCATACAATAATGTTATTCGATCGTGGCTCTTTATTTTTTCGACGAAATCTTTTACAGAGGCGGAGTTTTCCAACTCTTTTGAATATAGCGATACGAATCCCTCCCAATGCTCTTGCGGATTCTCATGGAACCATCGGCGTAATGCGGGAGAAGGAGCAATGTTCTTCTCCCAGATATCATATTTCAGAGCCTCTTTTTTCGTGTCTCTGGGCCATAAGCGATCTATTAATATACGATAGCCGTCCGATACTTTTGGAGGATCGTATACCCGTTTTATATTGATTTGCATGGTTACCTATTTCCTTAATTCTTTTTCCATTTCAATAGCTCGTGGAAAGACTATATTGTTTTCGAGGTGAATGTGTTGGTGTAGGGCTTTTTCAAAAGATTTCAATCTGTCGAAAGCCAATCGGTAACTGTTGCAAGCATCTTTGGGGACTGTGTAGTTTTGGGTTAATCGGTTGATATGCTGGAATCGTTCTCCCTCAGCCTCGTGTTCCGACAACATTACCGAGATGGGAGCTTCGATCGAACCGCAATGGAAATCGGGTAAATGTTTGTGCTCTTCTCTGGCCTTAAACATTTCGTAGATATAAGGGAATAAAACCAGTTCTTCTTTGTCGAGATGGCTGTAAAGGCTTTCGAGCGAGTCGTGAAAGAGAGTACGTATTTTGTATAGTTCCGGGTGGCGATCTCCGTGGACATTACAAACTTTGTCCAAGAGATGTAATAATTCTGGCCCGTGCGAGCGAATGTTGCGGTGGTGGATTTTGAGAATATAGTCTATGAGTAAATCGATAGGCCAATTGGTAAAATCGATGTTTCCGTAAGCAGACGATGGAGTATTTTCGAGTTCTTTTTGGACTTGGTCGAGTTCTACATTTGCATTTTTACAGGCTTCGAGCAACGGTGTGGAACCGTGGCAACAGTAGTCGATACCGTATTTTTCAAATACATTCGCTGCTTCGTATTTGTCGGCGACAATTTGGCCGACAGTCAGGGTTTCGTAGGATTTCATATTCCGATATATTTTTATTTCCCGGAAATTCCCGGTATTGTCAATACAATTTATCGAAGAAAAAGTTTCGAGGTTTATGGTTATTTATTCTATACGTTCGGGTATAAGAAAAGAGATTATCCCAACGAGTGGGATAATCTCTTTTCTATATGGTAATCTATTTGCCGGTTAGTTATTTTCGGGGCGTAATTTTCGAACGGTCACACCGGCTTGCCACATCTCGCTTTCTCGCAACTCTTTCAACTCTTTGTTCAGTCCATCGCGATATCCCTCTTTACTGTTCGTGTCGATAGAGCGTTGAGCTTCGTTCCCTTTGGCTACCTCTTCATACAGTTCTTCGAATACGGGTTTGGTAGCATCACGAAACTTTTTCCACCAGTCGAGAGCTCCTCGCTGGGCTGTTGTCGAGCAGTTGGCATACATCCAATCCATACCGTTTTCGGCGACAAGAGGCATCAGTGATTGGGTAAGCTCTTCGACCGTTTCGTTGAATGCTTCCGAAGGGCTGTGTCCGTGTGCGCGCAGTGTGTCGTATTGTGCGGCGAAAATACCTTGAATGGCTCCCATGAGAGTTCCCCGTTCTCCGGTAAGGTCGGAATAAACTTCGCGTTTGAAAGTAGTTTCAAAAAGGTATCCCGAACCGACTCCGATACCGAGAGCTATAACTTTCTCTTTGGCGTGCCCAGTCGCATCTTGGAAAATAGCATAGCTCGAATTGAGCCCCCGACCTTGCAAGAACATGCGCCGTAAACTGGTTCCCGAACCTTTGGGCGCGACCAGTACTACATCGACATCGGCAGGAGGAACGATACCCGTGCGCTCTTTGTAGGTGATGGCGAATCCATGAGAAAAATAGAGCGTTTTACCGGCGGTAAGATGTTTTTTCACTTTGGGCCATACCTCTATTTGAGCTGCGTCGGAAAGAAGGTATTCGATGATTGTTCCACGCTGGCAAGCCTCTTCGATTTCGAAAAGCGTTTCGCCGGGAACCCAGCCGTCGGCCACCGCTTTATCCCATGTCTTCGAGCCTTTTCGTTGTCCGACGATGACATTGAATCCGTTGTCCCGCAAGTTCATACTTTGTCCGGGGCCTTGTACGCCGTATCCGATAACGGCGATGGTTTCGTCTTTGAGGATTTCTCTTGCTTTTTCCAATGGAAATTCTTCCCGGGTGACTACGTTTTCGTCAACACCGCCAAAATTCATGATTGCCATTTTCTTTTTTGTTTAGAGGTTAATTAAATTGGTTTTATCTGTTTTCAAATATGATTCTTCCTTTGCAGTACACGGTTTGGTCGTCCCGTATTTCTAAGGTAAAATGATCCGGTGCTTCTTCCTCTTTCAGCAGTTGCAGGGTAGAACCGTATCGAGCTTCGTTGGCATAGCTTATCTCGAACCGTCGGATACGTTGTTTGTCATACCGTTCGAAAGGGAAAAGGTCGAGTTCGTGCTCGATGTATTTCACACTGTTGACGTGTCGGTTCAAATCTATATCGTTATAAGTCACAGGATAGATTACTGCATTTTCGTCATGTACATCGCGTACTCTCGATTGCTTTTCGATGGGACATGCTTTGTCCGATATGTTCTCGGCGATATATTCGAATTGACTTATATCTACCGATGTGCGACTATCCAAATCGATAACGACCCAAATCGTGCGGGCATATCCGCAGGGAGAGCCGTCCTCTCCCAGTATGGCGAAGTTTCTCGATGAAAAATGCTTGTTATACCCTTCGATCCATGTTTGTAAAGTATAATGCTCGTTGATGAGCGGATAACGGTACATTTCGACGGTGAGCCGGGAGAGTACCCATACTTGCCGGTTTTTGATGAGCGTACTATATCCCACGCCCCACGATTCGGCATGTAACGTAGCCACTTCGAGTATTCGTTTGGCGAGCAGGGTGAGCGGCAACTCCTGTTGGCCGTTTCCTTCGGCCGGCTCTACGGTATAAGTTTTGGAGTAGACCGGTTCTGTTTGTTGTTTGGATTGTTCTTCTTTTTCTTTCATAGTTGGTTTTGTCGGTATTGTCGTTCTTGTAGGAATATGCTTACGTGCTCGACGGTCGATTTGGTTATGGCGACACGTCCCGACCGGACGAATTGCATGACATCGTATCGACTCAGTTCTTCGAACAGAGATTGAGTTTCGTTGGGGTGCCCCGATTTCTCGATGACGGTATATGTGCGGTTCACTTCCAAAATGCGGGCATTGTGTTTGCGAATCAAATCTTCGATGCTCCTGTCGTCCAATAGTTTGTCGGTAGGAACCTTGTAAAGTGCGACCTCTTGAAAAATGATTTCGTCGTCGGTATAAAAGAAGGCGCGTAATACGTCTATTCGTTTTTCTATCTGCTTGACCAGTTTTTCCATCGTTTCGCGGTCGCTGTATGTCGTGATGGTAAATTTGTGTACACCTTCGATAGCCGAGCCCGATACCGACAGGCTTTCGATATTGAGCTGTCGGCGTGTAAAGATAATCGAAATCTGATTCAGCAATCCTACTTGGTTTTCAGAATAAACGGTTACGGTATATAATGTCTGTTGAGTCATATCGGTCTTAATATTTTTCAGTGGCGTTGAGCATGATATGGGTTACACAGCTCCCGGCGGGAGTCATCGGGAATACCATGCAATCCGGGTCTATTTGTACATCGAGCAGGTAAGCTCCGCGGTGGTCGAGCATACGTTGTATGGCAGAGTCGAGTTCTTCGCGGGTGGCGACCCTTTCGCCGGCTATGCCGTAAGCTGCCGCCACGCCCGTAAAATCGGGATTCAGCATTGGGGTTTCGGAGTAGCGATGGTCGAAGAACAGGTCTTGCCATTGTTTTACCATACCCAAGAAATTATTATTGAGAATAATGATCTTCACATCGATACCATATTGCATGATTGTACCCAGTTCTTCGATTGTCATTTGCAGTCCTCCGTCTCCGGTAAAAAAGCAGACCGTGCGGTCGGGATTGCCTATCTTGGCTCCGATAGCGGCGGGAAGGCCGAATCCCATGGTGCCCAATCCGCCGGAGGTAACGATACTGCGGGATCTTTTGAACCGATAATATCGGGCCGACAGCATTTGGTTTTGTCCCACGTCGGTCACGAGGATACTGTCGTTGCCCGTGGCCTCGGACACTTTTCGAGCGACCTCTCCCATATTCATCAATGGTTTCCGGGGGTGTATCTCCGGTTCTATGACCTTTTCTTTTTCCACCTTTTCACACACAGAGAAAGATTCTATCCATTCGGAGTGTTCGGCGGGAGCGATTTTTTCATTCAGCTTTTGCAATACGGCACGGGCATCACCCAGTACCGATACATCGCATTTCACGTTTTTGTTGAATTCCGACGGGTCGATGTCTATATGAATTACTTTGGCTTGTCGGGCATATTGTTTCAAGTCGCCCGTTACTCGGTCGTCGAACCGCATGCCGATGGCGATGAGCAGGTCGCATTCGTTGGTCTTGATGTTGGCGGCTATGCTGCCATGCATGCCTAACATGCCTTTGTATAGGGGGTGGTCGGTCGGTATTGCCGATAATCCCAACAGAGTGCAACCTACCGGTATATCGGCTTTTTCGGACAGTTCCGACAATTCCTTTTCAGCATGGGAGATAATTACCCCCTGACCGGCGAGTATGAACGGTTTGCGAGACTGGTTGATAAGCCGGGCAGCTTCCTCTATTTCGCCGGGTTGTATGTCGGGATAAGGGTTGTAGCTGCGAATGAATTGACAGGGCTTGTAGTCGAATTCGGTCATTCCCGTTTGGGCATCTTTGGCAATGTCGAGAACCACGGGACCCGGACGGCCGTTCCCGGCGATGTAAAAAGCTCTTGCTACCGCCCAAGCTATTTCTTCGCTGTGACGTATCTGGTAACTCCATTTGGTCACCGGCTGGGTGATTCCTACGACATCGGTTTCCTGAAAAGCGTCCGAGCCCAATAGGGGAGAGGCGACCTGCCCGGTGATGACGATGAGCGGCGTGCTGTCCATCATGGCATCCGAGAGCCCCGTGATGATATTGGTGGCGGCGGGACCCGAGGTGACCATGACGACTCCGGTCTTCCCCGATACTCGTGCGTACCCTTGTGCGGCATGTGTAGCTCCTTGTTCGTGTCTCACGAGGATATGTTTCAATTTGTCTCGATAATCGTAGAGAACATCGAATACGGGCATGATGGCTCCTCCCGGATATCCGAATATATACTCTGTCTTTTCTGCGATGAGCGATTTGATGAGCGCTTCCGCTCCGCTTATTTTCTCTGTTGCCATAGTCGTTTTGTACAATTGGGACTCTGTTTCTTAGATAATTCGTACTGCGCCTTTATCGGCCGAGCTTACTAAGGCTGCATAGGCTTGCAGGGCTTTCGATATGTTTCGTGTTCTGTGTCGAGGGGTGAATGCCTCTTTTCCTCGGGTATTTTCTTCTGCTCTGCGACGTTTCATTTCTGTTTCTTCGATAAGCAGGTTGATGCTGCGGTTGGGAATGTCTATTTCGATGAGGTCGCCGTTCCGCACTAATCCTATGTTTCCACCGGCAGCTGCTTCGGGTGAGATATGTCCGATGGAAAGTCCCGATGTCCCTCCTGAGAAACGCCCGTCTGTAATGAGGGCACAGGCTTTGCCGAGGTGTTTCGATTTGATATACGAGGTAGGGTAGAGCATCTCTTGCATGCCGGGGCCTCCTTTGGGGCCTTCGTAGATGATGACGACCACGTCTCCGCTCTCCACTTTCCCGCCAAGTATGCCTTCGCAAGCCTCTTCCTGCGATTCGAATACTTTGGCTTTTCCCTTGAAGCGGAAAATGTTTTCGTCCACTCCGGCCGTTTTGACGATACAGCCGTCTTGGGCGATATTACCGAAAAGTACGGCCAGTCCACCGTCTTTGACATAAGCGTGTTCGAAATCGCGAATACACCCTTTCGAACGGTCGGTATCGAGCTTGTCGTAATAGTTTTCCTGAGAGCCCATCACGAGGTTGAACCGGTTGCCCGGTGCGCTTTTCCAAAGCCTTTCCGCTTCGGGGGGACATGCTCCGTTTCGTATCGCATACTGTTCGATGGCTTCGGTTAAGGACAGTCGATCTACTCGATGGACAGATGCGTCTATCAGCCCCTCTTTTTCGAGTATGGCGAGAATCGAGAGAATACCTCCCGCACGGTTCACGTCTTGTATGTGATAGGGCGAATTGGGTGCTACTTTGCAAAGTACCGGCGACTTGCGGGACAGGGTGTCTATGTCTTGTATCGTAAAGTCTACTCCGGACTCTTGGGCTATGGCGAGCAGGTGCAATACCGTGTTGGTGGAGCCCCCCATGGCAATATCGAGAGTCATCGCATTGAGGAATGCCGCGCGAGTAGCGATGTTACGGGGCAATACGCTTTCATCGCCGTCTTGGTAATAAGCCCGGCAGTTCTCCACGATTTGTCGGGCAGCTTGTATGAATAACTGTTCCCTGTTGCGATGGGTCGCTACGACAGTACCGTTTCCGGGGAGAGCCAGTCCGATGGCTTCGTTGAGGCAGTTCATGGAGTTGGCGGTAAACATGCCCGAGCAGGAACCGCAGGTAGGGCATGCGGCATGTTCTACTCGGCGTACTTGTTCGTCGCTTATGGTTTCGTCGGCCGATTCGACCATGGCATCGATTAAATCGAGTCCTTTCCCATTGAGCTGCCCCGCTTCCATAGGACCTCCCGATACGAAGATGGTAGGAATGTTGAGCCGCATGGCCGCCATGAGCATGCCCGGTGTGATTTTATCGCAATTACTGATACAGATCATGGCATCGGCCTTGTGTGCATTGACCATATATTCGACGCTGTCGGCGATGAGGTCGCGGGAGGGAAGGGAATAAAGCATGCCGTCATGTCCCATAGCTATGCCGTCGTCGATAGCGATCGTGTTGAATTCGGCGGCAAAGCATCCTAATTTCTCGATTTCTTTTTTTACCGTTTGCCCTATTTCATGTAGATGTACATGGCCGGGAACGAATTGGGTGAACGAATTGACGATTGCGATGATGGGGTTTCTCATCTCCGTTTCTTTCATGCCGTTGGCTCTCCATAGAGCTCTCGCTCCTGCCATTCTCCTTCCGCCAGTGCTCGTCGCACTCCGCAATTGATGTTTCATAATCTGTACTAATTAAAAGAAAAACCTTTCCGCTGTGTGGAAAGGTTTTTACAATTACTCTAATTTAACATTCTATGAGAAGTAACTACATACGCCTTTCCACCTTACCGACTCACGACAAGAAGTTCGCTAATGACCGATAGAGAAATGACGTGTAGTAACATAATTATCACATAAATATCGTTTATGATGTTGCAAATGTATAACTATTTTGTGATATAAACAAATAATTTGAAAGAAAATATATGTTTACTATTTTAAATTGCTTGTATTTACGGAGTTTAATGTGATAAATGAAAATAAAAAACATCGTATAACTGTGTGATTGAAACTCGGTTAATTTTTGTCTTCTTGCTTCTGCCTAAGGAATGGCTGGAATTGAAAAAAATAAAGTGTATATTTGCAAGGTTTTATCCATCGAGAAAGAATCAAGTTATCGGAGAAGCGTTGAAAATTCGTCGAGTTATAAAGGCAAGTTTAGGAGCGATCGTCGGTATTGTTCTGGTTGCGTGTAGTCCTACCCGCCATGTCCCGGACGGTAGCTATCTGCTCGACCATGTAAAGATAGAGACCGATGATAAGTCGGTGAAACCTTCCGATTTGAAATCCTATTTGCGTCAGGAGCCTAATCACCGTATGTTTGGGTTGTTCCGCTTTACGCTCGGGCTATATAATTTGTCGGGAAACGATTCGACCAAATGGTATAACCGCTGGGTAAGGAATGCCGGTACACCCCCGATAATTTACGACCCGGTTTTGATAGAAAATTCTCGTATGCAAATGGAGAAGGCCATGAATAATAAAGGATATATGGCTGCTCGGGTCGATGTCGATACGGTTTCGAAAGGTAAACGTATGGACGTGTTCTATCGAGTTTCGGCAAATACGCCGCATTACATAGACGATATAGACTATCGTATTTCAAACGATACGATTTCCCGGCTTGTCGAGCGGCAATATGCCTCTCATTCGCTTTTGAAGAAAGGATCGAATTTCGATAGAAATGTGTTGGACGAGGAAAGGCAACGCATTTCCGATATGTTGCGGCGCGATGGCTTTTATGCTTTTAATAAAGAACTTATTACCTATACGGCGGATACCGCCGACCGTTCGAAAGCAGTCGATCTCACTATGAATCTTGTTCCTGAGTCTGTTGCCAATGCTTCGGGGTATCGTCCGTACGAACGGTATTATATGAGGAAAATCTATTTTGTGTTGTCTTATGACCCGACGGCGACCGACCAAATCGATGTTGCCAATGCCGGTACATATAAGAATTATTATTTCGTGGAAGGCGATCGCCCTTATATTCGACGGGAAACATTGGTGGAGAATTGTTTCATTCGTCCGGGGTTGTTGTTCAGTAGTCGAGATGTGGACAATACCTATACGGCATTCGGGAGATTGCGTATTGTCAAATATGTCAATATTCGCTTCGAGCCGGCCGGTCGGAACGACGAAGGTGTAAATCAATTGGATTGTTATATCTTGCTCAGCAAGGATAAGCCGCAGTCTGTTTCGCTCGAATTGGAAGGTACTAATTCCGAGGGCGATTTAGGTTTTGCCGTGGGAGCTACTTATCAACATCGTAATATCTTCAAGGGTTCCGAAACTTTTTCGGCTAAGGTACGCGGTGCTTATGAAAGTTTGTCGGGCGATTTGAGCGGACTCATCAATGACCGATATACCGAGTTGGGAGGGGAGATAGGAGTTACTTATCCCAAATTTCTTTTCCCGTTTTTGCGTACCGATTTTCGGCGGCGTATGAAGGCCAGCACCGAATATAGTATAAACCTTAATTTCCAGCAACGTCCCGAGTATACGCGAGTCATTTGGGGAGCAGCTTGGAAATATAAGTGGACGACCAACCGGGGATTCTACCGTCACAACTACGACCTGTTGGATATAAATTATGTCTATTTGCCCCGTAAGACCGACGGATTTCTCGAAAACATAGCCCCCGATAATCCGCTTTTACGATACAGTTACGAGGATCACTTCATCATGCGTATGGGATATACCTTTTATTGCTCCAATCTCAATCCCTCCAATCCGGTGCAGCGTCGCACCAATGTCTATACGTTGAGGGCTGCGGGAGAAATAGCGGGCAACGTGCTCAATGCCTTTTCCAAACTTACCTCGAAAGAGCCCGATGGGGGATACAAGATTTTTGGTATCCGATATTCCCAGTATGCTAAATTCGATTTCGATTATAGTTTTACCCATTTGATTGACGAGCGAAACTCTATTGCTTTTCATGTAGGCGGAGGAATAGGCATACCCTATGGGAATTCCGATATTTTACCTTTTGAGAAACGCTACTATTCGGGTGGAGCCAACAGTGTGCGGGGGTGGTCGGTAAGAACGCTCGGTCCCGGTAGTTATAACGGCAATAATTCTGTATCCGAATTTATCAATCAGTGTGGAGATATACGCCTCGATATAAATCTTGAATATCGCACCAAACTATTTTGGAAAGTAGAGTTGGGAGCTTTTATCGATGCCGGTAATATTTGGACGATTCGTGATTACGAATCGCAGCCCGGCGGTCAGTTCCGACTGGATTCGTTTTATAAGGAAATCGCGTTGGCCTATGGATTGGGAATCCGTCTGGATTTCAGCTATTTCTTACTTCGCTTCGACATGGGAATGAAAGCCTATAATCCGGCGGCCGGACAAGACCATTGGGCAATCGCTTCGCAAAACTTCAAACGAGATTCTGCGTTTCATTTCACGGTGGGGTATCCTTTCTGATACTTCTATTTTATATGAGGTCTACAAAAAATAGGATACATATATTTGGAATATCCCGAAATATCCCTAACTTTGCAGCACTTTTTCATAAAAGGTCGGTTGAGTAGCTCAGCTGGATAGAGCAACAGCCTTCTAAGCTGTGGGTCTTGGGTTCGAATCCCAACTCAATCACTCGAAAGGGAAGCAAATTTTTTGCTTCCCTTTCGTTTTTATACAACTTTATTAATTCTCTCCCTATCCCATCTACTAAAATTTCATATTCCTCTTTTGCCGTGTCCCGTAGCATTACAGGACGCGGCAAGGGAGAAGGGTACATCTCACCCTCCTCCTCTGTGTTTTTGCAACGCAAAAATATAGGGGAGGTGGCGCGTAGTGACGGAGGGGTTAAAAAACACTGTCAAAAAAATACTATGTAACCTTTCCAACCCCTCTTCTCAGAAACTACTGTTTCTTCGGTCTCTCCCCTATATTTTGCGTTGCAAAAACACAGGGGAGAAGGTTAGAATGTTTTGTTTTGTTGTATAAAAACCTCGTTGGACTGTAACGAAATAGGAAATGTGTCTCCCTCTTCTGCGCATGTATGTACGATAGGGTAGATGTACGAAGGGCGGAGAGGTTGGAAAATACCGGCAGTGGAGTTATGTCTCGTCCTCCTTTTGTTTATCATAAATGAGGTGGAGTGTACCACAGGACGAGAGAGAAATAAAACATACAAAAACTACTCCTGCTTAGCAACAAGTCGAGACGGGCTTGAAATAGAAATAAGATTCTTTTTGAAGGCGAATTTTGTAGGGGGATTTAGGCTTAATTCACTGAAAAGGAAAAGCTTTATGGGTTTATATAGTGGAGCTATATTCAGCAATCGTTGCTGTCGAAACTTTCGACTTTCACCCGTTTGCGCGATTTGAATACCAGCATATCCGCTACGAAATAGTTGAACAATCCCGAAATAAGCAGGGCGGCAAGATTACAATAGATAACGTCCCAGCCGAATATCTTTTGGAAAATGAGTAGAAAAAACATTTTCATTAAGAAGCCGGCTCCCGATGAAAGATTGAACATGAGAAAACGAATACAGAAATCAGACGTCGAACGACGGCCGATTCTACTTTTCCATATCCAAAAATAAGAACATAGGAAATTGCTCAATACGGCAAATTCAAAACTGATGATAGGTGAAAGGACATATACCTCCCAATAGCTGCTGAATATAAAAGTCGAGCATATCCACAGTATCAAGGTATCGACACCCGTGCCCAATAGCCGACTGACTACGAATTGTAGGTAAATACGCAGCTTTAACACCGTATCTTTTTATTATTTTTTAGGAGAATAGGGTTTCAATGGATCTTGTTTGGACAAAACGCGACGGTCGGTGATGAATTGAACCAACCATGCCACGAACAAGAAGCAGGCAATGAACAATCCGGCTACATCGAATATGCCCAATGTTTGTCCTTCGATGGTCCACTTTATTTCCGAGAGGGAAGTATACATGAACACCGTGTTGATGAGAATAACGATCAATCGGAATTCAGTTGGCCCGAGGCTGCCGTAAGTGAGCAGGAACTTACCGCTTAGGATTGTCGAGATATACGTATAAATTGAAAGAACCAAATAGCCCACTAATACCAACATCGCTACATCGAGCCTAAACATGGGCGAAAGACCGGCTCCGATACACATGATACAAATGGTGACGGCATCGAGCGTATGGTCGATAAAAAATCCATAAACGGGTCTTTGTGCATTCCTTACTCTGGCAAGAGTGCCGTCGAGGCTGTCGCCATACCAGTTAATTACCAACCCGAGAGAAGAAATCCACAGGTAGTTTTTATCTATATGAGCCAATACGAATCCCACTGCGCATACGAGAGCTCCTACTACACCGGTGTATGTGAGGAAGTCCGAAGTAACCCATGCCGGTTGTCGTTGAGCCAGCCAAACCAAAACTTTTTTCTCTGCTGCATTGAGCACAGAAGTCTGTATTCTTTCAGATGTTTCTTTTCCCATTTCCTAATTTTTGTACAAAAGTACAGATTATTTAGCAAACCGAGTAAAAAAAGTGTATTAAATTATTCATGTTTTCACTACTGTCCCGTAAAAGTTGATAAATAGTTCTTTG
>ULUZ01017700.1_pt1 | contig 40727 bp, 31 predicted proteins | sample 1958881 | NCBI WGS metagenome assembly ULUZ01 (sample SAMEA4835771, study PRJEB28245) | human gut metagenome | biome: gut microbiome; material: fecal sample | place: Denmark | collected 2008
GATAGGGTAGTGGCGGTATGAAAGAGAGTGGGGATATGCGTTTCAAGCAGGCGATTGACGGCAGCAGGCGAGCGCCGATTTTTTTAAGAGTGATGCCCGAAAGCAGCATGAAAGACACAAGTCAATAAAGGCTCCCATCCCTGGCCTCTGAACCCCTTCTCTCCTGTGCTATAATGAAACTATCAGCTAATAAATGAAAGGACAACTTCTAATGACGATACAGACGAAAAGAAAATGGATCCTGCTTCTCGCAGTTCTGCTCCTTGCGGCGGCGCTCTCGGTGGGCAGCACATCTCTTTGGAAAGCAGAAAAAGAAAAGCGGGGAGAGGGCTATGTGGCCGTCGTGCGCATCGACGGCGCGATCTACGGCGGGCCGGAGACAGACTCGATGCTGAGTGGTTCTTCCGGCTCCTCCTCTGAGGAGATCATGCGAGAGCTTCAGGAAGCCAGAAAGGATCCGCAGGCAAAAGCCATCCTGATCCGCATCAACAGCCCGGGCGGCTCGACAGGAGCGACCCAGGAGATCGCAGAAGAAATGGATAAGATCCGCAGCAGCAAGAAGCCCATCGTGATCTCCATGGGCGATATGTGCGCCTCGGCAGGCTACTGGCTGGCGAGCAAGGGAAATTATATTTTCGCCTCTCCGGCCACCATGACGGGCAGCATCGGCGTCTATATGGACTATACCAATATCGAAGACCTGATGGATAAGGTCGGCGTCAAGAATGATAAGATCAAGAGCGGCGCGCACAAGGATATCCTCTCCATGTACCGCCCGATGACAGGCGAAGAGCGCGAGATGCTGCAGACCATGGTCGATGACATTTACCACCAGTTCGTCCAGACCGTGGCGGACGGACGCCATATGGATGAAGAGAAAGTAAAGAGCATCGCCGATGGGCGCATCCTGACCGGCCGCCAGGCACAGGATCTCGGCCTTGTCGATGCCATGGGCAATTACTACGATGCACTGAACTACGCTGCTTCGAGCGGCGGGCTCGATGTGGATCATATAGAGACCCGCTCGTATACGAATAGCGCAGTGACACTCCGCTCCCTCCTTCGCGGCGAAGCCGTCCGGCTCTCGAATGTCATGGGAGAATCCATGGCAGGGAGCATGAAAAAGGCATTGACAGAAGGGGAAAATCCCACGATAAAGTGAGGAGTATTAGACTGGGAGACTAAGAGACTGGGAGACTAAGGGATATCAGAAGTCAGAAGTCAGAAGTCAGAGGTCTGAAGTCTGAAGTCTGAAGTCTGAAATCTGAAGTCTGAAATCTGAAGTCTAAAGTCTAAAGTTTAACGTCTCCAAGTCTGATGTATCTGACTCTCCAAGACTTCCCCATATCATACATTCATTCCAAAGGAGCAATTCCATGAATACCTTTCTTGATCTTGTCTACTCGTTGATCGTGACACCGCGGGCGGCGCTCTATGACATCACCCGCGGCGAACGCCTTCGCGAAGCGGGGATCCTATGGCTCTTTACACTTTTCTTGACGGCGGTATCTGCCTTCTCAGAAGGACCGGGGCTTCTTGTCGAGTTTCTGGCCGTGCTTCTCTTTCTAGGGCTTTCCCTCCTTGTCCACAGCGCCGTGACCGACTACCTCTCCGGACTTCTCGGCGGACAAGGGAGCGCGAAGGGCATCACCGCCGGATTCATGGCGGCATCGCTGCCGCTTGCCTTCTCCGTCTTCTTCACACTGGCAGAAAGCATCGGGCTTTCCTTCCTCTCTGGTATCGGTTCCTTTGCGATCTGCGTGTGGACCTTCGTCCTTGATGTCCTTGCGATCCGAGAGAACTATTTCTTCTCCACCGGGAAATCCGTCCTGATCGCCATCGCGCCCTATGTGATGCTCCTCCTTTTCCTGCTGCTTCTTGCGATGATCGGCGTTTTCGCCGCCGTGGCAGGTCTTTCGGAAATGGAAGAGATGCAGGAGCTCGGATCGGTATTGGGATCGATTTAAATGAGAAATGACATCGGAGGACAGAAGTCTGAAGTCTGAAATCTAAAGTCTCCAAGTCTGACGCCTTTCCTTCTCTTCCGAGCTATGCTATAATGTGAAAAACGTAGCGAAGGAGCTTAACGTAAGTTACAGCTCCTTTTTCTGTGTGCCACTGGGAAATATCATATTTTTATGACATGTGATATAATAAACTCCGTATGAATACCTGCGGGCGATGTCCGCATTTCTATAATATCTGATTCTGCGATCAAATCGCATTTTCCTTACTCATAATAAGAATAAGATCCTCTGGCCCATGAGCAGAGAAAGCAAGGCGTACAGCCTTCTTTCAAAGACAGCCCTGATGGAAAGGGGCGGCCCGGAGCGGCAGAGCATTCCAAAGAAATACGCAAGGAGGAATACCGTATGTGTGGTATTGTAGGTTATGTGGGCAGCGGCGAAGCGTCCCGTTTTTTGATTGATGGGCTGAGACGCCTCGAATATCGCGGCTATGATTCGGCTGGCATCGCCATCTATGACAAAGGTACGATCTCTATCGAAAAGAAGAAAGGTCGTCTGGCAAATCTGGAAGCAGCCCTGAAGGAGCATCCGCTCACCGGACACATCGGCATCGGGCATACCCGCTGGGCGACGCACGGACAGCCATCGGATCGGAATGCCCATCCGCATGGCGACTGCCATAATCATTTCGTCATCGTACACAATGGCATCATCGAAAACTACATGACGCTCAAGAAGCAGCTGATCGACGAAGGACATGTCTTCAAGTCGGATACCGACACCGAAGTCGTGGCACACCTTCTCGAAAAGATGGATGACGGAGACTTCTTCTCCACAGTCCGCAAGGTCCTTTCCGTGATCGAAGGCTCCTACAGCCTCGTCATCATGGATAAAGCGGTGCCGGACACCATCATCTGCACGAAGAAGGACAATCCGCTCATCATCGGCCTTGGCGATGGCGAGAATTTCATCGCCTCCGACATCCCGGCCGTCATCAACCATACCAGAAATATCTATATCTTGGACGACTGCGAGCTGGCTATCGTGAAGAAGGATGGCGTTTCCCTCTTCGATGCCGAAGGCAAGCCGATCAAAAAGGAGATCCAGGAAGTCAAGTGGAGCGCAGAAGCTGCTGAAAAAGGCGGCTACCCGCATTTCATGCTGAAGGAAATCTATGAACAGCCCAAGGCTGTCCACGATACCGTACAGATCCATCTCAATAAAGACGGCTCTGTCAATTTCGACGATCTCGGCTGGACGAAAGAATGTCTCTCCGGCATCGATCACATCCTGATCACCGCCTGCGGCACGGCGTACCATGCCGGCCTCGTTGCGAAGCACTATATCGAACGCTTCGTCAAGATCCCCGTATCTGTAGAAATCGCTTCCGAATATAGATACAGCCGTCCGCTCACGACCGATAAGACCCTCTGCATCGTAGTCAGCCAGTCTGGCGAGACCATCGACACCCTGGCGGCGCTCAAAGAAGCGAAACGTCTCGGCGCGAAGAGCCTCGCCGTGACGAATTCCATCGGCTCCTCCATTGCGCGTGAAGCTGACAATGTCGTCTACACTCTGGCAGGCCCGGAGATCGCCGTCGCTTCTACGAAAGCCTATACCACCCAGCTCGTGGCGCTCCTGCTCCTTGCCCTCTACATGGGCCAGCTGAAAGGCACACTGAAGCCCGCGCTCATCCAGAAGATCTCCACCGCACTGAGAGATCTGCCGGATCAGATCGACACCGTGCTTGATGAAAAAGAACACATGGCAGACGTCGCTGAAAAGCTCATCAAGGCGAATGATATTTTCTACCTTGGCCGCTCCATCGACTATGCGATCGCCATGGAAGGCGCACTGAAGCTGAAAGAAGTCTCCTACATCCATGCGGAGTCCTACGCGGCCGGTGAACTGAAGCATGGCACCCTCGCCCTCATCTCGCCGGAGACTCCGGTCATCGCCGTAGCGACACAGGACGATGTCAGTGCAAAGATGTACAGCAATATCCAGGAAGTCCGCGCCCGCGGCGCCGAAGTCCTCGGCATCGGCTTCGTCGATGACACAGAAATCGCAAAGTACACGACCGAGACCGTCCGTATCCCGAGAGTCGATCCCTTCATCGCACCGATCCTCGCCGTCATCCCAATGCAGCTCCTCGCTTACTACACCTCTATCAAGAGAGGAAATGATGTGGATAAGCCGAGAAATCTCGCAAAATCCGTGACCGTAGAATAATAGAACCAGAAACCGCTCTGCAAAGCTCGTCCTCGCAGAGCGGTTTTTGGTCGCGCAGAATGGAAGCACGGCATTTGTGAGAGTGCCGCTGTCTACGCCAAACAAAGCCTTCCCCGCGTGGGGAAGGTGCCCCGAAGGGGCGGATAGGGCACTGGCGGTATGAAAGAGAGGGGGGAAAGCGTCTCAAGGGCGGAAAATGAGAGTACCGCCTTTCCCGGTATTGTCATTTCGAGCGAAGCGAGAAATCTTCCTTGCACACCGGTCAGATAAAAAATGCGAGGGGAGCGGTAAACACCGTACTTCATACGACTTGGAATGACGGACTTCCTCATATGTACGGTTTTCCTGCCTGCAAGAAAGATCCCTCGGCTGCGCTCGGGATGACGAAACGAGAGGACGGACTATCGTACATTTCCTTTCATCCCGCTGCGAGAGCCAACCTCCGCCCTTTCGGGGCACCTCCTTCCAGAGGAAGGAGGGAGAAGTTCAAGATCCTTTCCCCCCATGGGGAAGGCAGCGAAACGAGAATACCGCCGCCCCGCACATAGCCTTCCCCTCAAGGGGAAGGTGCCCCGAAGGGGCGGATAGGGTACTAGCGGTATGAAAGACAGATGAGGAAAACGGAAAGATGCGCGGCACATGTGTGGAAAACGTGAGTTTCTGACCGCGAATGACAGAGATTTCTCACTTTGCTCGAAATGACGATACAGGAGTCTGATGTCTCCTAGTCTCCTAGCCCCTAGTCACTAGCCACTCATCCCTGTTTACATTCTCGCAGCGTTTCTTATTTGATGTGCCGCACCCTCTCTCCTTCTCTGCGGAATCTATCACAACCGATTGCCTGCCTCGTGACGATTTCATATAATAAAGAAAAACGTACAGAAGTGAGGAAATGACGATGAAACTGCAATATGGCAATACCTGGTGGGGAAGCGAGTGGCTGAAAGCGCTCGAGGAGGCGGACCATGCGAACCGTCTGCCGCGCGGGCGGGTGTATGCCCGAGGCGGTGCGGTCATTTCCATGCACCGTGATGGGGAGACGCTGACTGCGAAGGTGCAGGGGACGCGGCGCACGCCCTACCATGTCACGCTGACGCTCCCTCCTTTTCCGGAAAACAAAGTCCAGGCCTTTCTGGATGATGTATCGCGCCATCCTTCGATCGTGACGAAGCTCCTGCATCGGGAGCTGTCACCTGCTGTCATGGAGCTTGCAGAAAAGGCAGGGCTTTCCCTATTCCCTTCTTCAATGAATGATATCGAGATGCATTGCAGCTGTCCCGACTGGGCGCACCTCTGCAAGCACATCGCGGCCGTCATCTATGAGGTGAGCCGTGCCATCGACAATGATCCTTTCCAAGTCTTTTCCCTGCATGGCGTGTCGCTTGTGAGCGAGCTAAAGAAGCGGCATGTGACGATCACAAATGAGATGTCTGCCAAGATCCCGCGCTGGGATGACCTTGTGAAAGGGGAACTGGTCAAGGATATGGCACTTCCCATGGCAGAGGAAACGGCGGAAATTCCTGATTTCACGAAGATCAAAAGCCTCTTTTCCCTGTGGATGCGTGTGCTTCCCGCTTCGCCCGCTTTCTACGGGCGCGGCAGCTTCGGCCGCGTCTATGAAAAGACCATGACGGGCGTCAGAAAGACCGCAGAGAAAGCACTCTTTGATTCATCAGCCGTTTACGTCGTGGGCGGCGGGAAAGACAGCCTGGAGCTCGCCTCCGTTTCTTCCGTGCATCTCGTGATCGAAGGGCTCTCCGAGGGGAAGCTCTACACAGATCGCGGCGACTGGTGGCCGATGAGCCGTTTCCTCGCTGCTCTTCTCGATATGACGGAAGAGGAAGCGCAGGACAGCTCTTACACCGTGCGCGCCTTCCGCGAGGTGGTGCTGCTCGCTATACACCTTCTCCGGACGGGGAATGCCATCCCCGAGCTGGTGCGTGTAGATGAGAATGCGCTCTCCATCCGCTGGATGCCGACCGAGCAGGACGCAGGCACGGCGGAAGCCATGGGGATCCTCTCGAAGTGGGTGACCCCTTCCATGGCAGAGATCGCGCGATACAGAGAGAAGAGATGCTTTGCCAGAGAGCCTGCCGAGGCGGCACTTTCACTTTTCCTCACACACTTGATGCAAAACATGGCGAAGAAAAATTTCGCAGACGACCCCATCTATGATCTTTTCTTCATGGGGGAGCCCCTGATGGCGCGAGAAGGAAGGCCGCATCCCGAGGCTGACGGCATCGCATCGTGGCTGTCCTATTTCCACCTGAGCACCGCCCGCTGGCAGCCCGTGCTTCTCGTGTCAGATGATCCGAAAACAAAAGCCTTCCGCCTGGACCTCTCCGTCGTAGACAGTGAGGACAGTGAAGGGGACGCAGTGCCGCTCGCAGATGTATTCATGAAGGATGACTATGATGCCTGCCGCTACCAGATCTTAAAGGATATCGACCTGCTTTCTTCCCTCGTGACCGGCATGGAAGACTACATGGACAGCGAAGGAAGGACACCGATCTCCTTCACGGCGGAAACCTTTGCCCCCTTCCTTTTGGAAGCCATCCCTGCCATGCGTCTTTTGGGCGCGCGCGTCATCCTGCCGAAGTCCTTGCAGCACCTCATCCGTCCGAAGAAGGCACTCCGCCTCAAAAAGAAAGAAGAGGGAGCGGCGCATGCACCGTCTCTCCTTTCTTTGGAAGACATGCTCGACTTCGACTGGCAGATCGCCCTAGGGGACGAGCGGATCTCCCCGGAAGATTTTGAAAAACTATCCGTCAAAGCAGGCTCCCTCATCGCATTCAAGGGGCAATACCTCTACGTGACCGAAGCAGATCTGAAAAAGCTCGAAAAAATGTGGCAGCGTCCCGCCTCCCTCAAAGGGGAAGAACTCCTCCGCATCGCCCTCGAGGGCAGCTATGAAGGCGCGGAGATCAGCATGACGGATGAGATGAAGCGACTGCTCTCCTCCATGAAAGAGGGCGAGCCCGTCGCGCTGCCGGAAAATGTATGTGCGACACTTCGCCCCTACCAGGAGCGCGGCTATGCGTGGCTTTACAACAACAGCCGCCTCGGCTTCGGCAGCATCCTAGCTGATGACATGGGCCTTGGGAAGACCCTTCAGGTCATCACCTTCCTCGAAAAGCTCCGCGAAGAGAGACGCCTTGTCAAGAAGAAAGCGCTCATCGTCGTGCCGACGAGCCTTCTCTCCAACTGGCAGGAAGAGATCGCCCGCTTCGCACCTCTCCTCACCGTTTTCCTCTACTATGGCGCCAAGCGTGACCTCGCTGATTTCCATGGGGACATCCTTCTTACCACCTATGGACTCCTTCGAAGCGACCAGGAGCTTCTCAAAAAGAAGAAATGGGAAGTCTTCATCATCGACGAAGCGCAGAACATCAAGAACCCCGACACCGCCCAGAGCCGGGCCGTCCGCAGCCTGAAAGCCCCCATCCGTATCGCCATCTCCGGCACCCCCGTCGAGAACAGCCTCAAAGAATTCTGGTCCATCATGGAATTTACGAACAAAGGCTACCTCGGCAGTGCGAAGACCTTCCAGATGCGCTATGCGAATCCCATCCAGTACGAGCAGGACAGAAAAGCAGCCGAACGCTTCAAAAGCATCACCGCGCCCATGCTCCTGCGCCGCCTCAAGACAGACAAGACCATCATCAGCGACCTTCCGGATAAGCTCGAGCAGGACGAGTACACCCTCCTCACCCCCGCGCAGGCCGCCCTGTATCACCAGACCGTCGAAGAGAGCCTCCGCGTCATCAGCGAGCAGAAGGACGGAGACAAAGCCTCCCTCTTCAAGCGCCAGGGCCTCGTCCTGCAGATGATCCTCGCGCTGAAGGAGATCTGCAACCATCCCGCCCTCTTCACCAAAGAGGACAACTGGGATCCCGCCCTCTCCGGCAAAGCCGAGCGTCTTCTCGACCTCGCAGAAAGCATCCAGGCCAGCCGTGAAAAGGCCCTGATCTTCACCCAGTTCAAGAGCATGGGCGACAAGCTGGCAGATCTCCTCGAGAGCAGGTTGGGTGAACGTCCGATGTTTCTCCACGGCGGTTGCTCCCTCCAGGAGAGAAAAGACATGGTGGACCGCTTCCAGACAGACCCGAAGGCGAGATTCTTCATCCTCTCCCTGAAAGCCGCCGGCACCGGCCTCAACCTCACCGCCGCCTCTCATGTCATCCACTACGACCTTTGGTGGAATCCCGCCGTAGAGTCTCAGGCGACAGACCGCGCCTACCGCATCGGACAGAAGAACAACGTCCTCGTCCATCGTTTCATCACCAAGAATACCTTCGAAGAAAAGATCAATGAGATCATCCAAAAGAAAAAATCCCTCGCCGACATGACCGTTTCCGTCGGCGAAAGCTGGATAGGAAATATGACGGATGATGAGCTTTCCAAGATATTCCGGTGAGAGGCGGAGACGTCAGGAGTCTGAAGTCTGCGGTCTGACATCTGAAGTCTGACTTCTCTACGATTTTCATTGACAAATATCTGCAGACTGGCGATTTTTTTCGCGTTTTATAACGAAATATGATATAATGTGAACGTAAGAATGACAAAGAAAAAAGTAGAAACCGAGTGATTTCTACGGAAGTATCGTAAGCAAAAAAAAATTTCGGGGGGGGGTAACAATGCCTCGCCCCCTTTTTAGCCTAGGAGACTGGGAGCCTAGAAGTCAGATATCAGATATTAGAAATCTGATATCTGACATCTGACATCTGAAGTCTAAAGTCTAAAGTCTAAAGTCTAAAGTCTAAAGTCTCCAACTTTATCAGCCCTCAAGTCTCGAAAGGATCACCTACATGAACTATCGCCGTATGATCGTCTGGCAAAAGGCTATGCAGCTCATAGACATGACATATGACGTAGTCTGGCGATTGCCATCAGAAGAACTTTATGCCCTTTCCTCACAAATGAGAAGAGCCGTCGTCTCCATTGCCTCGAACATCGCAGAAGGAGCCGGACGAGGGACAGATAAAGATCTAAGACATTTCATGACTATTGCACGCGGCTCAGCCACTGAGTTAGAGACACAGTTTTTGATATGTTTGAGACTGCACTATATGACGGCAGAAGAGATTCGCCCGTGCATGCTGCTTTTGGATGAAATTCGGCGCATGCTGACAATACTGAGCATTCGCGGAAAAGCCTGAGCAGAAGTCAGACATCAGAGATCAGACATCAAAAGTCTGAAGTCTGAAGTCCGAAATCTGAAGTCCGACATCTGACATCTGACATCTGACATCTGACATCTGAAGTCTGAAGTCTGCCATCTTCAAAAAACACGAAGGATAAACCACTATATGAACAACCCTAAACAACACCATTCCATTTCCTGCGCATCCGGCGCCGCATTTTTCTACCTCATTGGCGACTACATCGCCCTCGTCCTGGCAGGGATACTCTCCCTTGCCATTCGAAACCTCCTGATCACCCACACCACCTATCACATCGACCCCATCTACCAATATTTCTGGGTACCGCTGGTCTACATGGCCTTTATCCTCTATGAGGGACTCTATGGGAAGCGCATGCTCATCTACCAGATGATGAAAAAATTGTTCCGGGCTTCCCTAGGTGGCACCGTCTTCTCCATCATCCTCATGTTCCTTGCGCAGGTGGCAGGGGACGTATCCCGTTTCTACGTCATCCTCTACACCGCGATCTCCTTTGCCCTGCTCTGCCTTTTCCGTGTCATTCTGGCGAAAGGGATGAAGAGATCGAAAGCCTTCCAGATCCCCATCCTCATCGTCGGGGCAGGAAAGACCGGTGAAGTCATGGCACGCCAGATACAGAATGATACCGGCATGCGCTACCGCATCGTCGGCTTTCTCGAAGACCATGAGCCCTACGACAAGTCCTGCACCATCCTTGGCGGATTTGGTGACATGGAGCGCGTCATTCGTGATACCGGCGTCCAGCATGTCATCATCGCAGCCCCCGGCATCCCGCAGACACAGCTCTCTTCCCTCATCTATCAGGCACAGACCCTCGTGAGGAATGTAGGCGTCGTGCCGAACCTCGTCGCCGTCCCTATGTCGAATGTGACCGCCGAGTCCTTCTTCGATGCGAAGATCATGGTGCTCCAGATCCGGAACAACCTCGCCCGGACATCGAACCAGATCGCCAAGCGGCTCTTCGACCTCGCCGCCACCATCTGCGGCGGCCTTCTGATCTCGCCGATTCTTCTCCTCATCGCAGCATGGGTCTATCACGACTCTCCGGGACCGGTCATCTTCAAGCATCGCCGTGTCGGCAAAGACGGGAAAGAATTCAACTGCTACAAATTCCGCTCCATGTGTACGAATTCACAGGAAGTCTTAGACCGTCTCCTCGCGACCGATCCGGCGGCGAAAGAGGAATGGGATAGGGAATTCAAACTGAAGAACGATCCCCGCATCACCAAGAGCGGCGCCTTCCTCCGAAAGACCAGCCTCGATGAGCTGCCCCAGCTCCTGAACGTCCTCAAAGGCGAAATGAGCCTCGTCGGTCCCCGTCCCATCATCCAAAAGGAAGTCCCGCGGTATGGGAGATATATCAAGGAGTACTACTCCGTCCTCCCCGGCATTACCGGTATGTGGCAGACCAGCGGCAGAAGCGATATAGACTATCCCGAGCGCGTACAGATGGACAGCTGGTACGTGCATAACTGGAGCGTCTGGCTGGATATGGTGCTGCTGTGGAGAACCGTGGCAGTGGTAGTAAAGCATAAAGGAGCTTATTGAACGCATAGTGAAAGCCAATACGTATTCTTGGGCTCCTTCCTCAGGAAGGAACTCCACACAAGTGGTGAGGATAGGTCTGAGGACAGAGTTCAACATCTTTTGCATTATGTTTCTATCAATATATTCTATTTCCATACCTGAGACTATGCGGAGGATTTTATAGATGAAAGAACCTATTCGGGTATTGCAGATTATCGGGATTGTAGCCGGAGGCGGCGTAGAGGCTGTAATAATGAATTATTATGAGCACATCGACCGTACGAAAGTGCAGTTTGATTTCATTGTTCATAATGACAACAAAATCGACATTACTCAGAAAGTCGAGGCTATGGGTGGTAAGGTATATAAAGTGACACCCTATTATAAAAATCCCATTGCCTTTATGCATGGCATTTACAAAGTTATAAGAGATCATCACTATCGGATTGTTCATTCTAATATGAATACTCTTTCCGCTTTTTCTCTCTTTGCTGCCTGGGTTGCCGGGGCACCGGTACGTATCCTTCATAACCACAGTACTTCTTCTCCAGGAGAAACCAAACGGAATGTTATGAAATTCATGCTGCGTCCATTTGCCAGGCTGTTTGCCAATCATTACCTCGCCTGCAGCCGACTGGCCGGAGAGTGGATGTATGGCAGGAAAATGATGGACAGTGGGAAAGTAACTATCGTCAATAATGCTATAGACTTGAAGAAATATGCTTTTAATCCGCAAAAGAGAAAAATATTAAGGAAAGAGCTGGGGCTTGCCGATGAATTTGTCATCGGCCATGTAGGACGGTTCATGTTTCAGAAAAACCATGAATTCCTCATTGATGTATTTGCAGAAGCCTATAAGAAAAATCCACATATGGCGTTGCTTCTAGTTGGTGACGGGCCCTTGAGACCGGCTATGGAAGAAAAGGTAAGGAAACTGGGACTCACAGGTCATGTGAAATTCCTCGGCTTGAGAAATAATGTACAGGATTTCTATCATGTGATGGATCTTTTTATTTTGCCCTCCCATTATGAAGGCCTGCCAGTGGTGGGAGTGGAAGCCCAAGCAAATGGACTTCTCTGTCTCTTTTCCACAAAGGTGACAAAAGAGACGCGTCTTACTCATTCGGCACAGTTTTTGGATTTAGAGGCAGGTGCTTCCATGTGGGCGGAAGGAATTATATCTTTAAAATGTGAAAGAAACAAGAAAGCAGGAGACGAATTGAGGCAAGCAGGTTTTGAAATAAATAAAGAGACAGAAAAGTTGGTAAAATTCTATATTGAATTGTCAACTGGGGACATGATGAGGTAAAATCTCTACGTCTGGTACCCGGGCCTAGCCTGAAGCGATATATGCCAGACGCTTTCATGCAATTGATGGAAATGGAGGAAGTTGCATGAAAGTACTGCATGTGGGAGAATATGTACAGGGAGGCGTGGCAACCTATATATCAATGCTCCTGAATCATCCACGCCATACTGAAATCAAGGACTACATTATCTGCTCTGATAAAAATTCCGAGCATAAATGGGCCTTACCGGAAGGACAGGTGCATTATTATACCTATCATCGGAGCATTTTTCAGATTTTGCCGGCAATGACAGCTATCTGGAAAGAAATTAGACGGCTGAAGCCGGATGTGATTTACTGCCACAGCACCTTGGCAGGGCTGTTTGTACGATTGATTTCCTATGTTATTTCTTGGAAAACATTGCCGCGTCCTATATAATGCTCATGGATGGGCTTTCTTTAGAGATACGGCAGAATGGAAACGAAAAATTTATGCGCTTATTGAGAGAATGCTTCTTCAAGTGACAGATGCAGTGATAAACGTATCAAACTATGAATATAAAGCTGCTCTTAGATATGGGTTGCCTCCGAAGAAGCAGTAGGTCATTTATAGCGGAATCTCAGTAGAGAAAGATTCATTAGATTTATCCATTCAATTTTCGAATGATACTATAAATCTTCTTTTGGTTGGCCGTTTTGATCCTCAGAAGGGAGTAGACTATTTATTGCGGTTTTTAAAAAAATATCAACGTAAAAATATCCATTTATATCTGATTGGAGATAATGTCATTGGTGGTACTCATATTGAAAAGGGAAATAGCGACCGCTTGACCTTTTTTGGTTGGGTGCCTCATGAAAAAGTTGGAAGTTATTATGCTGCCAGTGATGCTGTCATTATGCCCTCCCGATGGGAAGCATTTGGCCTTGTTGCAGTGGAAGCCATGAAGTATGGTAAAACGGTTATTGCAAGTAATAGAGGGGCCCTACCAGAAATCATTAAAGATGGTGAGAATGGATGCGTTTTTGATTTTGATAATCCTCAGACATTAAAGGCCATTTTGTGTAAATTAAATAAGCCTGAGTTGCAAAAATTGGGAGCGAAGGCAAGAAATGATTTTTTACTACATTATAGATTAGATAATATGGTAGCTACAATGACAAAAATTATTAACATGGTGAAGTCATGAACAAAGGGATATTCAACTTTTTAAATACTGATATCAAAAAACTTAAAATTGCTGTTTTTGGGGATATTATGCTGGACCGATATCTGACTGGAGTGGTAGAGAGAATATCACCGGAGGCTCCTGTACCTATTAACAGAATCCAAAATGATAGATCTGTTTTGGGCGGGGCAGCTAATACAGCAGCCAATCTTTCTACTCTTGGATGCCAGGTACACATGGTCGGACGAATTGGTAATGACCAGGCTGGAAAAAATATTCGAAAGCTTTTGCATTGGGCAGGAATCAATGATGAAGGCGTCGTTGCCAGCGATAACTATTCGACTATTTCAAAAATTAGAATTTTAAGTGGTTGCCAGCAGATGATGCGACTGGATTTTGAAAATATTGTGCCCCTTTCATTGTCAGATAAATCTTTTTTTCAAAGGTTCTTAAGCTCTCTTGCAAAGAGCGGATTGAATGCTTTCGTAATTTCTGACTATGGAAAGGGAGCCGTTAATGAAGAACTAGCCCAGTTCATTATCCATTTGGGAAGTGACTTGAGAATTCCTGTGATTGTTGATCCCAAAGGCTCTGACTGGAGCAAGTATCGGGGGGCCTATAGTATTACCCCCAATGTGAAAGAATTATCAGATTGTGTAGGTTATGTAGTCTCTAATGATGAAGAAAAAGTTTGCAGCGCCGGCAGTCAGATAAGGAAGAAATATGGGATTACAAGGCTCTATGTTACTCGCTCAGAGAAGGGAATTACATCTTTGGATGATATGGGTATATGTACTTGTAAGTCTGCTGCCCGCAATGTTTATGATGTATCTGGCGCTGGTGATACGGTGGTCGCTGTAGTGGCCGCAGCTTCGGCAGACCATATAGATATCCATTCCATACTGAGCTTGGCAAATATAGCAGCTAGTATAGCGGTATCGAAGGTAGGGACCTATCAGGTAGGGAGAAAAGAATTAATTACAGCGATTGAGGAAAGGAGTCAAGAAAATGAACTTTGACGAATCAATTGAAAATCATTTAGAAACAGCAGTACTTTATAAAAAAAACTGTATTGAAGATGTAAAAAAAATTGCAAAGGTATGTCTAGATGCTTTGGATACAGGACATAAAATTGTAATCTGCGGAAATGGTGGCAGTGCAGCGGATAGTCAGCACTTTGCGGCTGAACTGGTAGGAAGATTTCATAAGGAAAGATTTAGTCTTCCAGCTATTGCGCTTACTACGGATACATCCATTCTTACATCTATAGCCAATGACTATGACTATAGTAAAGTCTTCAGCCGTCAGGTAGAAGGAGTGGGAAATAAGGGGGATGTTCTTATTGGTATTTCTACATCTGGAAATAGTTCCAATGTTATTGAAGCATTTGAAAAAGCTAAGGAAAAAGGCATTCATACTATTGCATTTACTGGAATAAAAGAAAGCAAAGCTTCTGCAATGGCTGATATTACATTGAAAGTTCCTTCTTCGAGAACTGCAAGAATCCAGGAATGCCACATCTTGACGATTCATCTGATTTGTGAGTATATCGATAGTCATTATGGAGACTGACTGAAGGAAATCAATTCATGAAAATTCTGATTGAAGCGTTGCATGGGCTGGGAGACACCGTATGTATGCTTCCCATGATAAGTTTGGTAAGGAAGACCTATCCATCGGCATACATTGTTGTTCTCTTGAAATTTCCGGCAGCTGGGGATATAATTAAAAATTCTGATATCAAAATTGATCAGATCTTATATTTGGATATTTATAAAAATATAGGACATTCTCTCTCTCTGCTCAGACGTCTGCATCTAATGCATTTTGACTATGGGATTAGCTCTGCAGTGACACCAGTAAAAAAAGCAAGGATTTTTATGGGACTTATTCATCCTCGCAGACATATTGGTTTGCAGACAATGGGGAAGTTTTTTGATTCCCTTGATGACACATACCACTTTGTAGAAGCAAACCTCCTGGCAGTGAAAGAGATTTGCACAATCCCAAATGATAAGCAGTATCCAGTAATGAATCCGGACAGGCAGGTCGTATCTGATCTCCGGAATAAAATCGGACTACCAGTTTCTGCACTGAAAGTAGTTGGCGTCTGCATTGGTGATGCAGATCCAAGTTTAAAAAATAAATATATTCGGAGAGGAAAAGTTTATACCCGGTCTTGGGGTATTGAAAACATGTCGAGACTCATTAGCATGCTTCAAAGGGAAGATATAGCGATTATCCTGCTTGGTGGGAGTAGGGAGATTCAGCTGCTTGATTATTTAAGAAACCATGTGAAAATGGATAATCATATTATTAATATGGTTGGGAAAACTTCGCTTAAGGAATCCATCGCCCTTGTATCGCTCTGTGATGTGGTTTTTGGTGTCGATACCGGTATGCAGCATATCGCGGCAGCAGTTGGCGCCAAGACAGTATCCGTTTTTGGACCAACAAATCCGGCAACCCATGGGTCTTATAGCGAGAAGGCGCATTTTTGTCTAAACAGGAATGTTTGCTCGTTACAGTTTTGCTATGGAACAAAGTATTATATAAACTGCCCCTATAGCAGGGTATGTATATCTTCAGTGTCTGTAGATGAGGCTTATGATCAAATAATGAAAAACCTGAATAACTGAGTATGGGAGGTATTGCGTTAAATGCAGGAAGAAGATATGCTTTTGACAGACAGACAGACAGACAGACAGACAGACAGACAGACAGAAATGTTTATCTTGATATTGTGAAATACGTAGCTATATTTCTGGTTATATGGGGGCATGTAGTCCAACAATCTCTTGCTCCCGGAGTTGTACCGTTAAAGGCGGATGGAATATACCGCTTTATTTATTCCTTTCATATGCCTTTATTCATGGGAATCAGCGGCTATTTTTTTGGCAAATCTATTCTAAAAATCAAAGACCCTTTAATTTATGTAAGAGAGAAGCTTAAGAAGAGAGTACTTGGACTTGTTATTCCGATGTTGGCTTTTGGCTTTTTAAAGTTTATTGTTAATATCGGCTGGGGCTATCATCCGTCATGGCTTACTATTTTTCACGAAGCTATTGGTATCTGGTTTCTAGGAGTACTCCTGATTAATACATTAATTGTGTTGGGAGTGACGTTTCTTTGTAACGGGATATTCATGCATGACTGGAAATATTTTCTTATCGGTATGATATTTACGGTTATCTCCAAGATGGAATATGGATTTTATTATGGGCCGTTTATGTATGTGTATTTTGTATCGGGCTATTTTATAGCTATTTATATTACACATGATCAGATTTGCAAGTCGGCACATTATTGGAAAACTGCTTTACTTGGGTTTATTGTAGTTTACTGGATTTATAATAATTTGCCTTGGCCATTGGGAGGCATTGGTTCCGGCTGGTATAGCTCTAACCCTATTCATCTGTTAATCATTGCATTACTGAGGCTTATTTTAGGATTTTGGGGAAGTTATTTGTGTCTTATGTTAGTAAGTGTCATATTGCCATATATACGTAGTCTACAGATTTTTCGTGAAGTATCTCAGGCCGGTAGATACACACTTGATATTTATCTGCTCCAGATACTGCTTGTCGAAATGATTTGGGGACCCTGTTACCGCCGTATTGTTGATAAGGTAGGATTCAACTATATACAGCAGAATGGGGTACTATTTGAAATTGTTATTAGTTTTCTTGTAGCGGTGGTTTTCCTTCATGTTATTATTTTGATCAGCAAGTTACTGAATTATTCTTCAGTATGTTCCAAACTATTGTTTTATAGAGATAGATCACATATGTTTAGAGGAAGAAATGATATTTAATTATGCGAGTCATATCAAAAATCTTTTATTGATTATATGCTGGAGCTTTGCACAGCTTTTCAAAACGGCACCTAAGAAAGACAAAGTTAAGAGGATGCTTTGCATTCTTGATTTATCCGGTGTAGGAGATACGGTATGTGCTTCTGATGCGTTGTATACACTTTGGCTTAGTACCCGTGGAAAAGCAGAACTTTATATTGCAGGGCCAAAGGCAGCCATTCATTTGCTGAAAACCTGCAAACTGGCACCGGATGCTCATTGGATTGAGCTGGATATGGAGGGAGATCAGAAATATAGTTTTTCTATTTTTAGGTGTAATCATGAGAAAATTAGCAGATATCACTGGGACTGCATAACCAAAATGGACCTTTTGGGCTCTTATATGAGGCTGCTTTTTTTAGGGTGCCAATCCAATAAGATCTTTGCCATGAATTTTATTGAATCCCATCTGAATATTCTCGATCGGCTGGCAGGCTACTATATCAAGAATTTAGAAATGAGTTACTTTCCATGTGATACGTTTATACTTGAGTATAACAAGGTGCTTATAGATAAATCTATTCATTTCATGAACTTGAAAAGATCTGATACTTCGTATAAAGAATATGTAATTCCTGTTTTGGATGAATCTCCATTGCAGAATCAATTGCGTAGATACTGTATTATTTGTCCATCGGTATCAACAGCCGTAGCGCATTTTGAGAGAGAGAGGAAATGGCCTCTGAATCGTTTTGTACAAATTTCAGACTTTATTCTTGATAACAGTAATATTTCCATCGTATTGTGCGGTGTTATGGCAGATAAAGAAGACAATGGGTACGTGGTGGCTCATTGTAAAGATTCTTCACGTATTATTGACATGACGGGGAAGACCACTTTCTCACAATGGATTGAATTGATTCGTAATGCAAACTTTATCTTGGGAAATGATAGTGGATATATCCATCTGGCTGCATATTTAAAAGTTCCTTCTTTCGTTATTAGCGGATATTGGAATTATGGTAATTATCTTCCATATCATGGAAAAAATATTGAAACTAAAGTAATTCCTACAGACATTCGGCTATCTCGGCCAGCATGCAGTAGCTGCAGGCGGATAAAAGTTGGCGGAGCCTATAAAACTGAATGTGACCGATTGGTGAGAGAAAAGGGAGTTTATAAGTGTGTTTGGGATATTAGTGTGAAACAGGTAGAAAAAGTATTAAAGGATTCCCATATACTAGAAAATATCAATAAATGAGAGGTCTATATGTGTGACTTGATTTCTGTTATTATTCCAGTCTATAATATCAAACCATATTTAGATAAATGTCTAGAGTCAGTATGTGCTCAAACGTACCGAAATTTTGAAATTTTGCTTATTGATGATGGTAGTACTGATGGAAGCTACGAGAAATGCATGGAATATGCTCAAAAGTATGCTTTTATTCGACCTTTTCAGATACAGCATGGTGGAGTTAGTGCAGCCAGAAATTTTGGTATTCAAAAGGCTAAAGGAAAATATATTGCCTTCGTCGATGGGGACGACACCATTGACAATAATTATTTAGAAGTCTTACAAAACTATATGGGCTCTGAGAAATATGACATTGTATTTGTAGGATGTCGTATAATAGATGTAGCTCACGATAAAGCTAGGGAATTGGCGCCTTTTGCTAATCATTCAGGGAATCTGAAGGAAGATTTTTATCAGTTGTATGCAGGGACCGGTCAGACTAGAAACTTAATAGAGTCATGCTCTATGAAATTGTTAAATCGGGAGAAAATGATAAAAAATGGTATCTTGTTTAATGAAAAACTAATAAATAGAGAAGATACTATTTTTATGCTTCATTATTTGAGCTTTTGTAAAAATTATTATATTACTAATGAAACATGGTATAATTATTTTCGCTATGATAGAGGAAGCGCCAGTGATTTATACAGTGATTATAGGGTAGAAAATGAAATCAAGCATCTGAATATTACATTCAAATGGGTTAATAGTAATAAAATCCAGCGAGCTCAAGAGATTATGAGCTTTGATATAGCTGGCTATGTAGGAATCATGGCTGAGGTGTTACTTAAGTTACCGGATGATTTATTATCTAAATATTCACTTTTCAAGAAAACAATGAAAATAATGCAAAATCAGGTAGAGGTTCCACGCAAAGCATCTAGCAAAAAGACAGCAATATCACTTTGGTGTATCAGGAATAACATATACTTTCCTGTTTTCGCTTATCAATGGTTAAAATTCAAAAAGAATGATAGGTAATGTCTAGTAAGTAGGCTTGGGAAACTATGTTTAGTTAAAGGATTTTTAGACGCATTATTCATACAATGACAGGATTGCAGTACTAAAATACCGATTAGAATCAAATGTCGTGAAGTTTTTATCAATATATTTTTTTATTTATTAAAGAGGAAACGATATCTTTTTTTCTGAAAGAGTGATAATTCTTTGACGTGGTCTTGTCAATAGGCTCATTATCGTTCTCCCGATAGTCAGTGGAGCACAGACTGATCAGAACACAATACAAAAAACTCCCCAAGGCAAAGGGGAGTTTTTGTGCGCTTAGTATTCAAACCGCCGAAACTGGTAGATGTTCTTCTTTTTCGGCTTTTTTTGCAGATGACGCTGATAGCATACTCTTTCTGATAAAGCGGGTTGACCTGATGATCCATAAGGTCGGGGATGCTTTCTGTGTCAAATTTTACAGTAGTGATGGTGCCGGTGAAGCGCCGGATCTGACTAGCTTGCTGGCGTTGTTCAACGTAGTCCTTGCGGGCTTTGGCGATGGGGGCGGTGTCTTTATGGGGAATGGTGAAGGTGCTTCTGGGGGGATGGCGGGTCCAGGTGATGTCAAGGGAGAGGTCGTCTTTGTCCATGTCTCTGTAGAGTGACTGCACGGATTCCAGAATGTCATCATTATCATCAGCCAGACGGGAGAGTTCATCCCGGCAGCCCAGGGTGTACATGATGTCCAGAAGGCGGGTGCCGGATTTGTATAGGATATTCACTTTCCGTGCTTCATCACTTCCATAGAAAAGAGAATCTGGGTCATTGAGGGCTCCCAGCTGAACGTTGAAGGAGCCTTGGGTCATGGACAGAAGCTGGATTTCGGGGTTATAAAATTTTCTGTGCCGGGTTTTGTCTTTTTTTGTGCGGCTTTCCATCTTCCAGATGATGTCTTTACCGATGAGGCGTATGGTTTGCTCCAGGTTGCTGGTGAAGTTGTTGAATGCGGTCAGGGGCATCATGCCGGAAGGAAGGTCGGGGATGGTGAAATGGAGGTTGATGATTTCTCCATTATAAAATAAAATAAGATAAGATAAGATAAGATAAGATAAGGAGATGCTGTTAAGTACCTCCGGCAAAAGGTTTGAGTTTTGGGATAAGTATCATTTTCGATTTTGTGAGAGGTGGATAGCTCAATGTATTCATTAGAAAATGTTAATAATTTTAAGGAAAACCGCTTTGCTGTTATTTTGATTTTTGGGGCTATTTTCAGTCTGATTTTTGATAATATACCGAAGGTGTTGCAGATTACTACCTTAAGTAATGGCTATTCTTCGAAACTTACTTGGTATTTTTTATTTGCATTGCTGTTACTCTCTATATATAGCATCTATAAACATGGCTTTACGGTAAAGAGAGAAGGCTTTAGATTCATACGCTTTATTATGGTTTTGCTTATTGTGCTTTTTGTTAGTAATGTTTGGGGGCTTATTAGCTATCCATACTATACAGAGCTTTTAGTCGGACCTAGTAATCAGATTGAGAAGTTACCTGCAGTTTTGGCGTTCTTGAACACGCATGGCATTTCTATCAGTCAGAAAAACTTAACAATGATATGGGTTTGTGTACGCGCATTCAAGGAAATCATTTTTTCCACCATATATACATTTGGGTTTTCATTTGTTTTATATCTTTTCTTTAGGAAAAATAATAATTTTTATTACCATTTAATTACGAAGGCAGTAATAACAGGAATTGCATTTCTAAGTCTTTATTCGATTATTGAAATACTTTATTTGACCGGATCCGATAGTGCTACATACATACTTACGTTAATCAATCCTATGATTCATCCCATTGCAGTAGATCACGGATGGTGGCCGCCTCTTTTATGGAAAGATCAGCTTCGCTCGCTATTTTCAGAACCATCAAGGATGGGAAATTATCTTGCTTTTGCTATGCCATTTTTATGGGGAAAATATTTGCTATCTACAAAAAGGCCGATAAGTGTTCTCATTCTTATTACATTCTATACGTTTATGATTTTCTTGACAAAAGCTAGGACAGCCGTAGCCATGTACTGGGGAATATTATTTCTTTTATTCCTTGGCATTCTTTATCTGCATAAGAAAAATCTGATTAAGAAGTTTTTATGCATTTGTGGTATTTCTCTTTTTTCATTAGCATTATCGCTTGGGTTTATCAATATGTTCATGAATAAAGGAATGGACACCCATAAAACGACATTGTCATCCTATATGGAAGACAATGTTGGTTCTTTGGAAAGTTCTACCAAAAGAAGTAATGGGGCTCGCTATGCTTTGATTCGTGCAAATATTGCAACTGGATTGGGACATCCCCTTTTGGGTGTTGGAGATGTTCTTGGCTCCTCCTATACGGTGCATAACTTTAATAATAAAGATTTGGCCAATTCCGAAGTCCATATGTGGGTTACGCACTATGCTGAGCAGGGACCAATGAGATATGGACTTAATGCGATGAATGAGTACGTTTCCAAATTTGCGCAAAATGGAATATTGGGGTTACTGGTTTATGTGTTCCCCCTTATTTATGTGTTCATTAGACTTTTGAAGATTTTGCGAGTGGCGCAGGGTGAAACTCAGGTAAAAGTACTGGTTTCGATGATATCTTTAATGGGAAGCGCAATTGTAGGGGGAAATGGATCATTAACATTGCTTTATGCGTATTGGATTATTTTGGCTTTTTCTTATGCAACTGTATATAGTTTCGATAATAAGGCGATAGAATAGCATGAACCAACGCAAATTAGGAATCTTTCTCAGCTATTTTAACATTGCTCTACAAGTCATTATAGGCTTTCTCTATGTGCCGATACTTCTCCATTTTATTGGAAAAAGTGAGTATGGGCTTTACCAGCTCATGGGATCTTTGATTGCCTATTTCAGCATTATGGATTTCGGCCTCTCTGCAGCGGTCATCCGGTTCTATGCCAAGTACATGGCATTGAAGGACAGTATCGGTATGGAGAATATACTTGCCATTTCTGTTCGTGGATATGGCGCTGTCACTGTAGTGGCGCTGGCTATTGGCTTTATTTGCTATGGGTTCCTTGACGTTATCTTTGCGGGAAGTATGACCGTATCAGAAGTGGATGAGGCAAAGCAGATTTTTCTGCTTTTGCTTTTGAATATTGTAATTACCTTATCCACTATGGTCTTCCGTTCTGTCATTAATGCCCATGAGCGTTTTTTCTTTTTAAAAGGGATGGAAACCATTCAGTTGGTGCTGCAGCCGATTCTTGTGGTGCTGGTGCTTCAGAGTCACCCAAGTGCATTCTCTGTGGCGGCTGTGCAGACGGTACTGAATCTGGTGCTCAGCGGAGCAAGGGTATATTACTGCTTCCATGACCTTCACGTGAAAATTCATTTTCATTACTGGAACCATGAGCTTTTCTCAGAGTTCAAGAAATTGGCTTTGAGCGTTTTTGCTGTGTCCCTGATTGACCAGGTCTTCTGGAAAACAAACCAGATTATCCTGGGAATTATCAGCGGGACAGCGGCGGTGGCGGTATACTCTATTGCTTCCCTGATTTATATGAACTATATGGCTCTTTCCACAGCCATTTCCGGTGTGTATCTTCCTCATGTTACCGGCATGGTGGCTAGGAAGGAGCCCATCAGCAGCCTTTCTGAGCTCTTTATTCAGATTGGCAGATGGCAGTACTATCTTCTGGCCTTGGTGGCGACCGGCTTTATTATTTTCGGAAAGCAGTTTATTGCCTTATGGGCAGGGGCAGGGTTTGAAGACTCTTATATCATTACTCTTCTCATTATTCTTCCATTTACAGTAGATTTGATCCAAAACATAGGCCTTGCCATTATGCAGGCCATGAACCGTTATGACTTCCGTGCTCGCATTTATTTTCTTACAGGAATCTTGAATCTTCTCCTTGCTATCCCACTGGGAATCAAATATGGCGGTATTGGCTGTGCGATGGCTACCGGCATTTCCATGATTGTGGGAAATGGATTCATCATGAACTGGTACTATGCAAAAGAGATACACCTTGCCATAGCTTCTTTCTGGAAACAGATAGGCAGGATATCTCTGGTTACAGGTGTATGTCTTGTGATAGGATATGCTGCCAATGTATACCTTTTGCCACAAGGGGGAATAGGGTCTTTCGTTCTGAAGGCAGCAATGTATACAATACTGTATATGGTAATGATATATGCCTTTGCTATGAATCAGATGGAACGAGAGAAGATCCAGGCTGTATTAAGAAAATTGCATATTCGATAAACTTGAGCTTGGCCGGACAAGAAACAGTGCCATGGTTTTACAAGCAGACTTCAGATAGGCAGTGCGTCTTGCATCGTATAATTCACTTTTGGCAGGCTGTATGATGAGGAAAATTTCTCGGCTTTGCTCAAAATGGCGAGTGTTGTAAGGTACTGTGTCATTTGAGGAGGTGGTAGTAATGAAGGCCATCTGTTATCGTAATACGAAAATTACTTTACCTAACTGGATTCCGAATAGTCGGCTAAATGAAGAATGCCCGTTGGGATTTGCTTATGAAGACGGTGATTTCTATGTTCATATGTATGGTAGAGGAGAAGGTTTGTATACTATTTCCCCAGGGCTTACTGTAATAGAAGGGGGAAAGAAGAAACTTCATTGATACAGTGGGTGGTCAATCGATTCGGAGCGGATGACATTCAGTCTAGGTACGAAGATGTTGGAGTTGCACATCCTTCCATCTGGAGGCCGGGACTATATACATATAAGGAACTGCAGCAGGGACTCCGAGACACATCTTTTGAAAACGAAGATGAAGATCAGGCATTATTTCTGCTTTTTCAAAAAATGATTACTATATTTTCCTATATAGAACCAGCCGATCGTAATTTATGCTGTTATGGGCATCGGCTCAGAGCACTGATTATTCTTGCTTCTACAGAGTTTGAAAATCAGTGCAGGCATATACTAAGAGCAAACCACATTTCTCCGCAAGGGAACGATTATATTTCAAAGGACTTTGTGAAGTTGAATATACCAGCCCACCTTACGGACTATGAGGTTAAATTTAAGCCTTATGCAGACTTGTATTCTTTTAGGCCTTTTGATCATTTGAATGAGAATCAGCCTACCAAGTCTCTTAAATGGTATGATAAATATAATCGTGTAAAACATGATCGGGGTAATGACTTTGTAGATGCGTCACTGGAGACATCATTAAATGCCATTGCTTCAAATATTATTTTATGCGCAGTACGATTTGGTTCCTATCTGCTTTTTAATTTTCCGTCTGTCTTGTCGGGTTATTTTAATCAATATGTCAGCCTGTCACTTGTAAATCCTGATATCAGGTCGTTCTATATTCCAAAGGTTAAGACTGTCAATGATATGAGGAAAGATTATTTTACCTGTGATGCATTAGATGCTGGGCTGATAGAGCTATGGAAGGCTTTAACAGTTCATATTTCTTAATAACTATTTACTAATAATACAGCACTTCTGACTTTTTTAGATATATGGATATATGTATGAGAGACATACAATATGGAATAGAGAGCAGGTTGCATGCTGTAGATGTGGCACTCTTGATTTGCCTGTATTTGTTTTTCATTGCGCGGGGCATTGGACGGCTCCTTTGTGATATTTTGGGGAACGTGGATAGCTCTTGACAGCGTATCTTGTGGCTCACCATCGTGTAATACTAGAAGCTCCATAACATATCTAAAATTCAACTGGATGCAGGAGGTGAAAATCATTGATAAATAGAATTAAATATTATGGAGATAATGACTTAGCAAATTATCTGTTTTGGGATGAGAGGCTACCGCAAATCAGTCGATTATTTGCCGATAATGCCCTGCCTGAGAAATCTAAAGATACATTCGATTTGAATGACATACTGGAGCTTTATAATGTCGGTATCGGCTATAGTCATTTCAATGATGTGGCAAAGGGGAAATATGATTCTCAATATCCTTTTTTGTCTCAAGCATTTCATAAAGCGCAGAGGCTGTTTAACTCTCTTGATATTGGAAGCATGATTGAACAATACGAACATATTGAATTAGATTATATTTCTGATTTTTGGAATGCGCTTGATAAAACTAAAAAGTATCGGCAGGTGAGTGTTTCTCAGTTTATAAGTTTATGTTCGTTTCCTCAAATCCAGGAGAAAACTTTGGATGAAATCCTTAAACATAAAGATATTGTCAATGCATTCCAAACAGAATTAACTAAGCTGCTGGACGACTATCCTTTTTCATACCGCTTTATTTTTTATGACTATTTGAATACTGATGGAATGAGGTATTACTTTCCTAAAGAGTATACACAAAAACATATGGAGGAAGCGTTGACGCGATTTATTCGGAGCGCAAGTCCATCGGCCCAATACTTGAATATGGTCCTCTCTTCTGATTTTCCTGTAAGCGCTGAAGTCAAAGCAAAAGCCAAAAGGAAATATGAGGATATCATACGTACTATTTCAAAGGATGAGGAAACTTTGCGTATACCGCTTAAGATGCGTATTGCTTTTTCTCCAAAGCAGAAGGTCCCTTTTCTGGATTTGTCAAAAGATTATAATCAGTTTTTTTCTCCTACAGTGAGGACTTTATCATAGGGGATATGTCAAATGAGCATTTATTGCAGAATTTCTATTATCCATTTTATTTTTTCGACTCTCGGAATAGAATAGTTGCCGTTTCTCATGAACATGATTTGAGGCCCTTTGAGTATATTTGCCAAATTCCACAGAAAAAGCATTATCCCCAAAGCATATATTTCAGATGGCATGATTTATTTTGTTATTCCACCCTGGCTGCTTATTGTAGTTTGCTGGAAAGGATGCATCATCCATTAGAAGATATTTTGGAGTGGTTCTATAATCGCTATTTACCTGAAGGGCTTGGCATCACAGGATTTGATATAAATTTACTGAGGCAGAATGTGGGATTTAATACACGTGCTGAAGCTGTGGCAAACTGCATAGAAGGCATCTTTTATCAATATTCCTGTTATGTATCTAAAGGAAGTGTAGACTGGGATTATATTCAGTACCAGCCGCTAAAGGCGGATTATAGAAAAATTCCCAGCCTTATTAAGGCAAAATATTTTTATGGAAAAGGTAAGCCTTTTCAATCACTTACGTATCTTCTTTTTTCAGATCAGTCAATTCTTCGTCATGCAAAGGTGATCAAAGAGGAATGTAATTGCTTCTATGACTTGATTTGTCAGGGGACAATGCATCTTGATGATTTTGCAGACCATCAGAGTGAACCTATTCAGAGACTCATAAATAAGGGCTATTTGTATATATCAGGTGATGGAGTTTTATCTTGGACAAATCCATATGTAATAAGGGTGCTGCGGGATTTGTATCATTTCGATTTTTGTGAGACTGCTTATTATAGTCAATCAAGTAGAAATTTGGAGGCAATTCAATTTCTACAAGAAAGTGATATGATTCTTTTTGGTGAGACTTTGCTGTCTGAGCAGGAAGGACGGTACTTTAACTATTATCTAAATACGATTAGTTCATCTAATGGGCCGCAATTAAGAAATCTTTATGCTCATGGAAAAGTGTATGGGCCAAAGGTAAATCATGAATATAATTACTATGTTTTGCTTCGTCTGCTTGTTTTGCTGACAATGAAGATATATGATGAACTTATTGGTATCACCGATTGGAAATCCTTGATAGATAATTACAAGGAGAATCTGAATGCAGAAAATTCGTAAGGCAGTCATTACCGCCGCAGGCTTTGGTACCCGTTTCCTTCCGGAAACAAAAGCCATGCCTAAGGAGATGCTACCCATTGTAGATAAGCCGACTATTCAGTATATTGTGGAGGAAATTCTGGCCAGCGGTATCGAGGAGATCCTGATCATTTCTGGCCATGCAAAGCGGGCGATCGAGGATCACTTTGATTCATCCCCTGAGCTGGAGTCGCACTTGGAGGAACATGGGAAGGAGGCTTTACTGGAAGAAATCCGGAAGATTTCTGGTATCAAGGTACACTATGTGCGCCAGCCGTATATGCGTGGCCTGGGGGATGCGATCCTGTGTGCCAAGGATTTTGTCGATGATGAGCCGTTTGGCGTCATTTTAGGGGATGATGTCGTGTATAACGGGGACGGAGAGCCGGCACTGCATCAGCTGATTCGGCAGTATGAGAAGACGGGAACAACGATCGTCGGGTGTCAGTTGGTTGCCAAGAAGCAGGTGTCTTCTTATGGCATCATCGATGGGAAACCAGAAATGGATCCTGATCTGATGAAGGTATCGGATATGATTGAGAAGCCGTCTGTTGCCAAAGCGCCAAGTCGGTTTGCTGCTTTGGGAAGGTATGTGATCACTCCAGATATTTTTTCCATTTTAGAGGAAACAAAACCTGGGAAGGGTGGAGAGATCCAGCTGACGGATGCGCTTAGCGTACTGGCGCGGAATGGTAAGGTCTACGCTTACAATTTCAAAGGGCAGCGGTATGATACGGGAAATAAGCTCGGCTATCTCAAGGCTGTCGTGGAATTTGCTCTGCGCCGTGAGGATCTGGGAGCTGATTTCCGTGCATATTTGAAAGAGATCGTCGGAGCGATGTAAGACATCAGAGGGGAGATAGCAGATGCCAGAGATCAGATGGTAGGGAAGCGCTAATAAAATAGCCTATGCTACGGGCATCACTTATTGACAAGTGTTTTAGCTAAAAGTTTGTAAATCTCTCGTGGAAAAACATAAAATTTGTACGTTATGAGATATATTTGGGGCTTTTCGTGAGTAACCATTGTGGGCGCAAATGCTGGAGAACTAATAGAAAAACGTGAATGGAATGCTGATTAAAAATAAGTCATGTGGGCTTGGATTGTTAAACTCTTGAAATTGCATAGAGATTTCCACGATGGTAGTTGGATTGAAGCTTAATAAGTAAAGCGGGCAATGCGTTCACGTATTTGGCAAAATCGCTCATTTATTTTTGTAAGATAAGGAGGACCATCGATGAATAGTGAGAAAGATAATGGTCATGTATCAATACTGGAAAACTGTTCGCCAAATGTTCCTTTTGAAGATCTGACACCGGCTTGCGATGTTGACATTTCAAACTATAAACAGGCACTTGATCAGGCGTTTTCGGAGCCTAGCCTAAAAAATATTGCCATTACAGGACCATACGGAGCGGGGAAAAGTAGCGTCTTGGAAAGCTATTTACAGTCGCAAGCAGCAATTGAGAAAAAGTATAAGGAGAAATGCCTTCGGATTTCCTTGTCCCATTTGCAGCCGACTAAGGCTGGAAATCCAATCTGTGATGGAGAGGTTCTTACAGATGCGCACAATGAAAGTGAAGTTGCGGGTTTGGCCTATCAGATGGAGCAACTATTAGAGGGGAAGATTATCAATCAGATAGTGCACAAGATTCCGCAGAAGGTGGCTAAAGCAGCTGGGTTTAGTGTAATTGATGAGGATTCCGGCGTATTTTCTCTGCTTTTGGCCGGAATCATAGGGTCCCTTTTAGTGTTTTGGTGCACTCCGACTATTACTTTGCCGGCCATTCGTCATTTTTTCTTTAGCAATAATTATTTGACTTCGATTATTCGTATTGGAATTTTGATGCTTTTGATTTCAGGGGTTATGACATTCATATATAGCCGTGGGGCGGCGATTCAATCATTTTTTGCTCACATTCGTCATGTGAAGATTCAGGGAAATGAAATTGAGCTGTTTCAGAATGAGGAGGCTGGCTATTTTGATAAATACCTAGACCGTATTCTGTACATGTTGAATCAATCGGAGAAGCAGTTTTTCATTTTTGAAGACATAGATCGCTTTGATACGACGCTTATTTTTGAGCGGCTGAAAGAAATCAACGAGCTGGTTAATGCCAAGCGGGAAAATGAGGATAAAGCAGCGATTAAATTCATCTATCTTCTGCGGGATGATATTTTCATCAATAAAGAAAGGGCGAAGTTTTTTGATTTTCTGATTCCGATTATACCGGTCACAAATACAAAAAATTCTTCGGACAAGCTGTTTGCGATACTTGAGCGATACCGTTTGAAAGAGCAGGTAAATCCTGATCTGGTTCGTGCACTGGGACTCTATATTGAGGATTATCGCTTAATTAAAAACATTGCGAATGAGTTCAGAATATATTTCGCTGCGTTGGGGCAGCGAAATAAACTGAATCCAGACAAGATGTTGTCGATGATTGTCTATAAGAATCTTTTTCCAAAGGATTTTGTTGATTTGCAGAAGCAGCAGGGGTATGTGCATTTTCTGCTATCAAAAGCAGGGAAAGTAGCATTTGTGTTCGAAAGGAAAAAAGAACTGGAAAAAGAGAAAAAGGAATATGCGAAACAGCTTGAATCCATAAAAAATGAAAGTTTAGATGACTTTAATGAATTGGCGTGGGCTATTATTGGTACTAAGTATAATAAAGATGCATGGGGAAGCCGATATCTTTCTAATAACACGAGTAAAGATTTAAGTGAACTGGAGCAATATATTCAAAATGATAACGGTATAGGACAAAAGGCGAAGGAGGAATATAAGCGCCGAAAGGAAAATCTAAGAATCAAAAATGAATATAAGATAGATGCAGTATCGGAAAAATGGAGAGAATGTGATAAGAAGATAGTACTGCTAGATGGAGCTTCTTATTCGGTGCTGGCTTCTATGTTTATTGGAAAAATAAATCAAGTATTTTTACAAAACGAGCGTGATAACAACGGTAACGAAATCTCTTATGATGCTGTCCGTCAGAACGAGTATTTCAACCTGCTGAAGTATTTACTGATCAATGGGTATCTGGATGAAACCTATGCGGAATACACTACGTTTTTCTATGGCGAATCGCTTTCGGAAGCGGATCAGACATATCTGATGAATCTTCACGAGAATGGAAGTCCGAAGTGGGGGCTGCAGCTCAACAATATCCCTCTGGTTTTGGAGAATATGTCGGAAACAGAGCTTTCAAGGGCTGGTGTGCTGAATCAGGCATTCCTTTTGTATCTGTTATCTCGTTTAGAAGATGAGGGAATTTATCAAAAGATGGAAAAAGTGGTTCGTAATTTCAAAGGGGATTCTTTTTCCTATGCCATTCAGTTTATCTTGGCGGACAAGAAAGTGGATGCGTTTGCAACTTGTCTGTTTCGCACTTGTCCAAGCAGCTGGGGACGAATTTATACAGAGTCCAATTTATCCGCGGACACTATAGAAGCATTAGCTTATGATGCTTTGCTTTTTCTTAGTGAGGAAGAGCTGACGGCGCTTAATCAGCAAAGTGCAAATAGTTTAGCCCAGTATATCAGCGATAATCAGGATTTCCTGCAACGGGCACAAAATATGGATGAAGGTAAACAGGCAAAACTGATTTCGTCCATGAAGGTGCTGAAAGTTCAATTCTCGGATATCCATGCTGAAGGTGTTTCTAAAAAGCTTTTGCATGATGTTTTCTATAGCGGCCTTTATGCTTTGTCTGGCAATACTCTACGCGTATTCTTTACCGATGTGTCTGAGGCATCAGAAGCGGATGCTATCACGAAGCCACTTACACTTTTATGGAAACTGTCGGAAGATGATAGTGTCAGAAAGGATATTGAATCACGTTTTGCCCAGTTCGTGAATGCCGCCTTAGATAATTTAGCGGGATATTCGTCGAAGTATGCTTATTTTACAGATAAGTCTGATATGGCAGTGGCTCTTACCAATCAAAAGAGAGGTGGCGACGAAGCGGCCATGAATTATCTTTCAAGGCTGATGCCAGAGACAGTAGTATCTCTTTCTGAAATCGAGGAGTATGATGACTGGAAACTACTGGTGGCTCATGACTTGGTAAAGCATACGGAGCAAAACTTGTATGAGTACATCAATCAATTTGGCGTGGACGATACCCTGATCGAGTGTCTGAATTCTTCTTATGCTAAATCTCCCCTGATTTGCACATCGCTTGGAGAGAATGAGCAGATGGTTATTCAGAGTGCGATTATACCGGAGTGTACTATTGATACGAATGTGTATATTTCTATTTTGGACGCTTTGGACTATCCTATTACTGAACAGCGCGGATTGGATGCAGAATCTTTCCCAGAAGAGAAGCTCAGGAAATTGATTCAAGAACGCCGTTTGGCTATGAATCCAAATTTATTCAATTTTTTCCAAAAACGGCATCCCCAATTACTGACCTCGTATGTAAAGAATGATAAGAATACTTTTGAACAGTTGATGGAAGAGGGAAAAATCTCATTGACATCCAGTGATATTGGCTTGTTCCTGCAAGATTCTTCATATACAGACGAAGAGAAAGAACTGTATTTGGGACATACCGAAGGGCCGGTTGCCTTATTGCCGTATAGAAACCTTTCTGAAAAGATTCAGTGTATTATTGTGGATTATCATCTGGATGAGGCTGAGATTCCAAAACTTATTGGGAAGTATGAAAGTTTGCGGCCGAAGGTGTGCAAAGCTTTCCTGCGCGCTGTCAACCAGCATATCAAGCCTTTTATTGGAATCAATATGGATGATAATGGCGTTTTGCTGAGGGACATTATGCAGTCCTCCTATATCGATAAAGAGAATAAAGTAAGGATTTTGATAGGCGCGATTTTAACGCTTGATATGGAAAAGGCTAAGGACATGTTATCTGCTATCGATGTGGAGACCTATGGGAAGATCCTAAAGTCGGGAGCGACGAGACATATCAAAGAAACGCCGGATGCAGTGAATCAGCAGCTGTTCGAGGTGCTGAAGGAACGAGGATGGATAAAGGGGTATGAAATGGTTGGAAATGAGTATATTATAGAGAGAAATTTTAGACTTGGTGTTCAAGGGAATGCTGATTAAGTTGAAGACGGAAATACAATGATACTGAAAATCATTCATTATTGCTTGTTTGCTTGGAAGCCTTTGCTAGCTGAGATAAAAAATATATCGCTACATGGAGATTGTATTACCTAGAGTATGAAATCAGAGAGTGTAATGAGAGTAACCGGCATGAAGATTGTATAAGCGACTTCCTTGCAATACTTGGTCACCGTATTGCGTGATATGCTAAGTTCTTTAGCAATTTCTTGTTGTTTTTTGTTCTCACGCAGGTACTGTTGCTGGATATGATCATAGGCTTCAATTGTGATTTTCACTTTGATGCAACCAATGCGGCGCACTCTTTACGGATTTTAGGGTTTTGAATGGCTGAATTTTTCTATATTAGCACTTGCAGCACAAGGCGAATTAGGGCATAAATTATTATATGTAGTTTATTTAAATGGTACAAATTGACAGAGTAGTGGCATATGTATTCGAGTAAATGAGTGTGAAGGGCATATAAATGACTATGGGACGAGCTGTAATAGAAAGGAAATATGTATACCTGTTCGAGCTTGACTCAGTACGAATGTCGGATGAGGAGATTCTTCTTGGGCAGCAGAAGCTCTATGATGAGATCGTCCATGAGGGGAATATCGTGGTTCTCACGTATAATCAGCTGGTGGACTCTCGCGGTTTCTTCAGCCTTCTTTCGGACGCTGCGTATTACGATTCCTTCATGAAACTTTTTGAACAGGGGTGTATCCGTGTCTCTCAGTATGGGGATGAGCGGACGATTTCGCAGTATCTTCTGGATGCCTTGGATGAAGATAAGCAGTTCATCTTTTCTGCGCTGCCGCTGAAGTTTACGCAGAAACGTCTGATCGCGTTGGTGAGGCGTAGCCTCATGTACTCAGACTTGTCGGAGCTTTCTGAGTATTTTGAGGGAGGAAGACGAAGCGAGGAGGAGCTTTGGGATTTATTTCTGGAAGTGAAGTGCGATAGCGATGGGCGGGTCCTATCCATCAGGGAAGAAAATGGGCGAAAGTCTGTGGCGGGAATGCGGCTTGTCATCCGACAGCTGTACCATTTCCTTTCGCTTGTTCTAGGGTTGAGCACGATGCATAGCATATATATTCCGCCCCGAAAGTTGGAAGAAATCAAAGGCTTGCGGATGCATCATATCTTATCCTGTGCTTTAGAGATGGATTGCCCTGAGATGGCTTTATGGGATGAAGCAGCGCGGGTTCTCCGCAGTCTTCCTTGCTATCAAAAACAGTCGGATGGGCGATCGGTGTATCATCGGCAGATTCTTGCGGCTTCCCGTGATGCGGCTGATATGACGGCTTATCGTCTGGCAGAGGCGGTCATTGATCTTTGCTATAACTATGCCTGCGAAATCAGCATCTGCAATACGTCGAAGCATTATAATGTGAGCGAGCTTCTGGGGGATAGAGGCAGGCCTTCTTTTGAGGCTGATTTCCAGAGGTGTCTTTTTTCTTTATGGCAGGATGGAATGAAAGCTGAAAGCCGTTTTCTGAAGGCGGAGACAGATGAATGTATTCCTTTTGAGAAGCCGGCAGGATTTCCGGATTTCGTAAAGGCAGTCCGTATGGCGGGTTATACGACGTATTCCTCTTCGGGGCTATCCGATGGGGTGCCTCGCTATGAGTACGAGGAGCGAAAGCAAAAGGAAGAGCAGCAGTATCTGATTCAGCGGGGGATACGGAGCAAGTTGCTGTTTTCCTGCCTTTGCTTTTTTGTGGCCTGTCTGGTGGAGCTTTGTATGCAGGGGATTCAAAATGTACTGGATGACTACATTGAGTGGAATGATATTTTTTATTCTGTAGCGGAGACATTGGCTTTTCTATTCATTACTGAGTGTGTCTCTGCTTGTATCGCCCGCAAGTATCCCAGATTTCTCTCTTTGTCGGAGGCATTGGGCGGGATGAAGACTTTGCTTAAAGATGGCATGTCTAACCGTGTAATGAAAGAGTTGCCAGATGAGCAGGCGGTAGATGTGGATTTCCATGAAGCCAAAAGCGGTGAGGCACCGATTGATTTCGTGAAAACGAAAGAGATAAATTCTTATCTGGCATATAAAAGAAGCGGTCATAGAGGGATGCTGTTTGCGGCTTCCGGCGCTTGTCCTATCGCAGAAATTGAACACGAGAAGATACTTCGACAGGTCATCAGGGATGCAGAAATCTTTCATCACAGGTATGGGCTCATTTATAAAAGTCCTTTTAATACGCTGCTTGTGGATCCGATTGTAGGGGCAGATTGTCATTTTTTCCCTTTTGAGCGAGTCCTTCCTACGGCGGGTAATGGTGTAGTCATGGTGCCACGTTTGAGAGATCGATATATACTTTTACACCAGTTTCGTCACGCGCTGAGGGGGATGCAGTATGCTTTTCCCAGAGGGTATGCAGAGCCTGGAAGTAGTCCGCTTGAAAATGTAAAGCGGGAACTTGGAGAGGAATTAGAGGCAGTGGTGACAAGGAGGCCGCTTTCCCTTGGGTTCATTGAGCCGGACAGTGGGCTGACTTCTCGTCGGATAGAGGTATTCCTCGTAGATATTGATAGCTATATCCAAAAGAAGGGGTATGAAGACATTGAAGATGTGCAGGAGGTCTCGTTGGATGAATTAAAGCAAATGATCGATGAAGGAAAAATCGCAGATGGTTATACCTTGGGGGCTGTGGAATTGATGGAAAGATGTAGTGGAGGCTGAAAAATATTATTGGACTTAGAGACTGAGAGACGTCAGACTTGAAGATATCAGACATTAGACTTCAGATATCAGAAGCCAGAAGTCCGAAATCTGCGGTCTGACATCTGAAATTTTAAGCATGAAGTTTCCATGTTTTCTGGACGGTCTTTTACATGGTTGTGATAAAAACGGATATTTTATCATAGGAGAACAAGGCATGTGATAAAATAACCGGCTTTTATCACATGAGGAATGTGATATGATAAAAAGCAGGAGTTTTATCACTGGGATAGGAGGTGCGCTATCGCTATGAAATATATACCGTTATGGAAAATTTACTACGTGTCGCCGGATACGTATGAGCAAGTGTATGCAGAGCGCTTTTATGCCTGCACGACAAAGCATTTTCCGATATCCGTCAAAGAGGTCAATCGAAAACAGGCGTATCCTTCTTTCCTTTGCTATAATGAGGAGATCTCACTGTTTATACAGACTATGTACCAGAAGTATATTCAATTTACGAAGTTACTCGCGGAATGTCCTCCCGTGATGCTTCGGCAGTATGCCGTTTCTTGCCTGATCGAAGAGGTACAGGCCACCAATGAGATCGAGGGTGTCAGAAGTACCCGCAAACAGATCAAAGATATCCTCCAAAATATTCCGGTCTCTGCTGCATATCGGCATTTGGCAAGCTTGGTAGATCAGTATCTTCGGATTTTGAATCATGAGGGGGCTTCTTTCTCTACTTGTCGTGATGTTCGCGATTTCTATGATTCATTTGCTTTGGCAGAGGTGGTACAGGAGAATCCAGCGCATGCACCGGATGGGATTATTTTCAGAAAAGCTCCTGTGGAAATTACCAGTCAGACAAATCGGGTAAAGCATGAGGGACTTATGCCGGAGCAGGCGATCATAGATGCGATGGATCAGGCGTTGTCTATTCTTCAGGCGGCAGAAATTCCGCTTTTGGTCAGGCTGGCGGCTTTTCACTATTTCTTTGAATACATACATCCGTTTTATGATGGAAATGGCCGCACGGGACGATTTATTGTGTCGTATTATCTGTCACGGGAATTTAGTCCGCATATTGCATTGCGGCTATCTGTGGAGATCAATAAACTGAAAAATGCATATTATAAAATGTTTGAGGAGACGAGCAGTCAGTGGAATCGAGGCGATTTGACGCCATTTATCCTGCAATTTATGAAGTTCATATCGCTGGCGTTTGATGATACGATTTCCTTGCTTTCGCGAAAAAAGGAGCAGTTGAAACGCTTTGCCGCGCAGCTGAATGAAAAGGTGGCGGGGCAGGATGAGCTGACGAAAACGATCTATTATCTGCTGCTGCAGGCTTCTTTGTTCTCTGGTATTGGAATTACGATGGATCAGCTGATGGAGGCTACGCATAAGACTCGTGTTACGATCAAAAGCCGGCTGAGTAAAATACCGCAAGCCCATTATTGGGTGGATAAAAATGAGAAGCCATTTCATTATCGTCTGAATATGAAGATGCTGCTGAGAAGCAAAGAATGATTTACTCAAGCTTTGAGATGGACGGGAAGTTTGAAGTCTAATGTCTCTCCGTCTCATAGTCTCCCACCTTCCCCTTGACAAACGCAAAAAAGAAGTCTATAGTATGACCATACATGTGAGGATAGAGACATGATGGATCCTTGGTACACGCAAAGAGAGTCTGCGGCTGGTGGGAGCAGATGGTGGGGGGATCGATTACCGCTCTGGAGCAGGAGGATCGAAATCTTCCCGGGTGGCCTCGTTACCGGGCCGACAAGTGGAGCTTTAGCTCTGATTTGGGTGGAACCACGGAATACAACTTTCGTCCCTTAGGGACGGAAGTTTTTTTATTGCTTTCATGTTGCTTTCTGCGAAGCGGCTGAAATGGCAGAGCCAAGCAGAAAGCAGCAAAAATGGAAGCCACTGTCCCCAAGCAGTGAATGTCTGTTTTTAGAAAGGAAGATACTATGATTACGATTCGTCTGAAAGACGGAAAAGAGAAGGAGTTCGAGAGCGCGGTATCTCTGGCGGATGCAGCGAAGGCGATCTCCAACAGCCTTGGCAAGAATGCGCTGGTGGCGAAGGTGAATGGCGAGCTGACGGATCTGCGCGATCCGATCGTGGATGGTGCAGAGGTGGAATTCTTCACGAAGGAGGATCCGGAAGGTCTTTTCACGCTGCGTCATACGGCGTCCCATGTGATGGCACAGGCGATCCAGCACCTGTTCCCCGGTGTGAAGTTTGCTATCGGACCGGCGATCGATGATGGCTTCTACTATGATCTGGACTCTGATCATGTTTTCAGCCAGGAGGATTTCGCAGCGATCGAGAAGGAGATGTCGAAGATCGCGAAGGAAAATATCCCGCTGGTGAAGAAGGTGCTGCCGCGCGATGAAGCGCTCCAGTATTTCAAGGATAAAGGCCAGGACTACAAGGTCATGCTGATCGAAGATCTGCCGGAGGAGGAAACGATTTCTCTCTATGAACAGGGTGACTTCACGGATCTCTGCGCAGGCCCGCATCTGAAGTCCACCGGCAAGGTGAAGACGTTCAAGCTGATGACGGTCGCTGGTGCTTACTGGCGCGGCGACTCCAAGAATAAGATGCTGCAGCGTATCTATGCGACGGCATTCTTCAGCAAGGAAGATCTCGACCACTATCTCTTCGTCCGTGCGGAAGCAGAGAAGCGTGACCACAGAAAGCTCGGCAAGCAGCTCGATCTGTTCTCCTTCCATGAAGAGGGCCCGGGCTTCCCGTTCTTCCATCCGAAGGGCATGATCCTCAGAAATAAACTGATGGACTATGAACGTGAGCTCTTCAAGGAATTCGGCTATGTGGAGATCATGACGCCGGTCATCTTGTCGAAGAAGCTGTGGCTGCAGTCTGGTCACTGGGATCATTACAAGGAAAATATGTACTTCACCCAGATCGATGACGAAGACTATGCGATCAAACCGATGAACTGCCCCGGCGGAATCCTTTTCTTCAAGACGCAGCAGCGTTCTTACAGAGATTTGCCGATGCGTGTCGGCGAATTCGGCCTTGTTCATCGTCATGAGCTGAAGGGCGCGCTGCACGGTCTCTTCCGCGTTCGCTGCTTCACGCAGGATGATGCGCACATTTTCATGACGCAGGAACAGATGAAGGATGAAGTCATCAAGTGTATGGCGATGTATCAGAAGATGTATGGTGTCTTCGGTCTGGAATACCATGTCGAACTCTCTACCCGTCCGGAAAACTCCATGGGCAGCGATGAGCTGTGGGAGATCTCCACGAATGCGCTCCGCGAAGCGATCGAGACGGCGGGTGTACCGTACCAGATCAATGAAGGCGATGGTGCTTTCTATGGACCGAAGCTCGATTTCCATGTACAGGACTCTCTGGGACGTACCTGGCAGTGCGGCACTATCCAGATGGATATGCAGCTGCCGGAACGTTTCGATGTGAACTATATCGGTGAAGATGGAGAAAAGCACAGAGCAGTCATGCTGCACCGTGCGGGCTACGGCTCTCTGGAACGTTTCATCGGCATCCTGATCGAACACTATGCAGGGGCCTTCCCGACCTGGATCGCTCCGGTACAGGCGAAGATCATCCCTGTCACGGACAAGAATCTGGAATATGCGAAGTCTGTCGCAGCGGCTATGTCCGAGTCTGATATCCGTGTCGAAGTGGAAGAGGCCAATGAAACACTGGGCTACAAGATCCGTAAGGCACAGATGGAGAAGGTACCGTACATGATCATCGTGGGCGATCAGGAAATGAAGGGTCACACCATTTCTGTCAGAAGCAGAAAGAATGGCGACCTGGGGTCCCAGTCTCTCCCGATGTTTGTTGCAAACCTGATCCGCGAGATCAAAGAACGGGAAAACTGAGATGATTTACAAAGAATACCAGAGTGCTGATATCGCACGGGCCGCGCTCCGCATGTCTTTGACCGAGACGCGGGCCGATGAGAATGCGCTGAAGGAAAGGCTGGCGAAGGATGGTATCCGCGCTGTCGCTGTGAACTTTGGCGGGAAATTTCTGGATATCCTTCCGAAGATCTTCGAGTCGGCCATCGTGGCTGCCCAAAGGCAGAAGGTCATCTCTGATACTCATGTGGGGGATGGCTCTGTGGTCGGAGCCATGGAGTCTGCCATCGAGCAGGTGAAGCCGATGGCGATCGGCATGAATGTCGGCGGCAAGATCGGTATCGCCCGCTGGAATGAGCATCTCTGCGTTGCGATCTTTGTCGGCGTGGGTGTGCTTCATTTCAATGAGGTCACGGTGGGCATGGCGCATCGTGTCCTTCGAAATGATCTGCCTGATTGAGAAAATCATAAGGGGCAGGGAGTGACTATCTCATACCTGTCCTGCATAAAAAAAGAGCCGGGGGCTTTTGCCTCCGGCTCTTTTTGATGGGAGAAAGAGGGAGATGTTTTTTTCTTGACAGGAAAAGCCGAAGGCGGTACATTGAATGAAATTCGATGGTTCGTTTGAGTGACAGGATGGGTGGAGGCTTTATGAAGGAAAAGATCAGTCTGATTCAAATGGATGTAGAGCTGGGACAGGTGGAAAGAAATTATGAAAAAGCCGTGCAGCTGATGGAGCTTGCGCTGGAAGATAAGCCGGACATTCTTGTCCTGCCGGAAACGTTAAACACTGGTTTCTTTCCGTCGCCGGACAGCGCACTCTATGCCGCTTCTGATGCAGATGGCGTGCAGACGAAAAAGATATTCGGAGCCTTTGCCAAGGAGCATGGCGTCAATATCGTGGCGGGCTCGGTCAGCGTTTTGGAAAACGGATGCGTTTTCAATCGAAGCTATATCTTTGATCGCAAGGGCGAGGTCGTTGCCTCTTATGACAAGATCCACGGCTTCAGCCCGATGGGAGAAACAAAGTCGTATACCGGCGGCTCTTCCACGGTCTACTTTACGCTGGACGGGATCGCCTGCTCGATGGCGATCTGCTATGACGTACGCTTTTGTGAGCTGATCCGGACAGAAGCATTGCAGGGGGTGGATCTGTTTTTCCTTCCTGCTGCCTGGCCGCTCGTAAGGAAGGAGCACTGGACCACGCTTTCTAAAGCCCGAGCGATCGAGAATCAGATGTTTTTCTGCGCCGTGAATGAATGCGGCCGTGCCGGCAGCACGCAGTACGGGGGAAACTCGATGCTCCTCTCGCCTTTGGGGGAAGAACTGCTCCATCTGGGAGAAAAGGAGCAGGCGGCCACGGCGGAGATCGATACGGATGTGCTGCAGGGCATCCGAGAGAGCATCAATGTATTTCGTGACAGAAGACCGGAATTGTATCATCTGTAGAAAAATAGGGGAAAGGCGTTTCGTCCTTTGATTGCGCGTGAACGAGGTTCAGTGGGCGGCGCATAAAAATCAGAAGCGTCACGGAGTATAAATAATGGCGATGCCAAAAGGTGGGTTTTAGTCGCCAGTCACTTGAGACTCCTAATCCCTAATCCCTAATCCCTAGCTACTCATCCCTGCTTTCAAACTCTCGGGTTGTGGTGCGGCGCATAAAAATCAGAAGCGCCGCGGAGTATCAATCATGGCGATGCCCGAAGGTTTCTTGAAGAGCCGGTTTCCCGTTTGAGGCTTCCAAACATTGACTATTTTGACCGCGAATGACAAAGATTTCTCGCTTGCGCTCGAAATGACGGTGCGAGAGGGTTCGCAGTCCCCAGCCACCCCTATCGCCCAAGGGCAACCATTTTTCAAAAAGTGCTTGACAAAAGTACCATGGATGGATATACTAATATGCGTAACTTACGTGCGGCCCGGTGGTGTAGTGGTCTAACATGCCGCCCTGTCACGG
>ULUZ01035463.1_pt1 | contig 38554 bp, 37 predicted proteins | sample 1958881 | NCBI WGS metagenome assembly ULUZ01 (sample SAMEA4835771, study PRJEB28245) | human gut metagenome | biome: gut microbiome; material: fecal sample | place: Denmark | collected 2008
CTTTGTTTCTTGGTTGTCTAAAATTTCTTTTTTTCAAACTTCATCCTCCGTTTTTTCAAATGTAAACCTTTTATCTTGTCATAGTATACATTTGAAAATCGGAATTGTCAACCATTATTTACGCATATAGGAAACAATTAGGACAACAATCCAACAACTTCCGAAAGTATTTTCTTCTCCTTATCCATCATCTCCTTCAAGCTATTAAAAATTTTATTACGAATTTTTTCATCACCATTTATTTGGTACTTTAACGCTAAATTTCTTATGTTTAAAGCAGAGCCTACAATATCGTTATAGTCCTCAAAACACTTCCTTATTTTAGCATCATGGTTTTCAAAATAAGCAAGGTACTCCAACCGTTGTTCCATAACAAATTTATGCTCATACAACAAATGAAGAACACGACGATCTTTCAATATTAAATTAAGTCCCTTTTCGGACATCAGTTCCGCATAACATGCAAAACCAAACACACGATTTCTTGCTTCAATAATATGTCCAAAATCCAAACTGCTGTTGTAACTCTCCAAATACTGTATAAGCATACGACGAATATATTCTGGCTGATAAGTAACCCCATACGCTTCCGGTTTATATTCTATCAAATACACATTTGACACACAGCCGCGCTTATTAAATTGATACTTTACATCCGCATAAGATATAGTCGTCTTAGACATTTTACCAACACTGTTGTACCCAAGCAAATATAATATTTTCAAGGAATCATCATACCCATAAATTAAATTTTGATGCATAAAATGTCTGTGACGATATTCTTCCCGGTCTGAAATATAATACTGGTCCAAACGCAGTTCAATGTATTTCCCCTCATCAATGCTATTTCGTATAAACTTCATCATACCATATGACTTAACAAAACTAAATGGTATTTTGCTCGTTTCTAGAAACTGATTGACCCAGTAAAAATGCCAATCTTTTTCGATTCCAAACATAAAATCTAATGGACGATTTACGCTGTTTAAATCACAACTGATTTGCAAAAAATTACGAAAAAACCAATGCGGATATACACTATCATTTTGGCGAATTTGAACTCCAATTTTCCAATTCCCTTGATTCAGTTCATTACATACCGCACTCGACAAAAGGTATTGTTTGTTTCCGTCGCACAAATATGCTGCAACTCTTTGATATTCTCTGCAAAGTAACAACTCAATAGGAAATGTCCTACTGTTATACTCAACTTTTTGAGGAACATTATTGAGCCTAAAATAAACACCCTCCCGGTTAAAGTACCCCAGCCTAACCAAATAATTATCATCACCATCTAATAACTGCTGTTCTTCACCATCATCTATAAACAAGTTTACCGCTCCCCATGGATGAGCATACTGCTGGGAATAAATCCGAACCCGAATCGAATCTACTTCCTCCAAGTTTCTTGATATTACTCCCAGCAGATTCTGCCTAAAAGGAACATTTGAAAACAACTCAATGACTCCATCGGTCTCTTTTTTCACATCAAAATTATGCAAATTTACCGTCCAATTATGTTGCAATTTATCAACTATTTCAAACTTGGCAATGCAGTTATCAGAGTATGCATTTGCTTGTATTATACTATTTGCAAAACCATAATACGTATAAGTATATACAGAAACATCGTCCTGTATCGGTAACTGACACTTTCTATTCATTAGCATCTCCATTAATGTATCTTTTTCCCACGATAATAAATTTTTATCTTCTTATTGTTTTTAACAAATGGCTTTTTCCAATTGTTATAGCGTTTTACTTTATGTGAAATGATTAACTTTTTCAGTTTGGTTTTGGTTACAACCACGTCCTCACTAAGTTTCTTTATTTTTTTCGATAATGTCAGTGTGCTTCCTTTACCAAATACATAAATAAGTTCTCCACTCTTTTTTTGATACAAACATCTTTTATGCGTTGCTAAATATTTGTTTTTCTTCGATACTTTAAGTGTTTTAATATTAGTATTTACAAACGCAGTTGCTTCTATATCTTTTACATTTTTTGGTATTACAATTTTCTTTGCATCCGGCATTACCTGAACTAGATCTTTTTCCGTCAAATCAATTACCATGTTATTTGAAAATGATAACGTATCTCCCTGTAAATGTTTTGTAATATAAGTAAGCCCTGCCAGTTTGTCACAATCAGCAAATACTTCTTTCGCTTCCACTTTTACTTTTGCTGAAGTATCTATTTTTTTTAGATTCTTGCATCCTAAAAAGGTATAGTTTTGCAACGACACTAACTGATTTGGCAAATGAATCGTTTCTAAAGATGTTGTGTATGCAAATGCAGCCGCACCAAGATACGTTACTGTGTCTGGCATCGTAATGGATTTAATATTCTTTTTATATGGGCCTGCATAATGCCATGGTTCCAACATATCTCCCCATAATGTTACCTCCGCATCCAAATGGTAAGAACCATCCGGTCCCTGTATACCAACACTTCCAAGATTCTGTTTTGCCAAAATCTCCTTATATCCACTAGTTGATCCAACTATCACAACCGGCGCATTTTCAACTTTATCCGGAATCACTACCCTGATATTCTTCTTGTCCTTTGCTACATCTGCTTTAAAAATCCAGCTTTCTTTTTTATCTTTCGATAAATATGCGTGATAAGTCACATCTTGTTTGGCAACCGTATATTCTTTGGTGATGTCCCAGTAATCAAGATTCTGCTTTTCTTCCGCAGCACTTGAAATCGTCCCCTGCAAACATAGGGTTAAAATTAACATGGTCATAGATAATATTATTTTTTTCATACTCTTTTCCTCCTATAAATTTCTGTTTCTATCGTCCATCCTACTTTACTCTTTTCCCACGATAATAAATTTTTATCTTCTTGTTGTTTTTTATAAATGGCTTTTTCCAATTGTTGTATCGTTTTACTTTATGTGAAATGATTAACTTTTTTAATTTGGTTTTGGTCACAACCACATCTTCACTGAGCTGTTTTATTTTTTTTGACAATGTCAATGTGCTTCCTTTACCAAACACATAAACAAGTTCTTTTTCTGCCTTCCGATACAAACATCTTTTATGAACCGCAAAATACTTGTTTTTCTTCGATACTTTTACCGTTTTTAGGCTGGTGTTTTTTAACGCCGTCGGCTCAATCCATTTCACGCTCTTTGGTATTGTAATTTTCTTTGTATCCGGCATTACCTGAATCAATGTTTTTTCGGTTTGATTGATAACCATATTACCGGAAAATGTAAGTGTGTCATTTTTTAAATATTTAGTTTCATGTGCAAGCCCCGGCAGCCCATCACAGTAGCCAAAAACATTCGCAGCCTCCACTTTAAATTTTGCCGGAAAATCAATTTTCTTAATATCTTTGCTTCCGAAAAATGTTCCATTTTTCAAACTTGTAAGTTTGTCTGACAAATGAATATATTTTAAGTTTCCCATTGCACCAAAAGTACAAGATCCCATCTCGCGAATTGTATCAGGCATCACAACGGATTTAACATTAAGTATTTCCAAAGTCGGGCGGCTGTCGGCATCACAATAATCAAACATTGTCACACCAAATAAGTTTTGTGGCCACGCAGCTTCTTCCCCCTGATATAAATCTGCACTATATCCCAATCTCACAACCGGCGCATTTTCAATTTTTTGAGGAATTATGATATCCAGCATTTTCTCTTTGTTTAACAAATCTGCTTTAAAAATCCAGCTTTCTTTTTTATCTTTGGATAAATAAGTATGATACGTCACATCTTGTCCGGCAACCGTATATTCTTTGGTGATGTCCCAGTAATCCAACCGCTCCATCGCAGAAATCTCCGCTGCATTTGAAACATTTGCTTTCAGACACAATGCAAAAAACAGCAAAAACATCGACACCAAAATCTTTTTCATTTTCATAAAATCACTCTCCTTACTTTCATTTACACGTCCATTAATCATGTACCTTGTACTTATATAACGAATGATAACTGGAAAATGTTGCAAAAGTAAGGATATATCTTATAAATTTTCTTTCATAACAACTTATTATACACCTTGAAAATAAGTTAAGATGAATAATCCCAACTCAACCATTTATTCTACTTAATCTCTTAAGACACCATAACGACATCACTGACATTGTTATCAGCAGGTTAAATAATAATATTATAACTCTCTGGCACAGAATCCCCACAATACATCTTTTTAACTTTTATATTGGAATCAAATCATCACCAATCTCTCCCAAATAATTGTTTCTACGGCAACAGAATATACAGTCGTCTCTTCAATATTCGCATATCTGAACAAATCTATACTAACTAGTTCATATCATTATTGATAAATGAATAATATATTTTCATTCGTTCTACAAATACATCTTTTACAAAACTATGTTCTGAATGCTTATTAATTTGTTTGTCTAACATCTCAATAGCTTGTTTGGCTTGAGCATCCGTGTATGAATAGCTCTCCCATTTTTTTGAATTTTCCTTACAAATTGCAATTAGTTCCTCAAACGATAATATTCTATCGTTATTATTTAAATTTTCTTTTTTATTTCTTTCCGTTGTGGTTAATTGAATATTTGCTTCATACAAAGTATTTAACACGTTCAAGGATATCTTCTCATCAAGTGTTGCTAAAAACATTTCACGTGCCCCTGTTCTTCCCATTTCTTCTGGAACCTCTTGCCATCTCTCTCTTAATGTTGTCTTAGCACTTATCAAAACTGAATTTCTTTTATTAATCTCAAACTCTACAACTCCTGGCGAAACCGTATCAACTAATTTTCCCAAACCTTTTTCAGCAAAAAATTCCTTTCCAATATTCCCTTGGCTATCTAAAGAAATTCCTGCTCCAATTAAAATCAACTCAATTATATGCTCAAATTCTTTACCCGATCTGCTCCTTCTACTTTGTGTATTAGATAAACATAATTGATATATGTGTTCTGGAAATATATTAACATATTTTTTTATAGCCTCATCAACAGATAAATTATCATAATTCTCATATGGAATTAAACACTCAAGCATATAAGACGTAAATTCTTTTTCCTCTTTCAAAAAATCAGTCCAACACTGTTCTCTCATTTTTTCAACAATTAACGATGCATTATCACAAAAAAACGAGGATGGTTGTTCATCATATTTGAGCTCACAAAATGCTTGATATGCACGTTCAAAAGAATTCTTAAAAAAAGTTTCTCTTTCTTTTTTAATCATTTTTTTATAGTCGTTTACAGTAATACTCATATGTGCCCTCCTTGAAAATATCTCACCGATGTGTTATAGTGTCAATATGCGGACAATTTGTCCTCTATTTAACCCAATAAACATAGGAGTTTTATATATATTATGAATATTATAGCATCAAATAAAGGCTTTGACGAGTCAAAATTAATTTATAATAAAAGACAACGATTACATATGACACAAAAAGAACTTGCTGATGCCGTTGGAATGCCTAAATATGGAGATAGAACAATTAGACGATGGGAAAAAGGCGAAACAAAACCAACTGCATTAGAATTAAAGGCAATCCTAGATTTTCCTGAATACATTCCGTTTCCAAACAATGTAAATGCTAGATACAAAATGATTGATTTGTTTGCTGGTATTGGAGGAACAAGACTTGGCTTTTATCAGACCGGAGCAGTAAACATTGTCTTTTCAAGTGAATGGGATAAGTTTGCCCAAAAGACATATTTCGCAAACTATGGTGATATGCCAGCTGGTGATATTACGAAAATTAATGAAAAAGATATCCCAGACCACGACATTCTTGTTGGCGGCTTCCCTTGTGTTGCATTTAGCCAAGCAGGACTTAAATTAGGGTTTGAAGACACCCGCGGAACTCTTTTTAGAGATATTGCTAGAATAGTTAAGGAAAAAAGGCCAAAAGCTTTTCTATTAGAAAATGTAAAAAACTTGCTTGGTCATGACAATGGGAAAACATTTAAGGTAATCTATAATACATTTATAGATATGGGATACGCTGTATATTACCATGTTTTTGCCGCAAAAGACTTTGGGGTTCCCCAAAAAAGAGAGCGAATATATGTAGTTGGATTCGACAAAAAACAGGTTCACAACTGGCAGGAGTTTACATATCCTAAAGAACCTAATATCCCAACACGTGTAGGAAACATATTGGAAAAAAAGGTTGATTCAAAGTACACCATTTCTAATGCTTTATGGGAAGGACACCAAAGAAGAAAGAGAAAAAATAAAGCGGCTGGCAAAGGTTTTGGTTATTCTCTTTTTAATGAAAATAGTCCATATACAAACACTATAAGCGCTAGATACTATAAGGATGGAAGCGAAATTCTTATTGAACAAAAGGGTAAAAATCCTAGAAAAATAACACCTCGTGAAGCCTCACGACTACAAGGATTCCCTAGCGAGTTCATTATTCCTGTATCCGACACACAGGCATACAAACAATTTGGCAATTCAGTTGCAGTTCCTGTAGTAAATGCAATTGCAATTGAAATTATTAAAATTTTAGATAATAATAAATTATAATCTATGTGCACTCTTATTAGCTTATATTTAACTTTTCTTTTATACTTTGGTACAGCATGACCATTCTGCAAGTAATAAACTCTCTCATTTTTGGCATTTGAAAATGTCAAAACAAGAGATTATTACTTGCAAAAGAACGCAAGATTCACTTTAGTCCTTTACGACATCCCCACCAGCAAAACTGCCACCATCGCCCCGGCAAAAGTTGCCACCAGTGCTCCGGTAAGTGTATAACGCGTTTTTGTCACGCGCGCTGTCATAAAATAAACGCTCATTGTATAGAAAATGGTTTCCGAACAGCTCATAAGAACTGACGCTAATGTGCCAAGATAGGAATCGGTTCCATATGTTTTGTATACATCAAGTAAAAGACCGGTTGCCGCCGATGATGAGAACATTTTCACGATAAAAAGCGGAAGCAGCTCGCCCGGAAAATGAAGGATATTTACAACCGGCGCAAATATACCGGCGAGCCACTCCATAAAACCAGACTGCCGCAAAATTCCTACACCAATCATCAAACCAATTAACGTCGGCAGAATTTTATAGACCGTCAAAAATCCATCTTTGGCTCCCTCAATAAACGAATCAAAAATATCTACTTTTTTGCACATGCCATAGCCGACAAGATAGAGAATCACGAATGGTATCATGCAATCTGAAATATAATAAAGGACTTCCATTTACCGCTCCCCCTTTTTCTTTGATACTTTTCTTGCTATTACAGAAAAAATAACACCGGCTGCCGTCGACACAATTGTAGCCACCAGCCCCATGCCAAGAATTGAAGCAGGCGAGGCAGAACCATACTGGCTTCGATACGCTATAATATTAACCGGAATCAATTGCAAAGAGGAAATATTGATAATCAAAAAAGTACACATATCCGCACTGGCAATGTGGCTTCCATGATTTAATTTTTTCAATTCTTCCATTGCCTTTAAACCAACCGGCGTAGCCGCCCATCCAAGCCCAAGCACATTGCTAATCATATTGGCGGCCATATATTCATTTGCCTTATGCTCTTTTGGCACGCCCGGAAATAAAAAGGCAAGAACCGGTCGAAGTGCTTTTGTAAGCGCATCGATAATTCCTGCCTTTTTTGCAATATTCATAAGTCCTGTCCACATGGACATGATGCCAAGCATCGTAATACATAAAGTCACTGCTTCTTTTGACGAATCCAGTGCTGCTGTTCCGATTTCTCCGATTTTGCCGGTTGCCGCCGCAAACAAAATCCCAATGAGAATCATAAATCCCCAAAGTTTATTGAGCATACGCACACGCCTTTTTCTTTTATTGTATGCGGCAGGAAGATAAACATTCCCACAAAATCAAAAATCGCTGTTAATCAGCGGTGTTCCAAACACAACTTTTGTAACATCCTTTTTTTCATCATAAGAAAATGCAGCCATCATATTTATGCGTCTGCCATTTACCTTTTTGGAACTTTCAAATCCGCTTGTATAGCCGTATGCGACATAGTAATCCGAACTGCTATCGGAATTGCTGTTCATTACTTCTCCACCGCCAAACTGACGAAAAAGTTTGTCCGCCATTGTTTGCTGCTCCGATGCATTCAGCCTGCCATTTACCACACCTTCCATCACACGATTGTTACTATTTATATTTCTTGTATCAGCAGCCGCTTCCTGAGTTGATGCTTTCATAATGTCACTTTTTGCAAATGCCTGTTCAAAAGCAGTCTGCGAAACATACCATCTGGTTAATACAGTCTGCAAAATCACAATAGCCCACAAAACAAACGCTGCAAAAGCCGCTGCAAAAAATTTCTTCTTGCCCAAATAAAATCATCCTTTCCAAAGTCATCCACTTGTGACTTTCTTATAGGATTTCCGATTTTTTGAAAAATATGCAAAAATTTCAGTTGTTTTTTTATCTGTTACAATGTTTTTTAATTGCAATAATCAAGCGGAATCTTTTGCGCATCATGGGCGTTTTCACTCATTGAGCTGCGTAACAGCAGGGGCATTGAAACTACCAATACCTCCTGCTGACGCGCTCAAAACCCACGATTCACAAAAGATTCCGCTTGATTATTACAAACAAAAAAAGATAAGTAACCGTTGATAAAAACAAAATGCCTGACATTCTCGACAACGCTTTTTTCAAAAAATCGTGCTAAGCGTTGTTTTTTAGCTTGTCTTTTTCCCCAAAATATTCCTTTTTTAGGTGGCGTCAAGGTCAAAAACAACTCTTTTATCAATTTATCCCATTCATGGTTGCCCTTTCCCCTCCATGGCCTTACAAATAAGCAACCCTTTCAAGATTTTCAGCCTGTTTGCGTTGCATTGACCAGCTTGCCCGCATAAAAAAGTCCTCTTTTGTCAAAACTAATCATGATGTAATGAGAAAAAAGAGACGGTTAATTTCACCATGAGGAATGTTGAACACCGCCGGTGCGCAGAGGGCGTAGTCTGCCCTCACGCACCGCTGCGTGTGTTCTCTCAGCGGAAGCGATTCCGAATGGGAAATTAACCATCTCTTTTTATTAACTATTACATCATAATTATTCATCACTCGTAGCGGCAAAAAATCACACTTGAATTCTGTCCGCCAAATCCAAACGAATTACTCATTGCCACACGAACCTCTTTTTCAATTGCCTTATGTGGAACATAATTCAAGGATGCACATTTTTCATCCAATTCATCCAGATTTAATGTTGGTGGAACAACACCGGTGCGAATACACTGGATACAAGTAATTGCCTCGGTGATACCGCCGGCACCCATCATATGTCCGGTTGCGCCCTTTGTCGAAGTCACAGCCATTTCGCCAGCATGCTCTGAAAAAAGTTCTGCAATCGCATTCGTTTCAATTGGGTCACCCATACCGGTAGAAGTTCCATGTGTATTAATATAATCTACGGATTCTTTTGTAATACCTGCATGCTCGATTGCTTTTTCCATGCAGAATACCGCACCAATTCCTTCCGGATGCGGGCTTGTTACATGGTAGCCGTCGGTGCAGTTGGAAAATCCTGCGAGTTCCGCATAAATTTTAGCACCACGTTTTTTCGCATTTTCTTCGGTTTCAATAATCAGTGCGCCACCGCCTTCGCCAATGACAAAACCATCACGGTCTTTATCAAACGGGCGGCTCGCCTGCTGCGGATTTTCATTATTGGTGGACAAAGCATGTGCTGAAGCCAGTCCCTGAATAAACAATGGGGATAATGCGGATTCCGTTCCCATCGCAAGAACAGCATCTGCCTGTCCGGACATGATTAACATGCAGGCGGTACTGATTGCGTCACCGCCGGAAGAACATGCTGTGCTCACCGTCAGACTTGGACCACGATAGCCTTTTGCAATTGCCACCTGGGCTGCTGCCTCATTGCCGATAATTTTCGGCACAAAGCGCGGGCTGACTTTTTTATGCTCTCCCTTGCTTAATCCATCCTGCACTTCTGCAATCGGTGAAATACCGCCAAGCGCCGTACCAACGACGATACCCATGCGCTCCGGTACAGTAATTTCCTCTCCGGCATCCGCGATTGCTTCCATCGCTGCTGCATAACCATACTGCATAAACACGTCCATTTCACGCGTCAGTTTCTTTGGCATAAAGTCTTCCGCATTAAAATCTTTGACTTCAGCCGCAATTTTTACCGGCAGCTCCTCGGTGTCAAAGCGGGTAATCGCTTCCACGCCGCATTTTCCGGCCACAAGATTTTTCCAATAATTCTCTACGCCAATTCCAATCGGCGTCACAGCACCCATTCCGGTGATGACAAGCCGACTATTCGTTGTCTTCATTTTCATTCCAGTCATTCTCCTTGATTTCTTTTCTACGAATCTTACCACTTATAGTTTTAGGCAATTCCTTCGTAAAGTCAAGTATTTTTGGCCATTTATATGACGCAATATTCTTTTTCAAGGATTTCATAATCTCACTCCGCAGTTTATCCGTTCCCTCTTCACCGTTGGCAAGAACGATACTTGCCTTGATTGCCTGACCGCGGATTGGGTCCGGCACGGAAGTAACGGCACACTCCAAAACGTATGGAAGTTTCATAATTTCATTCTCAATTTCAAATGGTCCGATACGATAGCCGCTGGACTTAATTACATCATCGGTACGGCCGACATACCACAGATAACCATCCTCATCAAAGTAGGCAGTGTCACCTGTGTGATAATAACCATCATGCCATGCATTCTGTGTCTTTTCTTCGTCACCGTAATATTCCATAAACAAACCATTTGGCGCACCATCTTCTGTGCAGATAACAATTTCACCCTCTTCTTCCGGACCGGCAAGTGTTCCATCCGGCAGCATAATCTGTACATCATACTGTGGTGTCGGCACACCCATGGAACCCGGTTTCGGTGTTGTACCAACAAGGTTACCAATTGTCAATGTTGTCTCGGTCTGTCCAAATCCCTCCATCAGAGTAAGTCCGGTTTTTGCCTTAAACTTCTCAAAGATTTCAGGATTCAATGCTTCACCTGCTGTTGTTACATTCTGCAAAGAAGACAAATCGTACTGGTCTAATTTCAAATGTACCATTACACGGTAAACCGTTGGCGGTGCACAGAATGTTGTAATTTTGTATTTCTCAATCATATGAAGAATTTCTTTTGCATCGAAATTATCAAAATCATAGGTAAAAATACATGCCTCGCACAGCCACTGACCATAAATTTTACCCCACAAAGCTTTTCCCCAGCCGGTATCGGAAATAGCAAAATGGATGCCGTCCGGGTCAACCTGATGCCAGTATTTCGCTGTCACATAGTGTCCCAAAGGATACTTAAAGTTATGGGTTGTAATTTTCGGATACGAGGTCGTACCGGAAGTAAAGAACATAATTGATGGGTCATCTCCATGAATTGCATTCTCACCATGTGGTCTGCGGAAATGGCTTGAAAAATATTTTACTTCCTTGTTAAAGCTGCGCCATCCTTTGCGGCTAGCACCAACCATGATTTTCACTTTCAGATTTTTGTAGCTGCGGCACGCCTTATCCACTTCGCGTGAAACCGGGCCGTCTGCCGTACAAAGAATCGCATCTACATTACCGGCTTTAAAACGATATTCAAAATCGGATTTCAGTAAAAGATTTGTTGCCGGAATTGCTACTGCACCAATCTTGTGCAGTGCCAAAATCGCAAACCAGAACTGGTAGTGACGTTTTAAAACGAGCATTACGCGGTCGCCTTTTTTAATTCCTAAAAACTGAAGATAGTTTGCTACCTTAGAAGAATAACGTGCCATATCATAAAAGGTAAAGGAGCGTTCCTTTCCATCCTTTGAAATGTGAAGCATTGCTACTTTGTCCGGATCTTTCTTTGCCATCTTATCTACCACATCATAAGCAAAGTTAAAATTATCATCATTTACAAATTTAATGTCCTGCAAAACACCGTTTTCATCTTCCTTAACCTGAATAAATGGTGCTGCAATATCGCCTTTTGAAAATGCCATTTGCGTTCCTCCTATATCATATCCTGCAAATTATTTTTATGTTCCATGTAGTTTTCAAAACCACATCATATTGTAAACAATACATCACGCTTTCTCTATTGTCAAGAAAAACAACGCAAAATCGTGATATTTAATATATTTTTTACACTTCCAGAAGAATCCGTTTGAATTTACCCTTATAATATGATAGAATTATGTTGACTTATGTACACAGATGAATGGAGGATTTTGTTTATGTTCAAAATTGTTGAAAAAAAGTCCCTGAATCCTACTGTCAGTAAAATCACAGTAGAGGCTCCTTTGATTGCAAAGAAAGCAGAGCCGGGACAATTTATTATCTTCCGCGCAAAAGAAGATAGCGAGAGAATTCCTTTGACAATCGCGGATTTTGACCGCGAGGCTGGAACCGTTACCATTATTTATCAGATTGTTGGTGCCGGTACAATGGAATTAGACACCTTAAAAGAAGGTGAATACATTCACGACTTTGTAGGCCCGCTTGGTGTTCCTACCCACACAGAAGGATTGAAAAAAGTAGCAGTTGTCGGCGGTGGTGTTGGCTGTGCCATTGCTTACCCAATTACAAAGAAACTGCACCAGATGGGTGCTGAAGTTCACGCCATCGTTGGATTCCGTAATCAAGACTTAGTAATTCTTGAGGACGAATTCAAAGCAGCCAGTGACAAACTCGTCATGATGACCGATGACGGAAGTTATGGCGAAAAAGGTCTGGTAACAGACGCATTGGAAAAATTAATTCAGGATGGAAATGAATACGATGAAGTCATTGCCATCGGACCATTGATTATGATGAAATTTGTATGCCTGACAACGAAAAAATATGACATCAAAACCGTTGTCAGCATGAACCCGATTATGATTGACGGAACCGGTATGTGCGGCGGCTGTCGTCTGACAGTTGGCGGCGAAACCAAATTTGCCTGCGTAGACGGTCCGGATTTCGATGGACACCTCGTTGATTTCGATGAAGCAATGCATCGTGGAACAATGTACAAAGAATTTGAGACACACGCCCGCGATGAATATTGCAATCTACTCAAGAAAGGGGAAAATTAATCATGGCAGAGAGAAATATGGATATGAATAAATGCCCAATGCCGGTACAAGACCCGGATGTCCGTAATAAAAACTTTGACGAAGTAGCTCTTGGCTACACCTATGATATGGCAGTAAACGAAGCTCGTCGCTGCTTAAACTGTAAAAACAAACCTTGCGTCAGCGCCTGCCCAGTTCAGATTAACATTCCGGCATTTATTGAGCGCGTAGCAAATGAAGATATTGAAGGTGCTTTTGCGATTCTTTCAGAATCCACTTCCCTTCCTGCTGTCTGCGGCCGTGTATGCCCACAGGAAAATCAGTGCGAAGGCAAATGTGTCCGCGGTATCAAAGGCGAGCCGGTTGGTATCGGACGATTGGAGCGTTTCGTTGCTGACTACCACAGAGAGCACTGCACAGACGCACCGGTTAAACCGGAGCCAAACGGTCACAAAGTTGCCGTTATCGGTGCCGGCCCAAGTGGTCTTACCGTTGCCGGTGATTTGGCTAAATTAGGATACAAAGTAACAATTTTTGAAGCACTTCACCTTGCCGGCGGCGTTTTGGTTTATGGTATTCCGGAATTCCGTCTTCCAAAAGCAATTGTGCAGAAGGAAATTGATAACTTAAAAGCAATCGGTGTTGATGTAGAAACCAATATGGTAATTGGTAAAGTATTAACCATCGATGAAATTTTCGAAATGGGTAACGAAGCAATCTTCGTTGGTTCCGGTGCAGGACTTCCTCGTTTCATGAATATCCCTGGTGAAAGTCTGAAGGGTGTTTATTCTGCAAACGAATTCCTGACTCGTATTAACTTAATGAAAGCTTACCGCGACGGAAGCAAAACACCAATCCAGCATGCAAAGAAAGTTGCTGTTGTCGGTGGCGGTAACGTAGCTATGGATGCAGCCCGCAGTGCAAAACGTCTTGGTGCAGAAGAAGTTTACATTGTATACCGCCGTGGTATGGAAGAACTTCCTGCCCGTAAAGAAGAAGTTGAGCATGCAGAAGAAGAGGGAATCATCTTTAAGACATTAAATAACCCAGTTGAAATCCTTGGCAATGACGAGGGTATGGTATGTGGCATGAAATGTGTTGAGATGGAACTTGGCGAACCGGATGAAAGCGGACGCCGTCGTCCGGTTGAAAAACCTGACAGCGAATTTGTTCTTGATGTTGACAGCGTAATCATGTCCATTGGTACAAGTCCAAACCCATTGATTCGCTCCACAACTCCTGGTCTGGAAGCAAATAACCGCGGATGCTTAATCACAAAGGATGAATCCGGTTTAACAACCCGTGATAATGTATACGCCGGTGGTGACGCCGTAACAGGTGCCGCAACCGTAATCCTTGCCATGGGTGCAGGAAAAGCTGCCGCTAAGGCAATTGATGAGGCATTGAGAGGGTAAATAATAAGACTATTCTTACGATAAAAAAGGAAAAACTGCAAACCGACTCGAAACAGAGAATTCGCTTCACGAATTATGTTTCTCGCTGGTTTGTGGTTTTTCCTTTTTTAGGTAAGTCTAACTTATTGTATTCCTAACTCTATCACCCATTCCACCCGCTCCCAGTCCTAACAGACACCAAAACACAGGCGCTGTTACTACCATGGAATCATTAAACATCCCGGCAAAGAGATATCCTAATACAGAAATCAAAATTGCCCGTATAAAATACTCTTTCTGCGTATGGCACTTTCCTTTGGCTGCCGCAAAGCCACGCTTTAAAAAAATCGCAAAAAATGCAAGCATCAGAACAAGCGAGAGGCACCCTGTCTCAATTCCCATCTGAAGATAATAATTATGTGGCTTCTTATAATAAGTTGTCAACAAATCATACTGATACCTGGCAACATAATCATTATGCGGGAACACAAAACCAAACTGGTCAGGCCCCGCTCCAAGCAGCACATAATCTTTTAACAGCGGTATCGTTCTTGACCACACAAAACCACGAAGCGATGCCACCTCGTTCATCCACGATGGCAGTGCCGTTTCGGCGTGAATACACAAATCCCATTTTCCGTTTGCATTGAGATAATAATACTTCCCATCCCCACGCTGATTGGTAAACCGCCAGACACTCTTTTTGTACTTTATTTCATAGCCATAAACGGTCTTTTCACCGTCCGCAAATGCTTTCTTTTCAAATGAAAATGCTTTCCACTTTCTATCCGGTGTCTTTTTAAGCGTGATATTTTCACCGCTTCCCTCTATGACAAAAGAATAATTTTTCTTTTTATAGCGGATTTTCACATGGTTATCCTTCGTTTCAATATAAGATAACTTTTTACTTCCTTTGGTAGAAAAGCGAACCTGCTGCCATTTTCCAAAAATATTCCCTGTGATGTACCAGTTGCAGAAAAATAAAATTGCAAGCACAGAAACAAAGACGCATAGAATTGTCCTTTTGTACTGACAGACTTTGTTCCGATATTTTACGCCGCCAACACAAAACGAAACCAGTACCGCAAGCGTGCCGGTCCGCGACTGCGAACCAAAAAGGCAGAAAATCAGCAGATAAAAAAGCGCGAACCAAAAAGTTCTCTCCCGCTTTTTACCCGCCTCATGGAAATAAACAATCATTGCCACCGTCACCGGCAGAAGAAGCGCTACATAACTTCCCACATAGTTCCAATGGTACAAAGTTAAATATATAAAATGCGAAACTCTCGCCTTTCTCCCACCTAGAAACTCTTTCACAAAGCCCATTGACAATAAATCAAATCCAAAGAACTGCGAAATGCCAATTACGCCAAGGATTCCAATTGAGGCGCCAAGGATTTTTATCAATATAGAAATATTCCCTGTTTTTTTCACCCAAAAAAAACTGTAAAAGAACACAACCAGATACGAAAGTATTACGAAAAGCCCCTGCATATTGCCGGTCATCCCGCGAATACTCAAAAAAGGGTGTTCTGCGCGTAACGACGAAACAATCGCCAAAAATCCATATCCCAGTAAAAAAAGAAAGTACTTTGGAATTTCGTGAATCTGCCGCCAAAAGCGCATACGAGCCAAAATCACAATCATAAAAAGGCAGCAAAAAAACAGGACAAACAATTTACCATACAAAAAGAAATCTGACTCAACCGCATTTGCGGGAAGCCACGGTTCATTCTCTGTGTATGTTTTACTGTTTATCCTGCCTACAACAAGGGGCAGAAACGCAAGCACCAATGCAATTGGTGCTAACGTTATCCATTTGTCCCATTTTTTCATGATAATCCTTACTGTACAGCTTCAGTAGCTCCCTCAGTCTGTGTCTGTGCATCCTGAGCAGAAGTGATATCAGCTTTTCCCTTTTCCAAAACAACTTCCATTGTCTGTCCATTTCCCAAATCTAATTTGTATGTGAGCGTCTTCTTGTCTTTGTCATATGCCATGGACATGTAAATTTCATCTTTACCTTCCATTTTAACTTCAATTCCGTCAGAACGTCTCTCATAATCAAATTTTGTCTCACCGTTTGCAGTTACCATTGTCATTTTATCATCTTCTGTAATATTTACATTTACAGTTGCCTGACTAGGATCAACGCCAAGGGATGCTGCATATTCATCAATCGTCATACCATTGATTGTCTTTGCTGTCCAATCACCTTTGATGTCGTCATAAGAAATACCACATCCTGCCAAACTTAACATCATTACAAATACTAATACTGCTGATACAATCTTTTTCATTTTCTAAATCCTCCAAATTTTAATTTTTTATTAAATATTGTTATTTACTTTCATTTGCCATAACAAGCATAATTCCTTTTGTAATCTAGTCGGAATGTAAATCTGTTCACCTCCCCGTAAAATAATTTCTGTTTTGGTAACATCTTTAATATAGCCCGCATTGATGTAATAGCTTTTCCCGCAGGTAACAAAATCACCGTCATCCGGCATTTTTTCTTTTGCCCTCGTGAGCGAACAATTTGTCCGAAAATCCCCATGCAGCGTATGTATCATCGTTGCATGCCCACATGTTTCCATGTAAATGATTTCGTCTAAGCAAAATTTTTTCATTGTGCGGTCTACCATAAATGATATGTTTTTTTTCATTTGATAAAACATATTCTGAAAACGGTTCAGCGCACAATCAACCTGCTGCTGCACAAACGGCTTTATCAAAAAGCCATCGGCATATACGGAAAAGGCATCCATTGCATAGCATTCAGATGCTGCTGTCATAATCATCTTCTGATTACTCTTTCTCCCCTGAAGTTTTTGTACAATCACAGGGTCTTTTATCTTTTGCTCCGGAAGGTTTACAATCATAAGACTCGGTTTGTTTACCGGAATTTCGGATAACATATTTTCGACCGAGCTGAATTCTTTTATGCTTACTTGATAATTGCCACGCAGATATTTATCTACGCACTTTTTTATCGCTGACCGCTCTTTTGCGGATTCATCACATAAATAAATTCGCATAAAACCCCTCCTCAAAAGATTCCGTGCTCCCAAAATATCATACTTTGCGGATAAATCCTACGCTTTCTGTCAAAACGGTAAAAAAAATGCAGAAACGGTAAAGTCTCTGCATTTTTTATAAATTTCTTTTATAACTCCGGCTTAATCTCGCCATTTTTCAAATTCAGGAAGGCAACGTCCGACATCGTGCTCTTACCGGTAATATCCGTTACTTCATAAGTAAAGGCATATTTTCCATCCGGCAAATCTTTTTCTTTGAATTCATAACTTTCCTTCCATGTAAATTCATCGTCTGGCATTTCCTGAACCTCATTATTTCCTTCCATGCTCTGTGCGTAATAGACAATAGCTACTTTATCGCCCTTCTCCAATGGCCGCATATCTTTTCCCGCCTGTCCGGATTCATCCACACCGGAAGTTGCACCAAGAATATAGAAGTCTTTTGCCTCATAATCATAGGCGACACTCAAATAGCTGTCTTCTCCATTTAATTTAATCGGAACCGTATACAAATTATAATCATCGCCCTCATAAACTAACTCCATGTAACATTCTCTGTCATTAATAGAACCCCAGACGCCGCGGAAGTTATCCTGGAATACACCTTTTTCCCAGTCGCACTCTAAGTCGTTATCTTTTCCTAAAAAGACAATTGCTTTTCCGTCGTCACTGATATAAGCAAAATTGAAAGCAATGCTTTGAATACTATCTAATTTTGACGGGTCAATATTCAACTGGATGTAATCATTTTCATTAATTGACATCTCAAGGTCACCGTCAAATCCGCTTACTTCCTGTACTTCGCCGACACCACTTTCACTCAATGCCTCATCGGATATATTGGCACCGATGGAATAATTGACAAAGGAAGAATAAATATTCTCTGCGGCAATCTGCTGGTAACGGGCTGCTGATTCCTGGTCACCGTCATAGGAATAATAAACCGAAAGTCCACTTGCATGACGGCGGTAGTCTCCGTTTATTTTATAAACAATCGCATCGGAAAGTGCTTTTTCAATCTGCGCTTTGCTCTCACCAATCAGCCCTTCTGCATTCTGTGCCAAATGCCCTAAGTCAACCATGTTTGTGTATCCTTCTTTGTCATTATTACCACCATAATTTTCTGCCTTCGTGGCACTTCTGGCAAATTCCGCGCATACAGAAGAATCTTTTTCTGCTTTTTTCAAAACGACCTTACCCATATTCTGCAAGGCTTCAATTATTGCCGGTGTCTTGGACAAATCGGTTACGGAAAGTGTAATTTCCGCATCCGTTCCTGCTTGTTTACAACCTTGTTTAAAACTGTCGCAGATTTCTTTACCAAGTTCGGCACCGTTCATAGCCGGATTTTTTGCAAGTTTAGAAAGCCATCCGCTGTACAGCCATCCATTTCCCGGTTCTGTCTCCTCAGACGCTACCATGTAGGACGCATAATTCTGGAATACATTCGCTGTATCTACCGTTGCCATCAGGCAGGTATCAAAACCAACAACCTCAAACGGCTTTTTGTCACCGTAGACATCTTTCATAACAGCGGAAAGTTCGTCTAATACCAACGAATCCATTTCATAATTTTCATCAAAAGATACACCGCTTACACTTCCACCACCATGATTCCAGAACAACAACATCTTATGGTCTGCCGGATAGTTTTCCTCTGCATAATTGAGGAATCCCTTTAACGTCTCCGGATCACCCATGCTTGCCTGCTCAGTTTCATCTTTTAAAGTAAGTGTATCTCCACTGTACTCATAACGCTGAATCCGGTCGGTTTTTACCTGATCATTCTGCCACTTTGACGCACCACCCGTCTGAATTACCACTTTTACGTTTTCCGGAAGCTTAACCTGCATCATTTCATTTAGATCTGCTGTTGCTGCACCGTAATTGCTCTCCAAATCGCTGCCACACAGATACCAATAAACAACCCAAGTATCCTCCTTACTGAAACTCTGTTTGGCTTCTTTCTCTTCGTCCGCGCAGCCGGTCATTGAAAATAACATACACAAAACCAGCACAAGCGCCGTCCATTTTTGATATTTTTTTATCTCCATCTTAAAATTTCTCCTTTCTGCTCATTTCTTCATTGTATCGGCTCTTTCTAAATCCTGCAACAAACCTTGCAGAATTGTGGGCAAAGGGTGAAAAATTGCTTGACCCTTCCTTATGAATTTGTTAAAATTTTATATAGGTAAATGTCGCAAAATGATAGGAGGCAGCAATGAATATCGCAATTGTAGATGACTCAGAAAGCGACCGCCAATTACTACAGGAATTGCTAATACGTTATTTCGATATAAGCGGAATCAGTATTACGATTTACCCGTTTCAGTCGGGTGAACTTTTTTTGGCAGGGCTTTCTCACCATTCCTTTGACCTTGTCTTTCTCGATATTTTCATGGATGAGATTACCGGTATGGACGCGGCACACAAATTATTAGAAGCAGGCTGCGACTGCACAATTATTTTTTTAACGTCCAGCCGCGAATATGCACTCGAAGGATACGAAGTAGGGGCTTTTCGTTATTTGCTTAAGCCACTTACTTACGACAAGTTGGAAGATACATTAAATCCCTTTTTACGCAAATTTCGTGGGGAAGCAAGGAAGCTTCCACTTATGGTAGAGCGGACACCGCTGTACATTCCTTATTCGGATTTGTACTATTTATCATCGGTGATGCGCCAGACAGAAGTTCATTTAGAAAAAAAGGTGCTAAAACAGTCTTCCGCCATTAATTTTCAAAAAACAGTCGCTCCACTCCTTAGTGATTCCCGGTTTTTCCTTTGTTCCAAAGGCATTATCGTGAATTTACAGCATGTGAGTGAATTAGAAAAAGATCACTTCGTTCTCAATAATGGAGAGGAAGTACCAATTAGCCGGCGGAATCTATCGCAGGCAAAAAAGACTTTTTTGGATTTTTCGTTGAATCAGTAGCGGGAAAGGATATTTTTTATGCGCAGATTGAAAATGGTTGTTTATTTACTAATTCTTGGCATTCTCAGTTCACTTTTGGGGAATGTCTCTTTTGCGTGGGCATCCACACAGGACAAATTAGTTATTACAGAAATTTATGATCTGGATCTTGCATCTGCTCCCCTCATGTTTCCGGTTGGCTCTCACCATTTTCAGGAAACCATTCAGACTTACAGTAATTGCCCTCTCTACGCCGTCTGTGAAGATGAAAACGAGAGCACGGAACTGATACCATCTTATGACATTCACTCGGTTGATGTGCAAAAAGAAGGCATCTATGAAATGACTATGACTTTGCAATATAACAAAGAAATGTTCCAACTGGCAGAGAACTATTCGGAAACCTATACCATTCCGGTCTGTATCTCTGACCCGGAAAAGTTTGAAATTTTTTCAACCTTTACATCGTTCCACCACACAACGCTGAGTTTTGTGCATCATTTTAAGGATTTTTCCACAATAGAAGGGGCCTATGTAAAATCCAAAACCGCCCTTACTCAATCTCAACTAAACAAAGCCGAATGGACAACAATTACATCTTCGGAAAATTTCAATACAACACCGGATGGCGTCATGTTATCATCTGCTTTTTTTGAGGAAGATGGCTATTTATATATAAAATTAACCAACGAAAATCTTACCTCCAATATTCTTTGTCTGGAGCAGAAAGGTGAACTCGTTCGCTCGAAACCAATTGAGGGTGACCGTGACGGTGGCGATTTTTCCTCGGAAGACCCGTTTGAAATTACTTCACCGGTATCGACACCGGACAGCGGGCAGACTACACACCACACAGCCGTGCCAAAACCAACTGCCACAGCGGCAATTATAATTCCAACGACGTCTGTTTCTTCCATTCCCAAAAAAGAAACAACACGCACGAAAAAAAAGAAGAATTCTTCCTCTTCCCAGAAATCAGAGGGAATGATTACCGGCATTACAAGCAGTACAGAAAAATCCGGTTCAAATACCAATACAACTACATCAATGAAAAAAGATACGGCAGACAGTGCCACCACTTCCCATGCCAGCGAGAAAAAGACAATAGAACAGGTTGGCTCAAACCGTATTTCTCTATCCGGAAAACGACTTCGTCTGATTGCGGAATCAAATCCAAACTATGTTCCGTTTACTTATGATAATATTACGCTTGAAATTCCGACGAATTATCTTTTATCACTGAATCTTAAAGATAATGAAGTACTGATGGTAAGTATTGTTCCCGGTTCCGGTAAAGAGGTAACTCTTGCAGTTCGTGCCGCAGGTAAAGTGTTGACGAATATTCCAAACAGCCGGCTTACCTGGAAGCAGGAGAACAAAATGCGCACCATTGACAAAACCGGCGTTTACAAGCCCCCGGGCTCTGCCAAACAAAATCTTCCGGTCAAAAGAAACCGCGTGCCTCGTCTTGTAATTATAGGCGCCATTATGTTAGTTCTGATTTCGACCGGCTGCTTTGTCTACCACAAAAAAGAAAGGAAACATTAAGATGAAACCTCGCTTTATCAAACTATTTCTTGCTTTGTTTCTTCCTTTTGCCTCCTTTCTGCTGCTTGCGCATTTTCTATTCTATTACAACAATAAATATGAAAATAATCCGGTTTACCCAATAGGCGGTGTCATGTTTTGTTCCGATTCCGACTTATCCGGGGATTCCGTAATTTTCCTTGCCCATCAGTGGAATTTTTTCCCAGGCAAACAATATACGCCTTCCGATTTTAATGAAAAAAAAGTAACGGGAGGCACTTTTTTAACCCTTGGCTCATTTGGCAATTTCAGTCTTGGCAGTACTTCCGAGGCATCGAATGGCACTGCCACCTACCGCTTAACACTGTCTCTCCCAGACACGGCACGGACATATTCTTTGTATCTGCCAGAAATTTTTTCCGCTTACACACTCTACCTAAACGAGGAAAAAGTCTGCTCGCAGGGAAATCCTGACCAGACGCATTATAAAGATTTAATTGGCAATAAAGAAATTTCTTTTACCGCCTCCGGAACCGTTCATATCACAATTATTGCCACCAATTATTCGCATATTTACAGTGGCATTACCTATCCACCGGCCTTTGGAACAGTTACTGCCATCCAGAAATATCTTTCCACAAGACTTTTCATCTCTGGCATTACGCTTGCAGCCATTTTTCTTTTTTCTGCCTGCTCACTGTTCTTTTTCTGCCGGCTAAAACATAAAAATGCGCTGATTTTTACTATTTTGTGTGGTTTGTTTTTTGTTATCTCCTTGTATCCGGTTCTATTTTCTTACGGCAGTTATTCTGTTTTTCCGTGGTATCCACTGGAAATTGCCTGCTTAACCGCCATGTATCCATGCATGGTTTTGCTGCAGGGAACGATATTAAATCTCCCCAAGAAATTAATTCGGCACGAAACGCTTATCTTTGGCAGCTGTGTTGTTTTATCGCTTGTATTCACTCTGTTTTTACACGGCAGCACACACTTTGCCAAAATATATTCTGAATTTTTGTTTTTATACAAAGCGGGCTGCGCCCTTTTGCTTTTATTTCAGGCATATTATTCGTATCAGAAAGAATTACACACGTCACCAATTCTCTTAATTGGTACGGTTTTGTTTGCCGCCTCCCTGACTGCTGACCGCATGTATCCGGGCTACGAACCGATTTACGGCGGCTGGTTTCAGGAAATTGGCACTTTTCTGTTAGTCATTTCTATCGGCTATGAATTGTGGCAGGATTTATCGAAGACCTACCGCGCAAAACTTTTGTTGGAGGAAGAAACTCATTATCTGGCAAAACAGATTGAAATTCAGAAGGCGCACTATCAGGAACTTACGGAACGCATTGACGAATCAATTCGCCTGCGCCACGACCACCGTCACCATATGCAGACTGTCACAACCTATCTGCAAAATAATGAGCGCGAAAAAGCACTGGAATACTTGGCACAATACGCAGAGCAGAGGGAGCAGAAAGGACGTATCGTATTATGCCGTAATATGCTCGCGGATGCGATTTTACAATACTATCAAACACTCTGCAAAAACAACGACGTAGCTTTTGAATGTCTGGCAAATCTTCCGCAAACACTGTCGATTCCAGACACTGACTTTTCGATTTTGTTTGGTAATCTTTTGGAAAATGCATGGGAGGCCGCAAGCCAGACACCGGAAAATGCGTATATCCGCGTCCAGATTCAGCCACAGAAAAACAACATTGTTGCAATGATTGAAAATAGCTGCAAAAAAGAACCAATCCAAAAAGCGAATCGGTTCTTCTCAACAAAACATTCCGGTATGGGTATCGGTACCCAGTCTGCCCGCCTCATCGTTGACAAGGCAAAGGGTGTTATTTCCTTTGAGCCAAAGGACGAAATCTTTGTAGTGCGTTTCGTCCTTCCAAATACTGTAAAATAATTACCGGCTTAATTTTCTCTTTAACTGTTCCGGATTAATGGCGGATAAAAGTGCGGTTTCTTCGCTGATTTCGCCTTTCCGGTACAGTTTCAAAATATACTGATCCATCGAAACCATCCCCAGTTCTCCGGACGTCTGAATGACATTATCAATCTGATAGTTTTTGCTGTCTCGAATCATGTTCTGAATCGCCGGCACAATTTTCATAATTTCCACCGCAGGAATCATACCGCCGCCTTCTCTCTGCAGTAGCTGCTGGGAAACGATGCAGTCTAACACAAGTGATAACTGGATTTTAATCTGGTCCTGCTGATCTGCCGGGAAGGAGTCCACAATTCGATCAATCGTATTTACCGCTCCCTTGGTGTGCAGTGTTGCAATAACAAGATGTCCGGTTTCCGCTGCTGTCATCGCCGTGCGAATCGTTTCCGCATCGCGCATTTCCCCTAACAGAATAACATCTGGCGCCTGACGCAGACATGCACGAAGTCCGGTTAGATAATTCTCGGTATCAATTGCAATTTCACGCTGGCTGATTAACGATTTCTGGTTTCGGTGCAAATACTCAATCGGGTCTTCCAACGTAATAATATGTGCTTCCCGCTCTTTGTTAATCGCATCGATAATACATGCTTGTGTCGTCGATTTCCCGCTTCCAGCCGTTCCTGAAATAATAATCATGCCGTGCTGTAGTTTCGACAGAGCAATTACCTCTTCCGGAATTCCCAGGTCCTTGTAATCCGGAATTCGGAACGAAACAACACGGATAACCGCCGCCTGTGAGCCACGTTGGAAATATGAATTGACACGAAATCTCGCCAAGTCCTCAATGGCAAAGGAAAAATCATCATCTCCCTCTTCTAAAAAATGTGTTTTCTCCCGGCTGGCGCACTCATAGATTTCATCTAAAAGCACCTTTGTGTCATCCGGCATCAGACGCTCCGCCGAAGCTTCCATTGGACGAATTTCGCCATCCACCTTATAACTCAATGCACCACCAGCAACAATAAAAATATCCGATGCTCCGTCAGAGACCGCTTTTCTTAATATTTCCACTAAACGTTCCATATCTTTTCTCTCTTTCTTTAGTCTGGAAGCATTTGTTCCATTCCATCCCAAACATCGATGGTATCGTCCGGTTTCCACTCGCCGGTATACTGCTTCTCCCACTTTACTACATGAAATTTTTCTTTTTGTTTTTTGATTTCAATAAACAATTTTTGTTTATCATCAATTATACAAGTGTACGTATAAGTATTTCCTTTCTGTTTCACACCATCCGGCATATTACCTGCCCGAATCTGTGAATATATCTCTTCTGCTTTCGTATCTGCCGCATAGTAATTACTCACCGCTTTTACGGATTTTTCCGACAGGTTATAGTTTGCTTTTGCCGTCGACAGTGACAAAAGCGCAAATACCAAAAAACATAACACGGCAAAAATCGTCAGAATCGAACTGCCGCCAACGCTTGTGAATGAGAGCTTTCGTTTTTTCATGATGTGCCCCCTCTCTGCCAAGCCGCCGCAACATGATAAATTTCTTCCTTATCTTCATCAAAAACGGTAACTTTTGCATTTGTCAAATACTCATCTGCATCCGTCTTTATCATTTGGACCGTCATATGGTCCTGCTCAAAAGGAATTTCCAGAGTATCTCCCTCAATCTGACCGGGCATCTCCCCTACTACTTTCTGCCAGTCGCCGGCGCACGTTTTGCACATCTCTATTACTTCCTGTGCATGGGCTGCCGCAATATTTTCTTTTTCACCACGCCCAGACAACCCATTTGCATAGACAAATGCCTGCAAACACACGGCTGCCGCCAGCGCAAACACTAAAATCATAATAATCTGCTCCATCAACGCTAACGGAGCTTTGCTTCTTTCATAATTCACAATGCCACCCCACTTTCTTCACTTCGCAGAGAAACGGTTGTCTCATTCTCACGTCCTTCGCTATCTTTGGATGTAATTCGTATGAGACTTCCTTTCTTTTCAAAATGCAAATCTTTCGCATCCATAATCGCCACACCATCTTCCGGCTTCATCTCGGATTCCTCAGCGGCAAGCAACTCATACACCTTACCCTGGTAATAATATATTTTCAAATCATACCGAATGCCATCGATTGTTTCCAAAAGATGCAGCGTATTTACCTCATCATCCACATCTGGCGAAGCAAATCCGCCCACTTTTACGGCATCCGTCCTGTCATAACCACGAATCTGGGCAGACACATAAGACGTGATAATCCTTTTATTGTATGCATTATTATCACGCTCCACCAAACTTTTATATTGATTTGCTCCCAATGCTAGAACTGCCACAATTGTCATGGCAAAGATAGCAAACAATACAAGAACAAATACATTTTCAATACTATGTCTCTGACTGCTTCTCTTCATTGCTAATCGACCCGCTCCTGATTTTCCATTACTGTAATTTCCGGCATCAAATTTTTGGCAAATACTTCATAAAAGACGGTAAAACGGCTTTCATCAATTTGGATTCCGTAATTTTTCTTTAAATATTCAAGGGTAGGCGGATATACGCCTTCTGTCGCATAGCAGGTCATTGTTGCCTTACGAATGGAGTTTTCGAGCTGTTTCATGCTCTCTGCCTCCTGCCCCTGATTCAGCCTTGCCGCCCCCGCGTTCATCGCATAAAGCAGTCCGCCAATCACCGCTGTCAGCAATACAATTTTTATAATTAAAAAACTTTTCTGCTTTTTCATTTTCATCCATCCTATCCAATCGAAGACATGATATGAATCAACGGTAACATCACGGTTATCAAAACAATTCCTACAAGAATTGAAGTAATAATGACAATCGTAGGCTCAATCTTTCCAACTTTTCGTGCAATTTCCAACTGCACTCTGTCATCCATACGCCGTGAAATTTCTGCCATCGCCGTATCGGATGTACCACTTTTTGCACCCAAATCTAAAATCCGGCAAAATGACGCTTCCAACACTTCATTTTCTCGGAATGACTTCGCCATTGGCTCGCCCACTTCCAGCATCTCAAGGCATTTCTCATAACGCTTCTTCGTCTTTTGATTTACATCCTGAAAAAGCATCGCTGTACGGAATGCATCTTCGGTATTTAATCCGCTCATCATTCCCATCGCCATCGCTGACGCAAATCTTGCTTCACCCATCCGGCGCACAATTCCGTGTCCGCCGAAAACTTTTTTATACAGTTTCACAAAAAAGCCTCTTGTCCTCTTGCTGCAGGCAATCACTGCTGCCACTAAAACAATGACAAAAATGATACCGCACAATACCGGCATGATACTTCCAAGCCAGTCACCAAACCGCAGTAAAAGCTTCGCCGTGCCGCCCATCGTACCGCCAAGCTGCTCATAGACCTGATTGAAAATCGGCAGCACTTTAACAAGCAGCACAACTAAAATTACTAACATCAAAATCATCAATATGAATGGATACAGAAGGGCACTGCGAATCTGCGACATCAACTGCTGCTGCCTGTCGTAATAATCTGCCAGTGCCTGAAAGGACTGCTCCAACCGCCCTGTCTCCTCACCGGTTTCAATCATATCGCCGACGTACTTCGGAAACGTACCAACCTCCCGAACTGCTTCGGAAAACGGTTTACCTTCCGTCACCAAATCCGCTAACTGCTCCAGCATTTTTTTGCTTTTTTTGTCCTTTTCGTCCTCAATCAAAAGATACAATCCGTCTTCGATTCCAATGCCGGCATGCAGTAAAAGCGACATTTCCAGACAAAAAGCAGAAACATACTCATTACTTACTGTTTGCTTACTCATGACACACTCCCCTGATTAGTAACTCAATTTTTCTTTGTAATTTCTACCATTTCCTATGTATTTCATAATGGACTTACTTGATTTACTGGTTGAAGCAAATGTAGGGTCCATCAGTTTCCATTTCTTACCGTTAAAATAAATCATTTTGGAAATGCGTCCTTTTTTCTTGGAATACACATTTATCCATGCATGATACGCATTCCCGGTATAACCTACAATTAGTTTTGTCGGAACTCCCTGACTTCGCAGCATCGCAGTCATTACTGCCGCATAATCAAAACAGATTCCTTTTTTCTTCTTATAAATCTTATTCAAATTTGGCACATACCCCGGCTTTACCGTCTTGGCAAGTTTTTTGTCATATTTGTAATTTTTAATGACATAGTTGTATACCTTTTTTACCTTTGCCAAATCGTTTTTACATTTTTTTGTAATCGAGGCTGCTTTCTTCACAACTTTTGTGCTTTTCGTGTAATTTACAAACTGGTTCGGCCGCAGATACGGTTCAAACTGGTCAGTCATTTCGACATTTACTTTCAATGTCATCTCCATCGCATAACGACCACCCACTTCATAAAGCAGATAAATCGTATAGGCAGTATTTCCTTCCGTCAATGGAATAACCTGATACTTATTCACGGAAAGTGTATATTTGTAACCATCATTCAGCGCCTGTCCCCCGGTCGTAACAACACATTTCAGCGTAGGACCCAGTGCCTTCTTAAATTTCACCATCACATAACCGTCTGCCGTGTTGGAATAGTCAATCACACAATTATTACTTTCCTTAACTTGTTCCCCACTTGCAACAGTCGGATAAATAACTGTTTTTGCCCGGCTTTTGCTGTTTGACAGCGCAATCCCTGAAACCATCACACACAAAAATCCAAGAATCCATAATCCCCTTTTACTTTTTTTCATGAAATACACTCCTTTCACGGATTAATTATTTTCATTTTATCACTTTTAGGACAAAAAATAAAGCATCCTTTTCTTATTATTATATGCATCCGTGTGTCATAAAAAAGGTCTATTCTTTTTCATTATTTTTTTATACTCTTTTAATCGTCGAATTCCTTGACAAAATGTCAAAAACGTACTATAGTTGAATACGTTAAAAAAAGTTTTCAAAGGAGTAAACCTATGATTGAAACAGGTATTGCAAGACAATTAGATGCAGTCGGACGTATTACTCTGCCAAAAGAACTTCGCAAGTCTTTAGGATTTAAAGACCGCGAATTATTGGAAATATATACTGAAGATGACAAAATTATTTTAAGAAAATGTGAAAGACAGAAACAGGATATCTTTACTGGTTCTGAAGAGGATTTGATTGAGTACAAAGGAAAATTAGTTTCCAAAGAATCAATCCGCGAATTATCAAAGCTTGCTGGTTTAATTTAATCATATATCCCTTTAGTGTTTGCCCGAAGTTTTCCCAGACTTCGGGCGTCTTTTTTTATGTATTATGTGATTTGGCTGCACCGTCGTATGATAAAAAAAGAAATGTAAACGCTGCGTTGACCTGTTTTATAAAAATTACAACAACGGTCAACCAAATTTCGGCTTCCATTTGACTTTTTTCTTCTTTTTCTCTAATCAAGTCAACTTTTACAATATATTTGTTGACCTAAATTTACATTATCTTAAATACAGTCATTCTCTTGAGGCACTTTTGATGACCTATTTGGAAAAAATCAATTTTTAAGTCAACTTTTATCCATAAAGTGGTTGACTGGATTTATGCTTTTGACAAATCAGGTCAACTAACTGCAAATATCTCCTGCAAAAGTTTCCTAATCTACTCTTCCCGCCACTCTTTTAGGGCAGAAGAAAGTCTTCTGTCAATATCTTTTCGCGTTTTTTCACACTCATTTGGATATTCTTTTGCCGCTTTGAAAATAAATCGCATCACAAATTTAAGTCCCACCGGCAAAGCCTTGCGAAGCAAAGATTCCGGTAGTACAAAGTGAGTTCCGTGTTCATACACGAGCGTTACATACTCACAGGTATGCGGGCGCTCTTTTAACCGTTCATCCATACGGCGGATGTATTTTCCTGTCTCCCAGAAGGAATCATCCTCAGCTCCTACAAGAAACAGTCTGCCCTTTATATTCTCAACCGGAATCATTTCCTCTTCGGTATGTTCTCTTGCATTTTCAGAGTCAATAAACAGACAGGTGCTGCGTTCAATATCACCGGAGCCTTTTGTTTCTTCCTCAATCTTCTGCCAATATACCGGATGCTCATATATAAACGGCATATAGGCAAGCGGCTCTCCCTTCCAGGAAAGAGTGGACGCTCCCGGAATCGGCCATTCCTTGCATCCATCCTTTTCCCCCTGTTCAAATCCCTGCCATACAAAATCACTAGGCGTAAGAGCAAATGTCAGCGTAATATCTGAAAATAAAGAAGCTGCAACAAGAGCATCCATACCCGCTGTACTCATTCCCATAATTCCGATTTTTTGATTTCCATTATTTTTCAGCCACTGGATTGCCGTCTCAATACGTTCGAGTGGGAAATTTACATGGCTGTAATTTTTCTTTCCCGGCGACATGCAAAGAACATTGACACCATTTTTATGAAGCCATTTTGCCCCGCACTTCGCCATATAATCATTGGGGTCATCTCCAAACAATCCAATAACCGCACAGTCTGAACCTTTGGGATTTACATAATAAGTTCCATAAAAACCATCTTTTTCGGTTTCAAAAAACAACTTTTTCATTGCTCTTCCTCCAGTATCTTATTCGAATGATAATCCCACTCTTTTCTGTCAGTTCAAAGTTAGCATAGACTAACCGCATTGTCAACTTTTAATTCCTTCTCCCCGGTTCCTCTCAATTTACAATTGTAAAATCTTACACTGTTCAAGCCCCGCACTCCAAAACTCCTCGATTGGCTTATTCTTAACCTGACATATAATACTGGAATTCATCGCGCCATGTCCCACAATAAGAACATCCTTTCCTTCCTGCAATTGAGGTTCTATTACTTCCTTCAGAAAGGAACCTGTTCTCGCAAAAAGCTCTGCAAAGGTTTCCGCCCCACCGATTGATTCTATGTATTCCTCCGGTTTGCGAAAAATAAGATTAATTGGACAATCCGGAATTTTAAAGCTATTTTCAATCCCCTCATAATCACCAAAGCTCATCTCTACCAGCCGTTCATCTGTTATAATTGGAATTCCCCTGTTTTTCAGCACAATCTGCGCCGTCTCCACTGCCCGAATCAGTGGAGAACAGTAACATACATCGATATTCCATGACTTATATTCCTCGTGTGCTTTTAATGCCATTAACCTTCCTTCTTCATTTAATGGGATATCCGTTCTTCCCTGAAGTTTGTGCAATGCATTCCAATCGGTTTTTCCGTGGCGCATAATGTATAACATGTTGTGTGTCCTCCTAAATAATCTTTCTTGTTATCTCTGCGTTAAACTTTAATGTTAATGATTCAGAATTTCCGAATCGTTGACCTAATTATCAAAAACTGTTCGTGCGGTCAACCAAATTGACCGGCTTTTTTGACCTATTTCAAGTTTTTTCCCAATCAAGTCAACTTTTATAAATTATTTTTTGACCGTAATTCACATTATCTCAAATACAGTCACTTACTTTGAACATTTCTTATGACCTATTTAGAAAAAAATGGTTTTCCAGTCAACAAAACAGACACCTCTACTCCAATTCTATTGCAATTCATCGCTACGTCCATCTTCCATAAAATCGTCCGAAAACATATCTATGGCTAGCTTAAATGAATCTATTTTTTCTTTTGCGCCCTCATACGGCAATTCATAAGCAGCTTCCGGCATATAAGAAACCGCCGATTTTATTGGTTTTACAAGTAATCTGTCATCATAAATTCCACCTACAATTTTACCACGATAATAAAGAATATATTCTCCCATCATAGCGCGGTAAGTAATTTCTTCTAAATCCGATAACTGTTCTAATATAAACTGCAAATAATCTTTACTTGATGCCATATTTTTCACACCTCTCTTTGAGCATAACTATACCACACTTGCGTCCGGGCAACAATGAAAGTTTCCGTTTTCAAAATAATTCCCATTGACTTTTTGTTTTTCATGGTGCACATTCGATTAGATTTCTAATTATGGAGGTTATTATGAAAAAAAACACCTCACTACCCTTTGATGTCCGATCACCTGATGGTTCAAAAAGCTCTTGTATCAAGTGTCAAAGATACCGGATTAACACCCAGCCAGCCCAAAATACCGGATTATCTGCCCCACCATGACGGAGTAATTCACTGCAGACATTTTACTAAAACTGACTGGGGCAATGCCAAAAATTATGACTTATGCATCAAATCCGATGTTTGGGGATGAGCGAGACGGCTCAGATTATTGCTGACCTGTTTCAGAAGAAGATGAAATTTTAGTTGATAACCCTCCTCCACTGATGTTAGAAGAATTAAAGCCGTGATGGGAAAATAGATTTCTTACATAATAACTATCATGTTGACTTGATTTAGAAAAACTTCTCCCACGGTCAACAAAATTTTACTCTTTCGTTGACTTATATTTGTTTTTTTCTAAATTGAGTCAACTTTTGAAATGTATTTGTTGGCCTTAATTCACATAATTGCAAATACGGTCATTCGTTTAAGACTATTTGGTTGACCTATTTAACACAAAATGGAATTTCAGTCACCTTATGTCTATAAAATGGTTGACCGGATTTGCAATTTTTCAAAATCCAGTCAACTTATGGCAACCTCACCCAGTAAATTTCGCCCCCTACTCATCTTCCAGTAATTTCGCATATATCTCCCGTTTGGATACGCCTCGGTCTTTCGCCACTGCCTTCATCGCTTCCTTGCGGCTAAGTCCTTTATCTTCATAGATTTTCATATGTTTGGGCAGCGGCATTTCCTGCCATTTCTCCTGTTTGGCGCGGTTCATATCTTCTGCACTTTTCCCTTCCAGTACAAGCACAAACTCTCCTTTTGGCTCGTTCGCTTCATAATACGCCACAGCCTCACCTAAAGTAAAATGAAGTGCCGTCTCATGTTTTTTGGTCAGTTCCTTGCAGATGGCAATCCGGTGGTTTTCGCCCAAAAGCTCACAAAAAAGTGCCAGTGTTTTTTTCAGACGATGCGGTGCTTCATAAAAAATCGTCGTGCAGGTCGTCCTTTCAAGACGGTCTAACACTTCTTTTCTTTCCTTTTTATCCACCGGCAAAAATCCTTCAAAAGTAAACCGGCGGGCAGGCATACCCGATAGGGTCAGCGCTGTAATTACTGCTGCCGGTCCCGGAAGAGATGTAACCGGGATTCCCGCTTCATAGCACGCCCTAACCAAATCCTCACCAGGGTCCGAAATTGCCGGTGTACCGGCATCTGTGACAAGCGCAATCGTCTCACCCTTTAACATACGCTGAATTAAAACCGGTGTCTTTTCATATTTGTTATGTTCATGGTAACTGATAAGCGGTGTCTTGATTTCATAATGATTCAAAAGCTTGATGCTCTGTCTGGTATCTTCGGCCGCCACCACATCGGCTTCCTTTAAAATGCGGAGAACACGAAGTGTAACATCCTCCAAATTGCCAATCGGCGTAGCACACAAATATAACATTCCCGTTTTATCTTCTCTAATCATAATACATCCGCCTCACTTCCTCTGTGTATTGGTTCGTATCCTCGTATGCAATTAACGGTTTTTCGACTGTTAATTGACGATTTCCTCCACGAACTCCCTCAATCAACACCATATTTGGTTCTTTATCAACATACGGATAAACCAGTCTCATCCGTTTTGGCTCCAATTTGTACTGCACCATACAGGAAATAATTTCCGCTAAGCGAAACGGTCTGTGTACCAGATAAAAACGCCCGCCAGGACGTAAAAGCTTCGCCGCCGCTTTTGCCACATCTTCAAATGTGCAGAAAAGTTCATGTCTGGCAATCGCTTTATGTGACGCCTCACTGACACGGCCATTGGATTGATTCAAATACGGCGGATTACTCGTAACAACACCAAAGGAAGCAGCTTCAAAAATTGAAGTGGCTTCCCTGATATCACCCTGCACAATATGCACTTTATCTTCTTTTTCGTTATAAGCCACACTGCGTTTCGCCATTTCGGCAATATCTTTTTGCAGTTCCAGCCCGGTAAAGGAGCTTCCCTTGGTACGTCCGGAAAGCAGTAGCGGAATAATGCCGTTTCCACAGCCAAGGTCCAGACATTTTTCCCCTTCCTTTACCTTTGCGTATGCGGATAAAAGGACAGCATCCATGCCAAAGCAGAACCACTTCGGATTCTGAATAATGTACATTCCATCCCGCTGCAAATCATCCAGCCGCTCGCCATCGCAAAGAAAATCCTTTGGGTCTTTTTGATTACTCATTCAGTTTCGATTTTCCTTCCTTTTTCTCCATTGCCTCTAACTTCTTCAACTCTTTATCATGTTTATCTTTAATTCTGTTTTTCGGCTTGTTCGGACGGAATTTCAACTCATCCACGCGGTACTCACGCACCTCTTTCTCGCCGTCATCCAAAGAAACAATAACCTTCACAAGCTGCTTTAAGACACTTACGCTCTGCACTTCCGCATCCAAACCTTCCGCCGTTTTCACATGGCTTCCAATGTATGGCAGACGACTGTTTAATTCCTCATAAGCCTCTTCCTCATTTTTCAAACAGCACATCAGACGTCCGCAGACACCGGATATTTTCGTCGGATTCAAGGAAAGATTCTGCTCCTTTGCCATTTTAATCGAAACCGGCGCAAACTCGGATAAATAACTGTGGCAGCACAACGTTCTTCCGCAGATTCCAATTCCGCCGCAGATTTTTGTTTCATCACGCACACCAATCTGTCTAAGCTCGATTCGGGTACGGAATACGCTCGCCAAATCTTTTACCAGCTCACGGAAATCAATTCGTCCATCCGCGGTGAAATAAAACAATAATTTATTGTTATCAAACGTATACTCCGCCGCAATCAGCTTCATTTCCAATCCGTGTTTTGCAATTTTTTCAACACAAATTTTATATGCGTCTTTTTCTTTTTCACGGTTCTTTAACTCGATATCTTCATCTTTCGGCGTTGCCACACGAATAATCTTTTTCAACGGTGCCACAATTTTCTCTTCTGCCATCTCGCGGTTTGGCACAACAACCGTTCCGTATTCAACACCTTTTGCAGTCTCGACAATTACGTGCTCCCCGCGCTCAATCTGCTCATCGCCCGGGTCAAAAAAATACACCTTTCCCGCCTGTCGAAAACTAACACCAATAATAATCTTCATAATAACCTCCGTATGTCTATTTCAAAGCAAGAAGCATAAGCTCCATCGTAATATCAAAATTTACATTTGCGCGCAGGCGGACTTTTGCTTTTTCAAATGCCTGCAATATTTCCTCGATTTTCTCATAACTGCGGTGGCTTGCCTCACGGGAAATATAAGACGCCTCATCCTGGAACAAAAGTTGGTTAATATCCTTTGTCGCCTTAAACAAAAGCACATCCCGGTACCACAGCACCATTAAATCAATATAATCACGCACTTCATCTTTACGTGTTCCCAAATCCTTAATTACCGCTAACATCTCAGACAAATCCATCTGCTCCACATGCCGCAGCAGAGAAATAATATGGTCTTTTCTCTCAATAAAATCTTCCGATTTCGCATACCGCATCGCTTTTCCCAGATTTCCCTGTGCAAATGCCGCACTCGCTCTCGCCTGATAATCCGGCACCTGACAATGTTCTTTGACATACGATTCCACAACGGCAGTGCTGAGCGGACGAAACTCCATCGTAAGACAGCGCGACTGAATCGTCGGCAGCAACGCAGAAATGTTACTTGTCATCAAAATGACAATACCATATTCCGGCGGTTCCTCAATTGTTTTTAACAGCGCATTCTGTGCCGCCTCTGTCATTTTTTCCGCCTCCGGCACGAGGTAAATTTTATACGGACTCGAAAACGGCTTAATATCCATCGTATTGCAAAGCTGCTCGCGGATTTCATCCACGCCAAGGCTCGCCTTCTCTCTTGTTACCCAGATAACATCCGGCTGATTTCCGGACTCCATCTGGCGGCAGGACACACATTCCTTGCACGGTTTATCTGTCGACTCACTCTGGCACTGCAAACCAGCAGCAAACGTCCTCGCCAGCGCTTCTTTTCCAACACCTTCCTCGCCTTGGAACAAATACGCATGAAACGGTTTCTTATCACGAATCGCTGCCTGCATATGTTCCTTTATCTGTTCATGACCTACAATCTCTGAAAATGAAAACATCGTTTCTCCCTTCTTTTATCACGTAATAATATCCAGTAATAACCCTCTGATTTCATCGACTTTACTCAAAATCGCAAGGGTATCTTTTTCTTCTTTAATCAACTCTCCCGCCAGTTCATCCAACACCACATTCACACGCTTAATCATGCCATACACACGGTGTCTGCCCCGGCGGTCCAAGAAATTTTCACGACTGAATTTATGCGAACGATTTACTATCTCATTCATAAATTCCTGAATGAGGCGGCGGTAATGCTTCATATCCCGGACATCCATATGTTTGCCAAGCTTTTCTCCCTGCATCGTAATTTCCTGCATCATAACCGATAACCGCTCGGAAAGACCAGCTTCTTCAATCGAACTCATCAGTGTAAATTTAAAATCTTCTCCACTTTGCTGCGCCTGCTGCGTCTGTGTCGTCGCATTTACCTGCTGCATGTTGTCCACTCGAATATCCAAAATATCACCTCTTTCTCAATTTATAATACCACGTTTCACATGATTTATCTACCACTTTTTATCCGCAGAACAATCTCTCTCAGTGCATTTTCAACGGAATCATTTACGATTTTGTCCGTAATATTTAAGCGCTTGAGATTTTCTTCGGAAAAATCTTTTTCATCTGCCAAAAAGCGGCGGCATACCTCGGAAACGCATGGATTTTTCTGCTCTTTTTCCCTTTTCAGCGAGCGCTCAATCCGGGTCATGTCATCCACCTCGATATAAAGCGGAACAACCTTATTTGCACCATAAAACCGGGAAATTTTCTCAAAACCTTCCAGCGTGGAAATTAGCACAAAATCGCCTTTGTCCCAGTCAATCTGTCCATCTTCCGCCGTGAAATAATACCACGGTCCATGGACGGTCTGATAACACCTTGATTCCACAATCCGGTTCTCTTTTTCCATCCTGCGCATTTTATCTTCGGAGACAAAATAATACGCTCCACCATCCGTTTCGCCCTCCCGTATCGGTCTGGTCGTATAGGGAATCACTGCATGAATCTCCGGGTGACGCGCCAACAGTTCCCCGTAAAGCGTATCTTTTCCCGATGCACTTTTCCCCATAAATACAAACAATCTGCCCATGGTAGAATCCTCTCTTTACCTTTTCTTTTCTTCTTTCACAACCTGCACGGTCTGTCCGCTTGCATCCGCAAATCCAAACAAATGTAGTCCTGCTTTTTTTGCATTTTCTATCTTATTTAAAACCGTTTTTGTAATCTTTTCTCCCGGCACTAAAAACGGAATTCCCGGTGGATACACCATCCCATATTCCGCCGAAACAAATCCCTCTGCCTCATTCACAGACTTTGTCTCCTCCAGTGCATTTACCGCCTGCACCGGCAGCATTTCCACTTCCGGGCAGGTTAAAACCGACTCGCTATAATTTGTTTTTTTCTCTTTGGAAAAAGAAATTTTTTGCAGTCTTTCATCAATTTTAGTAAGGGCATCCATAAGACGGACAAAACCATCTCTCGAATCCGCGAGGCTTGTCATCGCAAGAATATACCCTGCAGCCGCCATTTCCACTTCAATTTGAAATTCTTCCCGCAGCCATTTTGCTGCCTCTGTGCCAGAACATTTTTCCCCGGTCAGAACAACAAGTTTTGATGGTTCCTTTCTTGGATTTTCCCAAAGACGTAATTCCTTCCATTTTTCTGCATGCTCACGAAACCAAATAAGGTTCGTAAAATAAGCCTCAAACCAAGTATCGGCATATTTCCGCATCCACTGCATACACTGGCTGATACTACCCATCAGCACATAAGAAGGGCTGCTCGTCTCAAAGATTTCCAAATAATGTTCCACGCGCTCTGCCATAATACGGTCACTCGCCCGGTGCAAAACCGCCGTCTGGGTCAATGCCGGCAGCGTCTTGTGCAGACTCTCAATCACAAGATCCGCCCCCTGCTCCATCGCAGTCTCCGGAAATTTGTCACTCCATGCAAAATGTGCACCATGCGCCTCATCCACTACAAGCAGCGAATTTTCCTCATGGACAATCTCTGCAATCGCCCGAATATTTGACACAAGGCCCTCATACGTCGGCGAGGTCAATACGACACAGGCAGGTTTCGTATCTGCTATGACACGCTTCACTTCCTCCGAAGAAATCCCAAGGCAGATTCCCGTCTCTTTATCTACTTCCGGATATACATAAACCGGCTTCAACGACAAAAGTTCCACGGCATGGTACACCGAACGGTGGCAGTTTCTGGCAATCACAATCGTATCGCCCGGATGACAGCAGGCAGAAATCGCTGCTAAGATGCCACACGTGCTTCCATTTACCAAAAGATAAGAGTCTTTCGTTCCATACTTTTGTTTCATCTGCTCCATCTCCCAAAGGATTTCCCCCTCCGGCTGATGAAGATTATCTGTGCCGTCAATTTCTGTCACATCAAATGCATAGGGATTTGCCATCGTAAAAAGACCTGCCCGCTTGTGCCCGGGCATATGCATCGGATACCGGTTTTCTTTTGCCGTCCACATGAGTCTTTCATAAAGATTCATCGTAAATCCCTCCTGTCATGAATATTCCTCTTTTATTTTACAATAGAATGGAGACATTGGCAAGGTGGTAGGGCTCGTGTCAAGTATTCGTTGGCACTTTTTTGTTTTCCGTAATTCCGGAGAAAAGCTTTGCGTCTCGTGGGCACTCTCGCTCGTTGAGT